>ENA-OQET01000645-OQET01000645.1-human-gut-metagenome-genome-assembly--contig:-NODE-645-length-17823-cov-2.933149_pt1 | contig 17823 bp, 10 predicted proteins | sample MGYA00242800_ERZ504645 | MGnify/ENA primary metagenome ERZ504645 (study PRJEB26092, sample SAMD00036308) | human gut metagenome | host: Homo sapiens | study: EMG produced TPA metagenomics assembly of... | reverse complement strand
AAGTACTATCCTTCTTTAGGCATTATGCAGAACGCATCTGAGGAAATAATTCAATGGAAGGATACTACAATTCGGAAAGCTGTCCCAGTCGTACCGTAGACTGCTCAATGATGCAGGGCTTCTTAGGGTGAAAAAATCATTCCACCCCTGCCAAGTGTAGCGGTAAAGCGTTATCTGAAAGAGCATGATATGAGTGCATACTTACAAGCCATCACAGGAGCAGATGAATGAACACGGATCAGAAGTTAAATAAGCTCGATGACTTTCTACATACAATTTCCACAGAAACAACAACCGGACTCGGCGGTGAGGCTGGATATTATGTGTTCAGCTATGACCCAAAAGATGAAATGAAAGTCCGGCACTGGACTGCACGGGAAGTTGAAATGTTGCAAGAAAACCATCGGCCAGTGGTAGAGTTTGACCTCTATAAGATTATGACCACTCTGCTGGTAGATAAGCATCCCCGAGAAAAAATATGAGGGGTTGGAGATGCGTTATGGTAGTATGACGCGCGTTGTCAACGCTGCTAATAGTGTATTGCACATCGGTCTGCCGATGGATCTTATGTTGAACTATATTGTGGAACACATACCCAAAAGAAGATTCTATCATTCTTCTAACAGGTGTAGGGAAATGCTACCCACTTCTGCGTTCGCACAAAATCTTGAATGACCTGCATGATCGTCTGGCACAGGGAATCGTACTTATGATGTTCCCCGGCAAATACGAAGATGGTTATTTGTATCTCTTTGGAGAAGTAAAGGACGGCAACAATTACCGCGCGAAGCCTATCTAAAGGAACGCGTAATGGGAGGAACCGATATGAATATTGGTCAGATGTTTGCGAAACCAATCAACCGTGACATTAACCGGTTGTTAAACCCGGTCAGGTTGATGACGCCACCGTCAAACTGGAACTTCAGGAATATGTTGTGACGCAGGAACTCCAAAGCACTTTGCGGAATTTTTCTCAAATTATCGTTTGGGCATTGGGGCCAATACCGACCGCATTGGTGTCTGGATCTCCGGCTTCTTCGGAAGTGGTAAATCGCACTTTCTGAAGATGCTTTCCTATCTGATCGATGATGATGAGGTTGACGGCAAGCCAGCGCTCGACTATTTCATCGAGGACAACAAAATTGAAAGCCAAAAGGTGTTGGATGACATCCGTGCTGCCGAAAGCGTTGACACTGATGTTATCCTGTTTGACATTGCCTCCAAGAGCCGCACCAGCAGTGCAGCCAAGCGCGATGTCATCACAATGGTGTTTCTCCGTGCTTTCAATGAAAAGTTGGGCTATTCCTACCAGTATCCCCGTATGGCCGATTTAGAGCGTAAGCTGGATGCAGAGGGGAAACTCGAAAAATTCCGTGAGCGTGTTTGCGAGCTAACCTTTGAAAATTGGGAAGATGCTGTAGCCGGTATTGATATTGAGCAGGATGCTTTTGTTCAGGCGATGGTTGAGCAGGGTATTATGAGTGAGGATGCTGCTCGCAGCTGGTGTGACCGCGTAGGTGAAGAATACAGCATCAGCACTGAAGATTTTGCTAAGCTCGTGCAAAAGCATATTGAACGCAAGGGCAACGACCATCATGTTGTTTTCTGCGTTGATGAGGTCGGCCAGTACATTGGTGATGATTCCAATATGATGCTGGATCTCCAAGCGCTGGAGCATGACTTGGCGGGCAAATGCAAAGGCAAAGCGTGGATGCTCGTCACGGCGCAGGAAGCCATCGACAAGATTCAAGTTGTCAATGCAGTAGACTTCTCTAAAATTCAGGGGCGTTTTGATACGCGCCTGTCCTTGTCCTCCAGCGATGTGGCGGAGGTCGTTAAAAAGCGTATTCTGAAGAAGAACGCCGCAGCACAGGCAGAGTTGGAATCCATTTATCCCCAGAAAGTGGATGCCTTAAACACTATCGTCAAATTCTCCGGTGATATGCCGGAAATGAAACTTTACGAAAGCGCGGCAGATTTTGCGGACGTATATCCGTTTGTACCCTATCAGTTTAACCTGTTAGGTAAAGTATTGGATGCGGTTCGCCTGTTCAGCAGCCCCGGCAAGAACAGCTCCTATGGTGAGCGTTCGATGCTGAGTATGTATCTGAGCACTTCCAAAAGAATCCAGAACGAGGAAGAAGGCATTCTGGTTCCCTTCAGCGCGTTCTATCAGGGAATTTCGACACTGGTTGACCACGAGACCTCCATTGCAATTACCAACGCTCTGCGGAACAATTATCTGAACCCGGACCGCGAAGAAATCTGCTTCGAGGTCGAAGTGCTCAAAGTCCTGTTCATGGTTAAGAATGTTCAGGAGTTTAAGGCTCCCACCGTGCAGAACATTGCAACGCTGATGGCCTCCCGGATGGACGAGGACCGCTACCAGCTGGAAAAGCGCGTTGAGATTGCCCTGAAAAAACTGGTACAGCAGCAACTGGTGCAGAACCTCGGTGATAACTACATTTTCCTGACCAACGAGGAGCAGGAAGTCAACCGTGAAATCGCACAGCGTCAGGTTGAAGATTCCGAGATGAACCGTGAGCTGGCTTCTCTGATTTTTGATGAGAACTACCGCGCGGACAAGTACCGCTATCCCTATTTGAACGGCAGATACACCTTCGGCTTCAACCGCAAGATTGACGAATACGATGCCCTCTCCCGCCCGGACAATGCCGTTACCGTCAAGATCATTACTTCGCGCGGCGATGATGCAGACGAGAACCGCTTGAAGATGCTTTCTGCCGGTGAAAGCGGCGACCACACGATTTTTGTGCTGCTGCATGATGACACCCGCCTGAACAATGAGCTGCGGACCATGTTGCAGATTCAGAATTATCTGCGCAGCGGCACCGCCGGTCGTATTACCAAGTACCGGACGATTTGCGATGCCAAACAGGAGGAAGTCGAGGAACGCCGCCAGAACGTTAAAGTATTCTTAAAGCAGGCCCTCACGGAAGCGGATATTTTCGTGTACGGCACAAAGCTGCCCGGCAGCTCCCGCGACTTTGAAACCCGCCTGAACGATGCCTTTAAGCAGCAGGTGGAGCGCCTGTTCAACCACCTGACGGATATTGATAAGGCCGTATCAGAGCAGGATATTGGCAAGCTGTTCGCCGATATTGGGCAGTTGCACATGAGTGGTGCCGGTACCAATAACAGCCGCGCGCTGGAAGATATTCGCACCAAAATTGAGCGCAATTCTATGGCGCATACGGTCACTTCCCTGAAAACACTGCTGAACATTTTCACGAAAGAACCGTATGGATTCCTGCCGGTGGATGTGGAATGGCTTGTTGCACAGCTGTTTGTGGACGGCATTCTGACGCTGACGATGAACCATGAACAAATCAGCGCCGGCAGCAGAAACCCGCAGGAGTTCCAGCGTCTGTTTACGAGGGTGGAATTCCAAGAACGCCTGCTGTGCGATATTCGCAAGCACGCCACGGACAAGCAGAAACGCCTTGTCCGCGATATGATGCGCGACCTGTTCAATAAGGGCGTTTCGTCTGACGATGACGAGGATTTGATGCATGAGCTGCAAAGCGAATGCGATAAAATGCTTCGCAGTCTGAATGAACAGAAGTCGGCTTACGAAAGAGAGCCTTATCTGCCCGGCAAAACCACGGTGCAGGCTGGCGAAGCGCTGATGCTGGCGCTTACCATTCCGACCAATACGGATGCTTTCTATACCGCGTTGGAGGATGAGCAGGATAACTACCGCGATTTCAAGGAATCGTATGAGTACCTGCGGGACTTTTTCAACGGGGGGCAGATCAAAAACTTCCGCGAAGCCCATGCAGCCGTTGAACTGTACAAAAACAACCAGAGCCAGATTCACGATGACGAAGTGAAAAAGGCTGCGGATGCCATGAGCAAGATTCTGGCGATGGCAGAACCCTACGAAAAAATCCGCACCCTGTCTACCCTGCGCAGCGAGTTTATGGACAAGTACAATGCGCTGAAAGCGCAGGAAATTGCCCCGGCCAAGGATTATGTGGCAGGCTGCTATGACCGTATTCTCCAGTATCTTGACACCGACCAGTGCAAGCAGCGCTTCCAGTCGGCGGTGGAAGCCGAACGCGATGCGGCGGTGAGCAAGGTTGAAAATGTACAGAACCTGAATGATCTGGTGCTGCTGAAAGCCGATGCAAATACAAATAAGATTCAGTGGTTCAACAAAATCGACGACTACAAGAACGCGCAGCAGCCGGTGGTGCCTACACCGTCTCCATCCAGCAATCAAGGTGGTACGGCTCCCGCGCCGGTTCAGCCTACGCCGGTGGTTCGCCGCCGCGTTACGGTCAGCATTCAGGACGTGACACCGGCATCGTGGCAGATCAATACCACGGCAGAGCTGGACGATTACATTGAAAAGCTGCGCCGTGCGTTGGAGCAAAAAGCTGAGCAATGGCGATACCTTGAACGTGGATATTTGGTAAGGATTTTCCGACACAACGAAAAAGAGGAACACTATGGAAAAGGCATCCCTTAAAAAATTTGCGGTGGACGCCCGCCGCAAGTTGATCGAAGATGTTAAATTCCAGCTGGGCTGTATGGCATTACGGAAAACGGCATTCTGGAGCCGCAGACCGGCACGGACAGTGCAGCTGATTTTGACCTTGGCAACGGCAATACGCAGACCATCAAGGGTGAGCGCTATGTGAAGCAATACCGCAATCATGGTGGAGCATCTGCGCGGATTTTACGGTGCTGCCAACACCAAGCAGCAGCTGACCAGTTGCGGAGGAAATGGCCTACACATGGTTCAACCGCTTGATTGCCATCCGCTTTATGGAGGTCAACCGCTATATCCCGGTGCGTGTTCTTTCCAGCGAAATCAAGGGGCAGAATCTGCCGGATCTGGTTAAGTCTCCTTTCGCTGGCGATTTGGAGTTTGACGAGAACGAAAAACAGCAGATTTTTGCCTTGCAGGATGCGAACAAGGAGGATGACCTTTTCCGCTTCTTGTTCTTCAAGCAGTGCAATGATTTGAACCGCATCCTGCCCTATCTGTTTGAAAAATCTAAATGGCGATGACAGCTTTTCGGAACTGCTGGTTGTTTTGAGCTTCAATGACCCCAACGGTGTGGTTTACCGCTTGGTCCATGATATAGACGAAGCGTGGTTTGATATTCACGCCAAGGGCGATGACGGTAATCCTGTCGGTCAGGTACAGGTTATTGGCTGGATGTACCAGTATTACAACACCGATCCCAAAGACAAGGTGTTTGCTGATTTGAAAAAGAATATCAAAATCAGCAAAGAGAACATTCCTGCCGCAACCCAGCTGTTTACCCCGGATTGGATCGTGCGCTACATGGTCGAAAACAGCCTTGGCCGCTTATGGTATGAGGGACACCCGGACTTTGATAAATCCGAGTGGAAATACTATCTGGATGAAGCGCAGCAGGAACCGCAGGTGGAGCAGCAGCTTGCAGAGATTCGCGCCCGATATGCCAACATTGAGCCGGAACAGCTGAAAGTCATTGACCCCTGCATGGGCAGCGGCCATATTTTGTGCTATCTGTTTGATGTGCTGATGCAGATTTATCTGGACAATGGCTACTCCCGCCGTGAGGCTGTGCGCTCTATTCTGGAAAACAACCTTTTTGGTCTGGACATTGACAAGCGCGCGGCACAGATTGCCTATTTTTCTGTGATGATGAAAGCGCGTGAGTATGACAGCGGCTTCTTTGACCGCAGCAAGATTCCGCAGCCCAAGGTGTATGATATTAAGGAGAGCAACGGTATCAACCGCAACCAGCTGAAATTCTTCGGCAATGGGCTTTCTGACTTTGAGCGCAATGAGGCGCGCTTGCAGCTGGAAGGGCTGCTGGATACGCTGACAGATGCAAAAGAGTACGGCTCCATTCTGAATATGGGCAGTTATAACTGGGACTTGCTGCGCAGCTGCGCGGATGTTGCCGGTGAAGATGCGCAGGTTTCGATGGAAAGTGTCGGACTAGAAAAAACTGTGGCTAGGCTGAAGCCATTAATTAATATTGGCGAAGCCATGGGCCAAAAGTATGATGTGGTCGTGACGAATCCGCCTTACATGGGGGGAAATTACTCCCCGGCACTTAGCAGTTATCTTAAAAAGAACTACTCGAATTCAAAAGCAGATTTGTTTGCGGTTTTTGAAGAACGCTGTATGGAGATGACTCGCGAAAAAGTCTCCATGGTTACACCGGAATCATGGATGTTTTTATATACCTACTTGGGCATCAGAGAAAATATATTCAATAATTTCATTATCGAGAATATTGTTCATCTTGGATTTAAGGCTTTTGATTGTGGCTTTGGAACAGCAGCCTTTGTGTTGGATAAACACAGGGTTAATGATTTCAAGGGAAAATACGACCGACTTGTGGGTTATGCAACAGCCGAAGAAAAGCAATTGAATTTCAATAACGCAAAAGATGTTTACGTGTCTTCAAATGAAATCTTTCGACAACTCCCCAATAAAATACTTGCATACTGGTGCAAAGAATCGTTTGCAAATGTCTTGGGTCACACTGCACCATTAGGAAATAGTGTTGAGTTAAATCCGGGAATAAAAACGGGAAATAACGATTTGTTTTTACGCTTGTGGTATGAAGTAGCGAAAAAGAAGACCGCATCAAAACCAACGCTACAAAGTCTTTCGACGAGTAAAAACAAGTGGTATTACTATAATAAGGGCGGCGGCTATCATAAGTGGTATGGTGGCTATGAGCACGTTGTAGATTTTGAAAATAACGCACTTAATATTCGAGCAACCATTAGTAGGGATACTTATCGGCTTCGAAATCCTGAAAATTATTTTGTAAAGGGAATTTTGTGGCCTCTTATTGGTAGTGATAAGTTTAGCTGCAGATATTTACCGGAAAATGTACTTAGTGATGTTGCGTCAAACACTATATTTTTCCATCGCGATTTCAATTATAACGTGATGGCGTTTATGAACTCATCTGTATTCAATTTGATATTGAATATGATAAACCCGACTGTTAGTTATCCGATTGATAGTATTTGGAAAGTGCCATATAAAAGCGAGAAAAGGCTAAATACAGATGATATTGTCAGACAAAATATAGACCTTGCAAAATCTGATTGGGACTCTTTCGAAACATCGTGGGACTTTGCCGAGCATCCGCTTGTAAAATGGTCACATGACCTGTGGGATTGTACGTCCATCGCCGCCACGATGGACTACTATTACAACGGCGAGCGCCCCGAAGTCTCCTGCCCGGTGGAGCTGTGCTATATGCTCTGGCAGGGCGAGTGCAATGACCGCTTCGCCAAGCTCAAAGCTAACGAGGAAGAACTCAACCGCATCTTCATCGACATCTATGGATTGCAGGATGAACTGACCCCCGAAGTCGAGGATAAGGACGTCACCGTGCGCAAAGCCGATTTGAGCCGCGACATCCGCAGCCTGCTCTCCTACGCAGTCGGCTGCATCCTTGGCCGCTACTCGCTGGATAAGCCCGGTCTTGCCTATGCCGGCGGTGAATGGGATGCCGGTAAATACTCCCGGTTCCAACCTGTGGCCGATAATGTGGTTCCCCTGTGCGATGAGGAATATTTCGGCGAAAATGACCTTGTGAACCGTGTTGTAGACTTCATAAAAGAAGTGTTCGGTGCAGCGTCGCTGGAAGAAAACCTTGCGTTCATTGCCAAGGCGTTGGGCAACAAGGGCAACACCAGCCGTGAAATCATCCGCAATTATTTCCTGAAGGACTTCTTTGCAGACCACTGCAAGATTTACCAGAAGCGCCCCATCTACTGGATGTTTGACAGCGGCAAGAAGAATGGCTTCAAGGCGCTGGTCTACCTCCACCGCTGGGATGCCGATACCACCGGCCGCGTCAACAACAACTATCTCAGTCCGCTGCTGCGCACCTATGCCCAGCAGATCGTGCAGGAAAACAACGTCATTTCTGCCAGCAGCGATGCCCGCACGGTATCGCTTGCCCAAAAGCGTCTGGATAAGCTGAAGTTACAGCAGGCCGAGTGCGAAAAGTACGAGAAGAATATCGCCCACCTTGCCGGTCTGCGCATCTCCCTTGACCTTGACGATGGTGTAAAGGTCAACTATGTCAAGGCACAGACCGCCGCCGATGGCAAAAACCTGAACGTGCTTGCACCCCTTAAATAACAAACCGCCGATACACTGGGGTGCAATTCTGCCTCCGGTGTATTGGTGTTTATACTACAAGATAAAGGAACGATGAACCCGCATGGCTAAAACGACACTGCGCCAGATAGAAGATCGCCTTCGGATTATGTTTACGCCGGGCGAACACCGCAAATTGGTGTTCTGGTACGATGAATCTGCCAGCTTTGAAGATGAGGTAGAGCAGCTGAACATCCCCGATGTGACGATCTACCACATGGAACCGAACACACAGTTCGCCACCAAATGGATGCTGGAACTGGAGCACCCGGACGAGAGTTTCCTGATTTATGCCCCCTACGCAAAACCCGCGCTGGAGGATAATCACCTTGCCGATATGCTGTTTTATTCGCAGGAGTATTCTACCGACAGGGTGACGATGATTGCGCAGGACTTCAATCTGGATGAAAGAACGAAGCTCTTTTTGAAGGAGCATATCAGCTTCTTTGCCGCGCAGGATCGTGCCAAGAAGTTTTACGATTTTGGCACACCGGTCTATACCGAGGACACCTTTGCGCTGGCAATGCTGGCCGTGCTGTGCAAATGCCCGCCGAAGCCGGAAGAAGTGGTGCGCAGCGTACTGCGCGGTTCCTTGGATGCCGAGAATGAATCGCTGCTGGCGTTTTCTAAGTTTGGGCTGGTGAGTGATTTTTGGCAGGTCTGCCGCCGTTTGTTCGGTTATAATCCGGCAGAAAAGAGCCTGAAGGATTTAGTGACGTGCCTGTTTGCCACCTATGCCGCCCACGCAATGGACATTGATGCCCCGGACGCATGGGGGGACCGCAGCCTGCCGGAGGAAGGCGAAGTGCTGGCTTTCCTTGACAGCATGATGAACTACCTGCCCGACCAGCCGCGCTTTGAAGAATTCTCCACCGTGGCCGCGCAGGAGCTGAACGCCATGCAGACGCTTGGGCAGTTGCAGCATACAAACCCAGATTTGTTGCTGGATTGCACGGTCTTTGATGCCGCCGAGGAACAGATCGGCAGCTGGATCATAAACCGCCTGCTGGAAGAAAACACGTCTGCCTGCCTCAAAGACCGCAGCATCAAACGCATCTGTGAGGAGCGCAGCAAGACGTATTTTGGCTCCAAGCCCGCCCGCGCAGAGCAGTACAGTCTTTTGGCGAACGCCTGCACCATTCTTGAAGCGCTGCACTTTGCACCGGTGGATGGCATTGACGCATTGGTTGCGCAGTATAAAGATACCGCGTGGCAGATGGATACCGCCTACCGCAAGTTCTATTTGAGCTATGGGAAGATCGAACGGACGCAGGACATCGAGAAGCTGCAATCGTTAGTGGAAAATGTGTACACCAACAACTTCCTTGACCCGCTGACGGTGCATTGGTGCCAGAGCCTGTCCCGCGACCTGACGACATTCCAGACCGAACGGCAGATTGCATTTTACAGCACAAACGTCAGCAGTGTGCGGGAACGCATCGTTGTGTTTATATCGGATGCCATGCGCTATGAAGTGGCACAGCAGCTTTTTGAGAAGCTGGCATTGGATGCCAAATGCGATGCCAAGTTGACCCCTGCAGTCAGCACAGTGCCGTCCTATACGCAGCTGGGCATGGCTGCGCTGCTGCCCCATGTCAGCTTGGAGCTTCAGCCGGACAGCACGGTGACGATTCTCGGCAAAAAGACAAACGGAACCGCAGCGCGTGAAAGCATTTTGCAGGCATCCGACAAAAATAACAGCTGCATCCAGTTCGACCAGATGCAGAATATGCGGCGCGATGACCTGCGCAGCTATTTCTCCGGCAAAAATGTGGTGTTTGTTTACCACAACCAGATTGACGCGCGCGGAGATGAGGCTCGAACAGAAAATGAAGTTTTCTCCGCCTGCGAAGAAGCCGTGGAGGAACTGTATAAAGAAATCCGCCGCCTGAGCGACAATGCAAACATCCGCCACTTTATTGTGACGGCGGACCACGGATTCCTGTACAAGCATGACCCGATTTTGGAGAGTGATAAGGTCATCAACCTGCCGCAGGCTGAAATCAAGAATAAGCGTTTTATCGTTTCAGACAGCACTGCGCCAATCGCCGGTGCAGTCGGCTATCCCTTGGGACAAGTTCTGAAAACCAAAGATACCCGCACGGTATATACGCCGCTGGGCAGCTCGATTTTCAAAATCGCCGGTGGCGGTCAGAACTATGTGCATGGCGGTGCATCGGTGCAGGAAATGGTGATTCCTGTATTGAACATCCGTACACAATCCGGTCGCGTGGAAACCACGAAAGCGGGTATTTCCCTGCTGCCCACACCGGAAGTTCTTATGGATCGCAGAGTTCCCCTGAAATTCTTGCAGTCGGATTTGGTGACGGACACAGTCCTGCCGGCAAATTATGAGGTCCGTATCGTAAACGAAATGGGCGATACCATTTCGACAAAGCGCACCATCGCAGCCGACAAACTGGCCGGTTGCCGGGATGAAGAACGGTATACTGATGTGGTGCTGACTTTGAAAAATAATCCGTATTCGCGCGAACGCAATTATTATTTCCTGCTGGTAGACAAGGAGACGGGAGAAACAGCCGAAAAGCGCCCGGTGAAAATCGACATCGTGAAACAGTGAGGAGTGTAAATCATGGAATACGCAACAGCTATTTCAAAAATGAATGAGTACCTCATTAAAGCCGCGCAGCTGTGCCGTAACTGGCTGGAGCCGCGCTTGAAAAGAATCGATTCACATGACTGGTGGCAAACTACGGTTTGCACCAACTTGTCTGATATGCAGTTGGAACAGGTGCAGCGCAACAATATAACTACACTTGACGGTCTTGATCTGCAAGCTTTGCTGCGTGTGATTCAGCGCAATTTGTACCCTCTTGGCAACTATGAGTATTTTACGAATTACCATGAAATGAAGGATGCCATCCGGCAGATGTTTCAGGTTCGTAATGATGTGGCACATACGACTTTGCTTGACTATTCGGAAGAGAAGATTAAAGTCGCTATGACAAGGTACATCAACTTTATGGAACTGTTCGATGGTGATAGAAGCGACATCAACGAAGCCAAGGAGTTCCGGGCTACACTTATTAACCCGGAGCATGCTAACCCTATCCGTATTCCGGAGCCAGTCAGCGTTCAGCCTAAACCAGCGGAGGTGCGTGTTGCAGCGCAGCCTGTAAAGGCAATGGCGCAGCCTTTTGCTGTGGGGACGATTGTTCACAAAAAGAGCGACCCCAGCCAGATGGGACCCATTATGCAAATCCGTGGTGAGGGCGACAAGGCAGAGTATAGTGTCTGGGTCAATAACAGGGTTGAGACTCTTTATGCCGACCAACTGCTGCTCAATGATGTAACCCCGAAGCGGTACAATGTCACCATTGATGAACTAAAGGTGCTTCTGACCGCACAGCAGCTTTGCAACCCGTCTAACGATCAGTTGTACTCCTTGAATGCGGCGCGTGTGGATTTTGTTCCGTATCAGTTCCGACCGGCATTGAAGATGATTCATTCCGAGCGTCCGCGCATTCTGGTCGCGGATAGTGTTGGTGTCGGTAAAACGATTGAGGCTGGACTGATTCTTCGCGAATTGCAGGCCCGTAATGAAGATTTTGAATCCGTTCTGATTATTTGCCCCAAGCCGCTGGTCGCTGAGCACAAGTGGCGTACCGAAATGAAACGGTTTGATGAGAACTTTACCGAGCTGGATGGTGTGACTCTCCGAGAGCATCAATGATATGATAGAGAGGGCGAATGGCCGATGGCCATGCGCAAGATGATTCTGCCTTATTCGCTGATGACAAAGGAACTTCTCATGTAAGGGCAAGCAAAAAGGCTTGCTGGACTTTGGAAGATCCTGTCCATTTTGATCTTGTTATCATAGATGAGGCACATCATATGCGCCATTCCAATACTGGCGCTTACAGGGTTGCACGCTATTTTACTGATAACGCTGATGCCGTTGTTATGCTGACCGCAACACCTGTGCAGACGGACGATGATGATTTGTATACGCTGCTGAACGCTTTGCGCCCGGATGTGATTCTGGATAAAAAGACCTTTAGGGAAATGCAGGAACCGAATGCGGAAATCAACGCGGCCGCACGACTGATTCGGCATCAGGCAAACAACTGGCGTTCCGAATCTGCTGAGCATTTAACTAATGCCGCGCAGACCAGCTGGGGTCGTAGTGTTATTGCAGAAAATCCAACTTACAAAAATGTGATGACACAGCTAAAAAGCGGAGAGACGCTTGATCGTACAGCGCGTATTGGTATCCTTCACGATGTTGAAGGACTGCACAGTTTTTCGGGAATGATCAACCGAACCCGCAGACAGGATATACAGAATGATTTCTGCGTGCGTCGTCCTCAAAGTATTTCTGTCAACTTTACCGCAGAACAACAAAAGCTGTATGATGCGTTGATGGACTTTGAATCTAATGCACTTAGCTATTTGCACAGCAGTGTTCCCCTAACATTTATGATGAGCACACTGATGCGTCAGGCGTCCAGCTGCATTTTTGGACTTGCACCGTTGCTTAAGGGAATGGTGAATCGGCGCTTGGCCGATGTTTTGTCTGATTATTGCGCCGAAGATGGGAACGTCTCGGTAGCTGATCTTGAAAACATCAAATTGGGCGGTCTTGAGGCTGATTTCCGCAAGATGGCGAATTATGTAATCGAATTGTCGGAAAATCTTCCTCAGACAGACGAAAAATTGGATCGTTTGTTTGAGGTGATAGAAAATAAGTCTCACCAGCCAAACAATAAAATTATACTGTTCAGTTCTTTCCGCCATACACTGCGCTACTTGGAGCAGCACCTTGTTGAGCGCGGCTATCGCGTGGCACAAGTAAACGGCAGCGTTAAAGACGAAGAACGCTTGGATCTCCGCAAACGATTTGAACTTCCAGCAGACAATGCTAATGCATTGGATATTTTACTGTTTACCGAGGTTGGTTGCGAAGGTCTGGATTATCAGTTCTGCGATTTTATGATTAACTATGACCTCCCGTGGAACCCGATGGCGATTGAGCAGCGTATTGGTCGTATTGATCGACGTGGTCAAAAGAGTGATACCGTTATCATTTGCAATATTGTAACCGAAGGAACCATTGATGCGAAAATCTATCACCGTTGCTTGGAGCGTATTGGTATTTTTGAAAACTCCATCGGTGAGTGCGCAGGCATTTTGGGCGATATGACCCAGCAAATCAACGAAGCAATTTTTGATTCTACGCTCACGCAACAAGAACGTGAAGAAAAGATTGAAAAAATTGCAGATAACGAAGTCTCCAGAGCAAGCGAGATGAAAAAGCTCGAAGATGAAAGCAAGGAACTGTTTGGCATTGACTTGTCTGGCTATGTAATGGATCGCAGTGTTACAGAAGCAGAAAATCCGTGGATTGGCGAAAGATATATTCAGGCGCTTGTGATTGACTACTTTAATAAAGTCCTTGGGGAAAAGAAAAATTACATTCAAGGCGATGGAGCGCATAAGGTTTTGACATTGAGTGGCGAGAATAGAGCCACACTAAAGCGGTTGCTTCGCAGTTCCGGTATGAAAAAATCGGAAATGTACAACCAATGGTTAGACTATCTAAAGGGAAACGATACGCGAGTTTCTGTGACCTTCGACCAAGAAGAAGCTGCACGTGATAGGAATGCCATTTTCTTCACCGCAGTGCATCCCCTTGTAAAAATGGCGGCGATGGAACTTCATAAAAAGCAAGAGGTCTATATACAGCTTTTTGTTAGCGCCAATGACTACCCTGTTAATTGCGGAGATTATCCGTTCTTAATAGAAGAACGGATAATCATCGGGATGCGAAAAGAAGTTCGGATTGTTCCTATCTCTGACATCAGCTTGTCGGCATCGGATTTTTGCGATTTATTGGAAACTGCAGATTATCGAGATGTTCCTGATGCGTGTGCAGAGAATCAATGGGAAAAGCTGTCTCGGTTAAAGCGTGAGCAATGGCAGCAGGCTGTTACTCAACTCAAGGCAGACGTAAGGGAAAAATGTGATTACCGCCGTGCAGCCGTTTTGAAAAGTTATCAATTCCGAAAAGAGGATTTGACGGCGAGAATTCAAAATGTAGCAGATGCCAATATTTTGCGTATGTACAAGAGTCAGCTTAGCAGTCTTGAGGATGAGAAGAACGAAAGGCTAAAGGAATTGTCCGATATTCAGGAACGTGCAACTGTAGAAGAAAACACCTTGGTGAAGGGCATTATTACTGTCTGCTGATTGAATTTGAGGAAGTACTATGGGAGATTTATTTGCTGAAATTCGAAAACAGCACATTGAAGATTATGGTTCAAAATTTGAAGAGTGGGCTCCACGCATTTTGGTGGATCAATATAGTGACCGGACGCATTTTATCTATGAGTTGATTCAGAATGCCGAGGATGCAGGAGCAACATATCTGACGTTTAATCTTTACCCTGATCGTCTTGTGTTGTGCCATAATGGAAAGCCGTTTACAGAAGCCGATATTCGAGGGATATGTGGTATACGGTCAACAAAGGATGAGCCGGACTCCGGTAAAATTGGAAGATTTGGCATTGGATTCAAATCGGTTTATGCGTATACCAAAACGCCAGCTATCTATTCTGGACAATATGCGTTTAGAATTCAAAATTTGATTCTTCCGTATGCCGAAAACAATATATCCTCTGAAGGGAATACAGTTCTCATTTTGCCATTTGACGGCAATGTGAATGCCGATGTCGCTAATTGTGATATTGAAATTGCCTTAAGAAAGTACATTTCTTCAGATGTTCTTTTCGCACTCCATAATATCAAAAAAAGTAGGTTGCAAGGTTTATCCAACTGAAGAAGAGTGGACCATTGTCAAGCAAAGTAATCCCCTATCTGAATTCGTCGATCACATTCATATTATTGAAGAGCCCTATAATGAAGAAAAAGAATTGCTTGTTTTCCATACAACGGACAGCCAGCCGATTTTAATAGGATATAGCTTGGCAGAAGCAGAAGATGGAAAAAAATATGTGATACCTGCTAATCAGCATTATCTTTATGTTTTTTTTTCCAACATCTGTTGAAACACATTTGTCTTTTTATATCCATGCCCCGTTCTCTACTACACCGGCTCGCGACAATGTTCGCCATAATGAAATCAACAAAGTTCTTTCAAAACAGTTAAATCAATTGTTTGCCGATAGTATAAAATGGCTGCTTGAACACGGCTATGTAACGCTCAAGTTCCTTAACAATGTCTATCCACTGGAGGATGATTGCAGAGAAGAAACACTACAGGGACTTTACTACACCGGGAAAAAGTTGTTTGAAGAGGGCGTTCGGCTTTTTCAAACGGAAGATAATGATTATTGCTCAGTCCCAGAAGCCGTCCTGCCGTATGCAAAAAGTATACCTGAAAGCATTACACAAGAGATATTGCAAAGTGAAAATGAAAATCGTGTTTGCTGGGTTAAAGCAGATGTTTGTACAGAGGCCTACGCACGGTTATGGGAATACTTGACGCATACATTAGGTATCAAGGTCTTGCGTTGGAGAGATGTTCTTCCAAAACTGGGTGCTGAAATACTTGAGAAACAATCTGATGAATGGCTCTTGCATCTGCTGGATGTTATTTATCCTACTTGCACTGGTTTCTTGAAGCTGAGGGATAAAGTAGATGCTCGTACAATTCCCCTTGTTCGCCTTCAAGATGGTAGACATATCTGCTGCCAGTATGAGGGCGTTGCGCAGGTTTATATAAATAATCCGATTTCTTGTAAAAACAAATTCGAATTCGATTCTTTACGATGAACGTGGGTATGAGTTTTATACAGACGCACTTGGAATTGGAGAGTACAATGCTGTTCAAGAATTGAAAGATGATGTGGTGTGCTTTTACGGGGAAGATTCAGAGGATACAGATATTCCTTTTGAAGACAATATTGAACATTTCTCGGTTATCAAGCGTGCGCTAAAGGAAAATGAAACAGAGGTTCGAAAGATTCTAAAAAATGTACCAATCGTACTGAGTAATGCAGGATGGATGCCACCTACAGCCTGCTATTTGCCTGATGAAATGGTAAATCGGACACCACAAGAGAGCCAGTTACTTCATGGGGTGAATTTGAAGTGGGTATCTGACAGATATAAGGAATATGTGGCAGCAGATGTATTCAAAAAAATCGGATGTAATGTAACTCTGAAGTCAATCCAAGTTGATAAAAGAAGCTATTTGGAATTGCTGTCGCAGTACAATCCTGATTTGTGTGTGAAGGTACGTGGAGCAATATTTAATAAAACCTACACTGAAATTATAGAAACCACTGAGCCAGAGATTTGGAATTGGTCGTTTGCGATTGATCATATTGGGGAATTGCTTTCGGAAGTATCGCTTGAAAAATCGCTTGAAATCGTTGATTACTTGGATGATGTCGTAAAAAGCCATCCACTATATGGCACTATGCGAGGAGCAAACGATAGAAATTTCAACGGAAAAAGTGTTGCAACACTTGGAAATATTCCGTCTGCATTAGCGGTAGCGTTGGAATCGGCAAAATGGCTATATGACGCTGATGGAACGGCAAAGATTGCTTCTGAGCTAAAACGTTCCGAACTTCACGCAGTCTATACTGGGCACGGTAGGAAATTGTTTGCGCAACTCAATTTTATCGAGGAAAATGAAGCAGTAGAGGCTGCCATTCAAAGCGTAGATACACCCTATCAGGATTTCGTCAGTACAATGCTGAAGAAACCCGATGAATTACGTTGGATGTATGAAGCCTATCAAAAGTTCCAGAAGAAGAAAATGAAGGAGGAACAGCAACCAAAATCTTTAATTCAAGTGCTGGAAAGTCAGAGCAGCGAACAGACGGAGATAGATGCTAATTCTGCACCAGATGATGAAACATTGGGTGAATATGGCGCTGTCCGAAATGTAAACCGTCGTGAAAAAAAATTGGAAGAAAGCTTTCAGGAAGGCTTAGAGGGAACAACTGCGGTAGCACCGCGATTGCACTACGTTTACTCAGAGAGTAATCAGGGAGAAAAAGCTTTCTTGGCGGCACAATATTATGGAAAATGCCAAATCTGCGGAAAACAGATTTTTCGTAGTAATGGAAAGCCTTATTTTGAAGCCTGCAATATTCTCCCGACTAATGCTATTCCAGATAGGTACAAACATAGCATTTCAGAAGGTTGGAATTCTCTTTGTCTATGTCCTAACTGTGCTGCTGAATTTAAGTACGGAAAAAAGAATCTGTCTGAGCTTATTTCGATGATACAAGATTACCATGTGAAAGAAAATGACGAAAATTTGATTACCTGCAGGATAGAAATGCAGGGAGAACAAAGGACAATCAAATATACTGGAAAGCATTTCTTGGCACTGCAAAAAGCAATTGAGTATTATTCCGACGATGCTAAATGATGCCGCAGAAAATAAAGGCTCTGTGGGAAGAAAGGAGACACTATGATTGGATTCGCTAAAAGATGGAGCACAGAACAGCGTATTCGGGCAACGTTTCAGCTAATAAATAATGTTTTGAAATCAGGGATGAGGTAGAAAGGAAAGTTCCATGACAAAAGATGAAGTAAAAAAACTCAGGATGAACAGTCCGGAATCACTACAGTTTTTTAAATAATGCTACAAAATTTTATAATTTAATGATGATGTATCGTTGTGCTATTCGGGAGATACAAACTAAACTTGAGGTTTTGGA
>ENA-OQET01000644-OQET01000644.1-human-gut-metagenome-genome-assembly--contig:-NODE-644-length-17824-cov-3.879528_pt1 | contig 17824 bp, 19 predicted proteins | sample MGYA00242800_ERZ504645 | MGnify/ENA primary metagenome ERZ504645 (study PRJEB26092, sample SAMD00036308) | human gut metagenome | host: Homo sapiens | study: EMG produced TPA metagenomics assembly of... | reverse complement strand
GGACCGGTGATTGATACTTGCCGCCTAGTTTTTGTTCCTGCTGCTTTTCCATTGGCGGATCTCCTAGAAAGCAAAAGATTTCCCGCGGAAAGATCATCGGAAATCTGATCATCATCCTGGGAATCCTTGTTTATACCTTATGATCATTAAAAATGCCGGCAGCTTTATATTCGCTGCCGGCATTTTTTATTTTTTCTTATTTGCTGCGGATACATGTTGTGTATACACCATCTTCATCGAATGTATAGCTCTTTCCGTTTTTCTCAATAGTACAGTTTTTGTACATGATTCCTGTTTCCGGATCAAAATAATATCTCTTTCCGTCCAGTTTGAGCCAGCCTCTCTGCATCTTTCCATTGGAGCCAAAATAATAGGTATGGCTTTCATTGTTTCCGCTCCATGTATAGAATACCTTTTTGACCATAAGCCATCACCGCCAAAATAATATACATCATCCCTGCCGTTCATGTACCGCACATGTCTCATCCTGTATCCGTATTTGGCCTGAAAATAATAATAGTTCTTTCCAACCTTTTTCATGCCCTTTAATGCATGTCCGTTTTTGTCAAAATAATATTTTTTCTCCTTATAGGTGATCCAGGTATTTTTCACAAGGACTCCATTTTTGTTTACATATCTGGAAATGTTCTTGGAATCCCTGATCAGCCTTGAACGGTACATTCCTGCCGTCTTATGGATATAATATTTCTTATTTTTTACCTGAACCCAGCCGTATTTTTTGACACCATTGACATAATAAAATTTCTTTCCGTTCTCTGTTGCCCAGCCGGATTTTTCCTTATAGTTGCTGGTATCCGGTCTGGAGGATGCTTTGTAGCCGGTCTGTGCATGCCATCTGGGTGTGATGATCTTGGTATAATCAACATAACCGAAGTCAATATCTACAGTAGAATAAGATGGGATTCCTGCAACCAAACCCTTGGTGGTATTCAGATATCCGCCGCCGTCACCATCGGTGGACTGCCAGATGGTATATTTGTACATTTTTCTTGTCAGGAGCCAGGATCGTATCACCGTACCGTGCAAGCCATACATCATACCCTGTCATCTTACTCCAGTCAAGCTTGTTTGTCATACCAGTCTGTTATTACAGTAGATCATTGGATGATAGCCGGCCTTTTTTTACCTCATTGCAGAAGGTTTTTGCCAGATCCGCGATCTGTGATGCGGAAAGATTACGCATCTGATCATATTCAATGTCATAAACCACCGGATAGGATACTTTATATCCATCCATTTTGCGGATGGCAAGCTGTGCTTCCTTCAGTGCCTGCTGTGTATTCAGCGCAAGGCTGTACACATAGGTTCCTGTCGGAACTCCTGCCTTCTCCGCCTGTTTCATGTTGTAATCATATGTCTTATCCAGATGGTTCAGGCCATAGGAAATCCTAACAAAGGCAAAATCTACATTAGATTTTTTTGACCTGTCCCCAACTGATGGTATCCTGCCACTCGGAAACATCGATCCCACGTGTAACAGCACCTTCCAGCTTCTGGCCGCTTCCGTTATAGCAGACACCGTTGATCTTCTTCCATGCCTTTGAGCTTGCCCTGGAATCCTGTGTTGCCTTCCCGCTGGGGACCTTTTCTTCCTCAGCAACTGCCTCGCTTCGGTCTACGCCTCCGCCGCCCATGGCCATCGCTGTAGTTCCCATTGTTCCGATTCCCAGCAGTGCTGCTATACAACCTGCCACCAGCCATTTCTTCCAGTTTTTCATTTTAGTTTCCTTCCATAAAGTATGTTGTTAATTTGTGCATAACTTTATTATACATATGGAAAAATGGAAAGTAAAGCCATATATGGAAAAAGACCGATGTCAGCTTCATACAGCTGAACATCGGTCTTCGGTTATTCTATATATTTCTTTCTGGTACTGTTCGGTATAGATCACGGAACTTCCGGGTCTGTAGGATCAAAGTTTCCGGCTCCACGGAAGGTTGCCAACGGTCTGCGGCCTAACGGTCCCTTGAAGGCTTCATTGTTAACGTATTTTCCGCTGCTGTAAATGTGGATCGTAGAACCGTTACAGTTCTCATATACCCACTTCGCATCAGCCACACAGGTACGGATACATCCGTGAGATGCAGGCTGACCAAGTTTCAGGTACTCACCTGCCGGAAGATTGTAAACACTCCTGGTCGAGCCAGCTACAGAATGGATAAAGATTCCTCCCTGTCCGCATCCGTCAACATGTGTTCCGTACTGTCCCCAGGACGGTCCCATCAATGGCTGCCATCTCAGACTGCGGCTCAGTCTGTATGTACCATCCCATGTAGGTGTTCCGGAGAGACCTACAGAAACACGGATTGTCTTAACCGGAATCGTCTTGCTGCTGTTTGTGTATACAGTCATAACACCGTTGGTCTTATCAACCTCCAGGTAATATGGTCCTCCGTAAATATTTGAAACATCATTGCGGCGGTAACCATCCTTATCAAAGTAATACAGTTTTCCATCGATCCATCTGCTTGTATTGGTCAGATACTTGGAACCGCTGTCCGGATCGATATATTTGACCTGATCATAGTAATCGCTGACGATCACCCAGCCGGTGGAAAAACGTCCCTGGCTGTCCAGATAACCATTTACGGAACCACGCTTCATGGATTTATTTGTCACAACGGTATAGTTCTGCAGATAGTACCAGTATTTACCTACCTTCTGCCAGCCTGACTTTTTCAGAACACCGTTGCCGCCTGCATAATACCACTTATTCTGGTAACGGATCAATGTACTCTTGTACATCCAGCCTCTGTGCGCATTGGCATCTGATGTTGCAAAGAAATAGTATTTTTTGCCGATCTTTGTTTTTCCTGTTGCAAGCTGTCCTGTGCTATTAAAGTAATAGCTCTTTTTGGAGGACTTGTTTGTTATCATCTGGCTCTTATAGTGGTTTCCGTTTTTGTCAAAGTAAAACCATCCGAAGAACTGGCCTTTTGCGTCGGTCACCTTCTGCCAGCCATATTTTTCAACAACTTTTCCTGCTGTGCTTCCGAAATAATAAATCTTGTTGGATGCACCCGGGCAGCCATGCCAGCAGTTCTTCCAGGAAACTCTCTGGCCATTGCCTCCGAAATAATATCTGCTGCCTTTATACTTCACAAGTTTTTTTGTAATGATGCGGCCCTTGCTGTCTGAAACATAATATGCGTTATTCTGCGCCTTCGCCATTGTATTCGTCATAACATAGCCGCTGGCATTCAGCATATATCGATATTTCTTGGACATTACAGGTGATACATAAACTCCATGTTTCATGATCTGTCCACGTGTGGCAGCCTTCGGACTACAATAGATAAAACGTTTTTGATTTTTGCTGTTTAAAACATATGTCCATCCGCCATAAAAAAGCTTTCCTGGAATCTCTCCTGCCTTTGATGCCGGCTGGAAGTAATACTGATATGTTGTAGAACCAGTTGTCAGCTTCAGGATTCCTGTTCGCGGTTTTCCGTTACGCATCAGTGTATAATAAGCATTTCCGATCTTCTTGATCTTGCCTACAAGGTTCTGAGCCTCTATGGATTTGTAATCACCCTGGGAATTATAATAGCGGAAAACAGTTCCTGTCCATAACCAGTAATTTCTCTTCTGCTGGCCAAGATTGGATGTCCACGGTGTGATTGCTTTTCCGGTGGAATCCGAATACAGGGAAGCTTCGGAACTTTCGAGAAAATACCATTCTGTCTTCTGTGTTCCGGTATAACCTGCTTCACCTGGTTCACGGGTCATGCGGCCGGTTACCAGATATCCGTCTTCATTAAAAAGATAATACCCCACATGTCCGTTGGTATTGATCTTAAGAAGACCATCCTGCGCAGTAAAATAATTATCTTCGATGGAACCTGTTTCTGATCCCTGAGAAGCGTTCCCTTCATCCATGGCAAGAGTCTCTGCGTTATCTACGTTCTCTGATGTTTCGACTGCCGTCTCTGTTTCTGCGGGTGCTGTATCTGCAGATGTCTCCTCTGCAGACACTACATCTGCGGATGCTGTATCTGCAGAAGCTTCTGCTACGGATACTTCCTCTGTAGAAACTTCTTCTGCTGCACCTTCCTCGGCTGCAGTCTCCTGCTCTCCTTCTGCTGGCTCATTCTGGAGTACCGGAGCCTGCTCACTCTCTGCTGCGCCATCCGGAAGCTCTTCAGTCTGCTGTACCTCCTGTGCTGCAGCAGCTGTTTCGTCCACTGTTTTCTGCTCTTCTTCGCTGCTTTCTGCCGGATCCTCAGAAGCTTTTCCCTCCGGGGCTGCAGATGCAGCAACCTTCTTTTTGCGGAGTCTGTAAAAACCGTTTGCAGAAACCCAGTCACTTGTCTTGGCAACGACTACACCGTTTACCAGTGATGCTCCGGTAGCAGAAGTTTCCTCTGCCTTGTTGTTCTCTACTTTGTTCTGTACTGCGGTATCTGCTGACGGTGCATCCAGTTCCTGTGCATCACCTGCACTGAAATCATCGCCCGGATCTGTACTGTCTTCTGTTGTCACATCCGGTGCTTCTGTAGTTTCCGGTGTCTCTGTAATCTCCGGTGTTTCTATAACATCCGGTGTCTCTGCGGGGTTCTCCGGTGCAACAGGTGTTTCTTCTGAACTGTCTGTACTGTCAGTACTACCTGTCTGATCCTCTTCTGTCTCCGGCTGCTGTACAGTCGTTTCCGCTTCATCACTGAATACATCCTCAGCCGGATTGCCGGCTGTCTCTGCTGCCATCTGCACGTCTGTACTTCCCAAAGCCGCAGCGCCGGCTTCCAGAGTTCCGCCCATGCATAATGTCAGACTGAGAAAAATTGCCACAACTCTTCTCTTCACAATAATCCCTCCTGATCATGCTGCTGTAAATAATTATTGTATCTGTTACGTATCATTCGCCCAGTCCGCCTTCGATAAGAGCCACAAGCGCATCTATCGCAGCCTGTTCATCCTCACCCTCGCAGACCAGTGTGATCTCATCCCCGCTTTTAACACATGCACCCAGAACACTCAGAACACTTTTGGCATTCGCTGTACCTCCGGCATACTGAAATGTTATGGACGATTTGTATTTTATTGCCTCGCCGCATAAAAGCCCTGCGGGACGAAGATGAAGCCCTGACGGGTTCCTGACCGTTACCTTATAACTTAACATTGCTGCTGTCTCCCTTTATATTACTTATCCTTCAAGCCTTGTCCAAAGCTGTGATTACTTACTGACTACTGCTGTCTACATTGGAAACCTTGGAGATTTTGATCTCGGCGGTTACATCCTCCAGCAGCTTGTAGCCTTCCGGAAGGCTGATTTTGATCGGTACTTCGTAGCTGCCCTCCTCCCAGTCATCCATGGAAAGTGCTGCTCCTACCGACTTCAGATCAAATTGGGAAAGATCTCCGTCTTCCGCCTGCACCTTCAGTTCAATATCCGCAACTTCAAATGCCAGCTGCAGATCATCAGGCAGACCCTTTACTTTGATATCCTCTGTCGGGAAGCTGTATATCTTACTGCCCTCCGGCAGGATATTGACTGTGATCCAGAGGTCCGTACTGGATCCGGATGTCAGCTTAAGGCCATCCGGAAGAAGTTCTGACAGGTTTACTTTCTTTTCCACGTCATTGCTCTTTCCTGAAATATCCACATTCTCATTGTCTAGATAAATGGTATTTCCCTGAAGTTTCAGATTGTTCAGTGCTTCCTCACTTCCGGCTACGCTGAAAGTCTCCGGTACTGTTGTGACGCTATCCACAACATAGCCTTCTGCTGGTTCCCCTGTATATCCCGCACTGATCCGTATATCAGAACGCACCTTCCAGAGCTTTGCCGTAACATTGACTTTTCCATTGTTGTCAAATTTCAGATAGCTCATGGAATTTGATGAAAGAGTGTCCTGATTCTTATCTGTGATAGTCAGTTCTGCGTCCGTGATCATCGTATCCTGATCGATCCCGTCAAGTTTTGAACTTACATCCACACTCACACTATCTATTTTACCAACCAGAGATTCCGGTCCTGTAATACGGACTTTTTACCGGATTTGCGGTGAGCGAAGCAATCTCCAACCCCTTGTGCCGGCTTGCTGTCATCACTGGTAACATTGATCGCAAATTCTTTGGTCACCTTTTTTTTCCAGATGGACACTCAGATTCTGCGGTGATACACTGATGTTTTCCGGCAGTATCCCGGAGCAGGTCGCTGTAATGGGAATCATTACAGGATCTGTATCGGTAGACTGGGCCTGCTGCAGATCCGCAACTGCCTTAATATCACTTGAGGTGAGACGGTTGACTGTCTTCCGATCGCCTGTAATATAAACACGTACTGAATTTTCACGGTCATCCTGCATGACCATCTCACCCAGCTGATCCACATAAGCTTCGTTGATGATCTGCACATCTGAGATCACAAAGCCTTTCGTAATGATAGGGTCATCAACATTTACTACGATCAGCCACACCAGGATTCCCACAATAATCGACATGATCTTCAAAGGGATGTTCTTAGTCAGATTTTTCTTCATGTTTCACTCTCCCTTTCAGCAGATTTCTCAGCTTACCGTTGTCAACAACCTTCTTATTCTGAGCAGAAACAAGTATTTCACGAAGCTGCTTGCTGTTAAGCCCTCTGGACAGTTCTCCGCCTCTGGCCACTGAAACCTGTCCTGTCTCTTCCGAAACAATGATCGTAAGAGAATCCGTAGCTTCGCTGATACCCACACCTGCTCTGTGTCTTGTTCCCAGCTGTTTGCTCAGTTCCATATTATCTGAAAGAGGCAGATAGCAGGTTGCTGCTACCACACGGTTCCCACGTACGATCACCGCTCCGTCATGAAGAGGTGTATTATGCTCAAAAATATTGATCAGCAGCTGACTGGTAAGGATACCGTCAATATTGATACCGGTTCTCACATATTCGTCAAGCCGGATCTCTTCCTCGATCACGATCAGTGCTCCGGTCTTAACTTCACCCATATCAAAACAGGCCTTTACCAGTTCGTTGATAGTCTTGTCATTGAAACGCTCCTGCACTTCCCTGCCGGAATCAAAGGGAATAATGTTGGAAACAAACTTCTTCTGTCCCAGCTGCTCCAGCGCCTTCCTCAGCTCCGGCTGAAAGATTACGATCACACCGATCACCAGCACATTAGCCAGGTTCCGGAAGATCCAGAGGATCGTATTCATTTTGAAGATATATGCGACCAGGATAAATCCAAGGACGATCAAAATGCCCTTCAGAAGGGTATATGCACGTGTAAATTTGATCCATGCCATAAACTGATATACAAAAAAGGAAATCAGTCCGATCTCAATGATATCTATCACGCCAAATCCCGGAAGGGAAATCTTCCCCAGATATCCGGCCACAACTGTCAGCACATTCTGCATAAGTCTCCTCCTTTCTTCCTGAGCTATTCCAATCGTTCCTGTTTAAAGATCCTTCAGCGATTCCTCCAGCTGTTTTTCGAAATCGATCTTGTCCCAATCCCTGCGGTTTCTCACTTACTGTATTTTCGGAAACCATATCCGGCATCTTTACTGTATGCATTTCGTTCTTCTCAGGAAATACATCATCACTGAAAGACACAACATTGTCTTCCTTTTTTTTCTTCTTTTACCGGCTCCGCATTGATCTTTTGATGCTTCTCTCAGAAGTGGCGACCGTTGCCTTCGGAACGGCTTTTACGTAGTAATAGTACTCATCATCCTCATATTCCAGACGTTCTGTTCTGCTGTAATCTCCGCCAAAAACAAAGAACTCCAGAACAAATCCTGCCAGTACGGAGATCACTGTGGACAGGATCATCGGCACCATGGCTACCGTAATACTAATGCAGAAATCTCCGGCAAGGATAACCAGGATATAGATCACGCCGCCGGCAATGACAGCAATCCTCCATGCATAATCAAACGCCCGTGTTCTCAGAAGGTTCACAAACAGGATCACTACCACAAACGCGATCACCGTGATCCACATTGCCCAGTTGTGGACAAGTCCGTCAGAGATCAGCTTCAGTTTTTTCTGTGATCTCTGCGGCAGGATCACTGAGTGCCGCCGACTGCGCATGTACAAACCGTATAAAATAATAGATCACAACACCGCATCCGGCCGGAAGCGCTGACAATGCGCTGCCCAGCAGGCCTGCTCCGATCGGCATAAGTGCAGGAACACCAAATCCAAAGGAAAGTGGGTAAGGATCATTGCAAGATTCTGTGACCTGCTGAATCTGAGGAACAGGATCATCATCAACAGAATAAGAAGCAGCATAAATCCTGCCGTTTCGATCCCGACTGCATAACAGTGACCGATCATCAACGCAAATCCCATAAACATCATCACGGAAACCGGAAGGATTGAACATACAAGCGCCAGGATCAGGACAATAAAAATATTATCCAGCTGTTTCATGTAGCCCATATTGCTGTTGATCCAGAGAAAATAGGCAAATGCCAGAACAAACTTCAGGACCGGCAGTATATATACTTCATATTGTCCGTAAAATCTTTTGATATTCTGTTTGATCTCAAGTAAAGCTGTCATTTTCTATGTCCTCCTGCATTTCTCCGGACCGGATTTCTTTTTTCCTCCCGCCCGTAGATTTTTTCCAGTCTTGTAAGATCCTGATAATATTCCCTGACACTTTTTTTTGCCCGGAAATATTTCACAGAATACTGGATGTAGGTCAGTATCGAATATACAACAAGCACGATCAGATAACCGACGATGATATAGATCCCAACCTCGACCAGATTAATCTTATTCACATTATCCATAAGATATTCGCTGAAATATGCGGCAACACCTGCAAGTCCCAATATATATCCGATCGTTACCAGAAAAAAGTTTCTGATCAGTGCAAGTCCAATATAATCACTTCGATAATATCTGCTCACCGGAAGATACTTCCTGCCTTCTCCATGCTCATACATGGCCAGACGGTTCATGATCTTCACTTTTTCTTCATTTACCATAAAAATAACTCCTCATAAGCTTTCTTTATCAGGAAAATCCCCGATATATGATCTGCATTACGCTTTCCATACAGTTATACTGTTTAACTGCAATCAAATTTATTGTAGCATAGTTCCATACCTATGAAAAGTGTTTTTTCGGCTGTTTCATGCCCTTCCTGCGCATATTGTCAGAAAATAAACTTTCTCTGCACCGGCCTCAAGAAGACACATTGCCATGGCATCTGCCGTACTTCCTGTTGTGTATACATCATCCACCACAAGTACAGAAAAACCTGGGATCTTTTCGGTTACCTGATATGCATTTTTCAGGTTCTGACGCCTCTGTATGGCATTAAGTTTTTTCTGAGATCTTGTGCTTCGTATCTTCTTTACCAGATGCTCATTCCATGGGATCCCTGTAAGAACACTGAGCCTTTCTGCCAGATATGCTGCCTGGTTAAAACCTCTCATCCTTTTTTTTCTGGGATGCAGAGGAACGGGAACGATCAGATCAGGCTTCCACCGTTCCAGATATTTTTTTCCGAAGACGCTCATTGCCTTTGCATAAAAATCCCCATATTCCCGACATCCGTAATACTTAAATCGTACCAGAGACTGTCTCCAGACCTCTCCGTACCAGAAAATACTTCTGCCCTCCGTAAAATGATGGGCACCCTTGCGGCAATCTTCACAGTATTCCTCTTCCATTTTTACCGGTCTTCCGCATTTCATACACCTGGGACCGGATATAGGCCTGACCTTTCCGGAACACTCCGGACAGATCAGCCGGTCTTTTTCTTTCAGTATCTGATGACACAGCGGGCAATTTTTTCGGGTAAAGCATGTCCAGTAAAAAATCTGCTGATTTTTTTCAAGAAAGTCCTTTCTCCCCGATGGCGCTCTCTTTCTGTTCAGATTCATCCAGCTCCCGGATCCGTCTGTCCAAAGAGCTGTATCTCTGCTGCTGTTTTTCATTACGGATCATCTCCGCAAAAGTGGTCTCGCTGCCTACTACGGTAACACATTTTCTGGCTCTGGTCACTGCTGTATACAGAAGATTCCGATTCATCAGCATCCTTGGTCCGGAAAGGATCGGAAGGATCACTGCCGGATATTCTGAGCCCTGGGACTTATGTATGGTCACTGCATAGGCAAGTTCCAGTTCCTCAAGCTGTTTGAAGGAATATTCTGCCTGTCTGCCATCCTCAAATTCCACGGTGGCCGTTTCCGCAAATTCATTGATCTCCGTCATAATACCGGTATCTCCGTTAAACACGCCCACACCTTTATCCACAGGAATCTTGTATCGTCCAAGGATTTCCCACTCCAGCTGGTAATTATTCTTCACCTGCATCACCTTATCCCCTTCACGGAAAAGACGCTGTCCGATCTCTTTCTCCTTTTTCTTTTCATCCGGCGGGTTCAGATATCTCTGAAGGATCTGGTTCAGCCGCTCCACACCTAAAAGTCCCTTACGCATAGGAGTGAGCACCTGGATCTCATAGGGCTTTGCATCTACATAACGCGGAAGCTTCTCCTGGATCAGTGCGATCACCACACGGATAATGATGTCCGCATCATATCTTTTCAGAAAAAAGAAATCCCGGCTCTTGTTATTGATGGTCACCTGCTCGCCCCGGTTGATCTTATGTGCATTCACCACAATATCACTTTCAGATGCCTGGCGGAAAATCTTTTTCAACTCTACTACCGAAAAACAGCCGCTGCGGATAATATCCCTTAGAACATTTCCAGGGCCTACGCTGGGAAGCTGATTTTCATCACCTACCAGGATCAGTCTGGTCCCTGCTGTCACTGCAAGAAGCAGCGAATGCATCAGTGCGATATCTACCATGGACATCTCATCAATGATGATCACATCCGCTTCCAGCGGATTCTCCGAATTCCTGTCAAAATGAACTGCACGGCCTTCCTGCTCTTCCTCCGGCATCCCGTTCAGCTCCAGAAGTCTGTGGATCGTCTGAGCCTCGTATCCGGTAGCCTCTGTCATTCGCTTGGCTGCACGGCCGGTGGGAGCTGCAAGCCGCAGCTCAGCGCCTTCCTCTTCAAAATAACGGATAATCGCATTGATCGTTGTAGTCTTTCCGGTTCCCGGCCCGCCGGTCAGAATGAACAGACCATGACTGGCAGCTGCCGCCACTGCCTGTTTCTGCATTTCATCTAACCGGGTTCCTGTCTCCTTTTCGATCCTGTTGATCCGTTTCGCCATCATCTCCTCATCTTCCGGGCAGAGGATGTTCAGCTCACAGAGCATTCTGGCTGAATTCAGCTCAAGATAATAATATCGTGTGGGATAGACAACTGCACCGTCTTCTGTTTCTTTCAGGATCAGTTTCCGGTCTACTACCATATCCATGAGATGTTTTTCCATATAGGAGGAATCTACTCCCAAAAGTCCGGATGCCCTGGAAAAAAGTTCCTCCTTCGGGAGATAGATATGGCCTTCTCCTGAAGCCTGTAGGAGAGTATACAACATTCCGCTTCTTATCCTGTAATCTGAATCTGTATGGATCCCGATCCGGGAAGCGATCTCATCTGCGATACGGAATCCCACACCACTGATATCCTCTGCAAGGCGATACGGATTCTCCTGCAGGACTCCATATACAGTCTGTCCGTATTTCTGATAGATCTTTGCGCCGAGATTCAGCGATATCCCGTATTTCTGGAGAAAGATCATAGCGCGGCGCATATCTGCTTTCTCCGTCATCTGTTCTGCGATCTCCATGGCCTTTTTTTCGCTGATTCCCTTGATCTCAGCCAAACGCTCCGGTTCTTCCTCCACAATACGCATGGTATCATCGCCGAAACGACGTACGATCCTGGCTGCCAGTGCCGCACCGATCCCCTTGATCGCGCCGGAACCCAGATAGCGTTCCATGGCCAGTGCATCCTCCGGCATTTTTTCCACGTAGGAGGATATCTGAAACTGTTTACCATACACCGGATGTGTTGTATAATTTCCGGAAGCTTCAATGGCAGCCCCCTGGGTGATCGCAGGAAATGTTCCCACACAGGTCAGTTCCTGTTCCTCTTCCATCCCTTTCAGTACCATGACCGTATATCCATTATCTTCATTCCGGAAGATCACATGATCTATATATCCTGTAACTGTCTCACTCATTTTCTTCTCCATCTGTAAACCTCTGATAACAGCAAAAGGCACTGCAGCTGCAGCGCCTTATCTGTATGAGTTTCCTGCGGCAGTCTCTTCTCTGCTCCTGTGCCGTCCAGACGACTCATAACGGTTTACATCCTTGACATGATTTCCGCATATTTTCCTGTTCCTGCAGCCACTACAAGCATTGCATCCTGTACCGTCAGTGTGCTGACTCCTGTTTTCTGCTCGATCAATGCATCCATTCCATGCAGCATGGCACCTCCGCCTGTAAGAACGATTCCTCTGTCCATGATATCTGCCGCCAGCTCTGGCGGTGTTTTTTCAAGAACACCATGTACAGTCTCCACAATCTGCCCGGTCGTTTCCCTCAAAGCGGTCCGGATCTCCTCAGATGTCAGTGTTGCCACCTTAGGAAGTCCTGTGATGATATTTCTGCCCTTGACCTCCATCGTGCGAAGATCCGCTTCTTCACTGGCTGTTCCGATCTTGATCTTTATATTCTCCGCTGCATCCTCCCCGATAAAGAGACTATGCTTCTCACGTACATAATTCATGATCGCATGATCAAAATTATCTCCTGCAACCTTCACAGAAGCGGAAACAACCACTCCCCCTACCGATATGACCGCAACATCCGTGGTCCCTGCACCGATATCCACGATCAGATTACCAAATGGCTTGGTGATATCTACACCTGCACCGATAGCAGCAGCGATGGGCTCGTCCACAAGAAAAGCTTCCCTGGCTCCTGACTGATAGGCAGCTTCCTCAACTGCCTTGCGCTCAATCTCCGTGATCCCGCTCGGAACACTGATGCTGACTCTCGGTTTCCGGAACGCTCTCCGTCCCATAGCCTGTGAAATAAAATATTTCAGCATCTTTTCCATTACATTATAATCTACGATCACACCTCTTCGGATTGGCCAGATCACTTCCATATTGGAAGTCAGATGGCTTGCCATCTGTCTGGCTTCCTCACCGATTGCTCTGATCTTCTCTGTATCTTTATCATAAACAACCACAGAGGGCTCTCTTAAAACGATTCCCTTGCCTGTGGAAAACACCAGACTGTTTCTGGTTCCCAGATCAATTCCAATATCCTTTGCCGGCATAAATCCTCCCGCCTGCGTCATACGCATTCTGTATGCTGACGCATTTATGACTTATTCTGTTCCGGTCTGTGCCGGAACGTTCCCGCACTTCATTATATACAAAACCACAGAAATTGAAAAGAACTTTTACCGGTTATTTCTGTTCCAGATATTTTTTCACATATTTACCGGTGTAGGAAACCGGATTCTCTGCTACTTCCTCCGGAGTTCCTCTGGCAATTACCGTTCCGCCTCTGTCACCGCCTTCCGGTCCGATATCAATAATATGATCCGCCGTCTTGATCACATCCAGATTGTGCTCAATGACCACAACGGTGTTTCCTCCTTCAGACAGACGGCGCAAGATCTCGATCAGCTTGTGGACATCCGCAAAGTGCAGTCCTGTGGTAGGCTCATCCAGGATATAGATCGTCTTTCCGGTACTGCGCTTGCTGAGTTCTGTGGCAAGCTTGATACGCTGTGCTTCTCCTCCGGAAAGAGTGGTGGAGGGCTGACCCAGACGGATATAGGAAAGCCCTACATCATACAGGGTCTCGATCTTTCTCCGGATCGACGGTACATTCTCAAAAATGTCAGTGCTTCTTCCACAGTCATATTCAATACATCATAAATGCTCTTGCCCTTATACTTCACTTCCAGAGTCTCACGATTGTAACGTTTGCCCTTGCAGACTTCACAAGGCACATATACATCCGGAAGAAAATGCATCTCGATCTTGATGATTCCGTCACCGCTGCAGGCCTCGCACCGTCCGCCCTTGACATTAAAACTGAAACGGCCTTTCTTGTAGCCCTTTGCCTTGGCATCTGCGGTGGCTGCAAAAAGATCACGGATCTGGTCAAAAACTCCGGTATATGTGGCAGGATTGGAACGGGGAGTTCTTCCGATCGGGGACTGGTCGATATTGATCACCTTATCCAGCTGATCGATACCAAGGATGTCATCATGTTTCCCGGGGATCACTCTGGCACGGTTCAGGTCTCTGGCAAGTCTCTTGTACAAGATTTCATTGATCAGAGAGCTCTTACCGGAGCCGGAAACACCTGTGATACAGGTCATCACTCCCAGAGGAATATCTACGTCGATATGCTTCAGGTTGTTCTCTGCCGCACCCTTTATATGAAGAAATCCGGTTGGTTCCTTCCTCACTTCCGGTACCGGGATCTTCAGCCTTCCGCTTAAATAAGCTCCGGTCACAGACTGCTCATTTTTCATCAGATCCTCAGCTGTCCCCATTGCGACCAGTTGTCCGCCATGTTCTCCGGCTCCGGGGCCGATATCGATGACACAGTCTGCAGCACGCATGGTATCTTCATCATGCTCCACCACGATCAGACTGTTGCCAAGATCGCGGAGACGCATCAGTGCCCCCAGAAGCTTGTCATTATCTCTCTGGTGAAGCCCGATACTCGGCTCATCCAGGATATATGCAACCCCCACAAGCCCGGATCCGATCTGTGTGGCAAGACGGATCCTCTGAGCCTCTCCGCCGGAAAGGGTTCCGGTAGCTCTTCCAAGTGAAAGATACTCCAGGCCAACCTCCGCCAGAAATCCAACCCTGGCGCGGATTTCCTTCAGGATCTGTCTTCCAATAAGCTCCTGCTGCTTTGAAAGCTTCAGATCGCGGAGAAAGCCCTGCAGCTTCTGTACCGGCATATTGGTCACTTCATAAATATTCTTATCCGCCACGGTCACTGCCAGGGACTCCTTCTTCAGCCTCTGTCCCTTACATGTGGTGCACGGAGTAATCCGCATAAAGCTCTCGTATTCCTGCTTCATAGCCTCGGAACCGGTTTCACGGTATCTCTGCTCCACATTGCGGATCAGTCCCGGGAACGCCACATCGTAAACGCCCTCTCCCCGCTGTCCTTTATAATAAACCTTCACAGAATGACCGCCGGTACCATGGATGAGGATATCCTGGACCTTCTTCGGATACTCGCAGAAAGGTGTATCCAGAGAAAATTCATATTCCCTTGCCAGGGCATCCAGGATCGCTCTGGAAAAGCTTCCCTGCGTGGTACAGGACTGCCATCCGAGAACAGCGATAGCCCCTTCATTGATACTCCGTTTCTTATCCGGGATCATCAGATCGATATCAAATTCCATCTTATATCCAAGACCCAGACACTGCGGGCAGGCACCAAATGGATTATTAAAGGAAAAGCTCCTGGGTTCGATCTCATCAATGCTGATGCCGCAATCCGGACAGGAAAAACTCTGACTGAAATTCAGAAGCTTCCCGTCCATAGTGTCTACTACCAGCAGACCATCTGCCAGATCCAGCACGGTTTCAATGGAATCGGAAAGACGCTTCTCTATTCCCGGTTTCACAATAAGTCGATCCACAACGATCTCAATGTTATGTTTGATATTCTTATCCAGCTTGATCTCCTCAGAAAGCTCATAGAGATTTCCGTCGATCTGCACTCTCACATATCCGCTTCTTCTGGCCTGATCCAGAAGTTTAACATGGGTTCCCTTGCGGCCCCGCACTACCGGTGCAAGAAGCTGGATCTTCTGGCGTTCCGGAAGCGTCATGATCTGATCCACCATCTGATCTACCGTCTGTTTGCGGATTTCCCTTCCACATTTGGGACAGTGCGGGATTCCCACACGGGCATACAGAAGTCGGAAATAATCGTAAATCTCCGTTACCGTACCCACTGTAGAACGGGGATTCCGGTTCGTTGACTTCTGATCAATGGAGATTGCCGGCGGAAGGCCCTCGATACTCTCCACATCCGGTTTCTCCATCTGTCCCAAAAACTGTCTTGCGTAGGAAGAGAGCGATTCCATATATCTTCTCTGTCCTTCTGCGTAAATCGTGTCAAACGCAAGCGATGATTTTCCGGAACCGCTTAAGCCCGTCAGAACGACGAGCTCATTTCTCGGAATGTCTACATCAATATTTTTCAGATTGTTTTCATTTGCACCCCGGATTCTGATATATTTCCGGACGTCCATCTTCGTTCCCATTTATGTCTTTCGTTTCCTTTGCGGTAGCCTTTTTGGCTTATGGCATGGTAGTGCGCTTTATGGGTAAGGACGGCTTCCTCGCCCGCGTGGGACAGATTATTCTGGTGCCTGCATGTATCGTTATCTATGACTTTATCACAATGGCTGCACCGCAGAGCTACCGTTATATTATCGGCAGCATTCCTCTGGTGCTGATTGCCGGCATTGCGATTTATTTCCGCTTTGTGAAGGGCGAAAACTTTGCCGAGGCTAAGGAGCAATCTCCTTCCGAGTTGGCAAAGCTGGCTGACGAACCGAAAAAAGTTCAGCAAGAAATCTGCCCGCATCCACGAAAAAAGAAAAAAATCGCGGCCGCGAGTAATTCAGGCAGGATTTTTTGCGCTAAAGCAGAATATATAACGTAAGAAGAAAAAAAGCCTCTTCTTGTAAAAAATATAATAAATAAATTACAACATGTGCATTATTATGGAGGTGCGTTGTTATGTTTAAAAAGATTCTTGTTCCTGTAGATGGCAGTGAAGGCTCCTGGAGAGCACTGGATACTGCTGTAGAGCTTGGCAAAAAGTTTGGCGGCGAACTGCATGTAATCAATGTAATCCAACCATATAACAATGCTGCTTTGCTGGCAGTGCCTCTGGATCACGCAACTGTAAGCCAGGGCAACAGTGAGCTGGAGAAAATCGGTGACAAGGTTCTCGAAATGGCGCAGGAGCGTCTGAGCACCTACGAAGGCGAAACCAAATTCAGCCTGGAGGTTGGTCATCCGTCCGAACGCATCATTGCTATGGCTAAAAAGACCGGCGCAGATGCAATTGTAATCGGCAGCCGTGGCCTTTCCGGTATTGCTGAATTCTTCCTTGGCAGCGTAAGCTCTAAGGTTGCTCAATATGCAAATGTACCTGTGCTGATTGTAAAATAAAATGCTGAAACGCATTCTTGTACCTATTGACGGTACGGAGCATTCCTGGAGAGCATTGGAATATGCCTGTGAGCTTGTAAGCTATACGCGCGGCTCGCTGGTGGTTATGACGGTGCTTTCCGGCAGAATGAAACAGCATATTGTGGAATTTGGAAGCGATTGCCTGTATGTTCAGATGGGTGATGAAGTGCTTGATGCCGCACATGCGATTCTCAGCGGCAAGAACATTGACTGTACCTATTTTGCTGGAAAAACGACAACGATATTGCCGAAAGTATCCTGCGTGCTGTAGGTGAGCAGGAATGTGACGGTATCGTGCTGGGTAGCAGAGGCATGGGAGTTTTGGAAGGCTTGTTCCGCAATAGTGTCAGCAGCGTCATAGTGGAAAACGCTGATGTGCCTGTGACAATCGTCAAGTAAATATGTAAAAATTAACGAGTACGCCGGGATTCGTCCTGTGCGTACTCGTTTTGTTATGCTTATAATTTGCTTTGGCTGATGAAGCCGAGAAATTCCTTGACGTAGCTTGGCAGCAGATAATTTTTGCGGTAGATGAGGTAGAGGCTGCGTTCGGAAAAGGCCTGTGGCAGCTCGAAGACCAGCAAACGTTTTTCCTGCAGAAAGTTGTGCGCTGCCTTTTCCGAGATAATGGAAATTCCCATACCGCCGGCGACAAGGTTTTTGATGGTTTCCTGATCGTTGACGCGGGCAATAATCTGCAGCTCGTCCTCGGAAAT
>ENA-OQET01000641-OQET01000641.1-human-gut-metagenome-genome-assembly--contig:-NODE-641-length-17860-cov-4.615632_pt1 | contig 17860 bp, 12 predicted proteins | sample MGYA00242800_ERZ504645 | MGnify/ENA primary metagenome ERZ504645 (study PRJEB26092, sample SAMD00036308) | human gut metagenome | host: Homo sapiens | study: EMG produced TPA metagenomics assembly of... | reverse complement strand
CATAATGAAACCTCCAAATGTAGTAAATTTCTATCTCCTATCAAGGGGAGTGTAGAAAAAATCTATTTACTATCATTATGAGTTTAAAAACGTAGACAGTAAAGCTACCCAAGATTTAAGCGCTTACATATGTTTTTAACATAGAATTGATTTTATGGAAGACAACATGTATTTATCCATAATGTCATTGCATTATTTTTACTTTCGACACCAGAATCATCAGTCATCATTCAATTCACATAAGCCATTCTATAGCCTAATAAATTATGCTTTCTTTTTCGTTCATGATCATGAGGCTTTTTTCGTTTAAATTGTACGATTATACACTCTTTCGCCGGAAGTTCACTTGTTTTAATACTTAATCTTTTGGAATATCTGATGGACATTGTACCCAAGTGTCATCCTCACCAAATTGACAGATCTGCTATTTCTAATTTCTTGTGTAAAAGAAATATCTATTTTTAATGCACATTCAGCAATCTGTAAATACAGTATGCTACCTTTATTTCATCAACACAGATAATCTATCCTTGAAATATTCCGGATACGAATCAAGACAACTAAAGATTTCTTCACTATGAGCTTTCAACATATTAAGTATCTTATCCGTTCCAATATTCGCATCAGATAAAATTTGAGCTAATTCTATAGCTAATAGACGATCATTAAAAACACTCTCACAAATAGAAATTGCTGTCATATTGGGAACGCCATATTTTACTTTCTTTTGTAACAATGTCAAGATGTTCCTTTGATCAACTTGCTCCTCATTTTCTCCGTCAACTTCTATCAGATCACAGATATTGCCGATAAGAAAATTCATTTCATATGAGATTCTTTTATTACATAATGATTCTACTTCTGCAATTCCAATAGTTTCTTTGTTGTTAATTTCCATTGGAGTCTGTCCATCAATCCATTTTTTACAAATGCTTTGTATATGCTCTTGGTATCTAAAGTCTCCACAGATTTGCAGATACAATTCTGTAATAACGTATAATAGTTCTGTTTCTGTATATATCTTCTCTGTAAGTTCATTCTGAACAATCCATTCCTCTATTAGAGAAGACAAACCTATTCCTGACATTGCATTAGAATATCTGCTCAATTTTTCAACAGAATATTGTTGAATATTCTCTTCTATCTTCTGAAAAACTTTAATCAGTAATTCTTTCTCTTTTTCTGTTGCCATAGCATACGCCAATGTATTTGTACAAATATCCACAGCACTTTTCTTACTATCATTGACCAATGTTTCTGCGGAACGTACTAAACACAAATAATTTTCTATATTTGATATAATATCCTGACGCAATAATATTTCCTGCACAATCAGATTTTGTGTTCTTTTGGGATTGACTTTTAAGTATGCTTTTTCTAACTTCTTTGCGTAATCAAGCAAGAAATCTCTTTCGTCAAGGTGATCTATCACTATATCAATAAATTTCTCACCACTTACGGTCACATCATAATCTATGTTAAAATCCTGGACTAACGAAAGAATAGAACTGCCACAAGGTTCTGTCAATTTTGTATCAAATAGCTTCACACAATCATTCCATAAATATCTTCCACCATTTTTCCAGTTGGTACGGTTGTCGTATATTTTGCAATCCGTAATAATAATACTTCCTTCTGTGTATATACCTGCTCGTGCTGTTCTACCCATCAAGTTTTGAAAATCTCGAGCTTTTACTAATTTCAATCCGTTTCGAATGCTGGTGACCAATAAATATTTTATCGGGATATTCACCCCCTGTGCAAGCGTCGATGTACACACTACGCAAGAAACATATTTATTCTTCAATGCATGTTCAACAACAAGCTTAACTCCATTTTGAAGATTAGATGAATGAGGCAAAACCCCCAATTCTGCTGCTTTCGTATAATAGTGCTCTGAACCATAATAGCTTTCTATAAATCCCTTGATTTTGGAAAGCTCTGCTTGATTTGTATTATCTTTTAATGCTTTCAAATCATAGTTTCGCTTATCCAAATTTATAATTCTTTCAAATACCGTTTTCATTGAACGTTGCTGCCCAAGATAGATAGCAACACCGCCGTTATGACACAACTTTATTGCATTATAAATGGCCACATCTGTAGATAATGATAAATCTGGAAAGTATTTATTACTTCTTTCTCGGGGTAACTTCTTCAATTGTTCAACTCGAAGGATTCGGGGAATATAATAATCTTCATTTGATTTATCATCAGAAAAGAAATGAATATCCCTTTGTGTCGATGAAAATCCTATTGATTTAGGTGTAGATACAATACTATCATCTGTCGCCAAACAACCTCTATCCTCAAACAACCACTGTGCAATATCCCCTGAATTTGGCAATACCGCAGATAGCAAAACCAACTGCTGTTCGCTCGTTATGTTCTGACGTATATGTGTTACTAATAACTCATATGTTGCACCTCTCCCTCCATCATCAAACATATGACCTTCATCAAACACAAATAAATCTATAGCACTTAAGAAAAAACGGATCATGATGTAATACATAACTCAGTTTCTCTGGCGTACATATTAGTATCTGCCGTTTAATATCTTCAGAAAACAAATTCCAGAAATCATTTTGAAGTACATCAGAAAACTGATTTATCGTGACATCATTTCCAAAAGCTTTGTACATATCCATTGTTATTTCGTTGCACAACGCTCTTAATGGTGCCACTATAATAGCAATATTCGCTCGTTCAGATAAAAAAGCTGCTCTAATAATTAGTTCAATACTTCTTGTCTTGCCTACCCCTGTCGGAAGTTGAACGATAGAACTTTCTCCACGCAACAATCCCTTTTCGGCTATTAATCTTTGTGCTGGCCATAACATCTTTATTGACATCTTACTTTGTAGATATGACTCCCATTCTTCATCCAAGATACCTGAACTACTCGGCAAAAGACTCCATGACGAATTTTCGCACGCCACAATAATAACTGCCACTAATATATCTACATAAAATATACTATCTGGATCTCCATTCTCGTATATTTCATTTCTATATACCCATAAGTTTGACTTTAATGCTTCTAAAGACTTACCCTTTCCAAAGTAATCCAAGAAAAAATTATTTATTCGCTCATAAGTATCTATAACTCTCAAATATGGCAAATACACTCCACCCAGAAGATAATTATAGATATTCGTCAACAATTTCTGCGGAGATCGCTCCTCATCAATTAAATCAACTACTCTTGCTGCCAACACTTTAGCACTACCAAAATCCTTTCGTAGGAAGTAGGCAGATGCTCCAGATAGCAAAAAATCCCAATCATATTCTGGTCTATCTTTGGACTTAAAAGCTGAATCATAATATTCTGCAGTTGTAATCAAAAGTAACTCCAGCTCTTTTAATTCGTCATGATTATTTTCTATAATGCATTCTGAGTATCGTGACAGCACATAAGTTGTTGGATACGATAATTCATTAGAATTCAGCGGAAAATGTGGATACTCCTGCTTTGAAACATCGTATTCTACCATTTTAGCCTTTGCTTTTTGATATTTTAACATTAAACCTGCATTTTTCCCAAAAATCATTTACAACACCTCTGGTAAATGTTATGAGCCAATTCCATCAACTTTTGACCATGTACATAAAAAATCAGCTCATTTTTTCTAATTTCAAGTTCTTCACCAGAAAAACCTAATTCTATGGCATCATCTACGTTTTCACGACTACTAACTCCTGCAGCTACATATGTAATACGATAATTATTATCTGGTTTAAATAAAAATCTCTTTACCTCTTCTGCCTCTTCTATTTTGCCCAGTTCTTTTAATCGCTTTCTGCAGTAATTTACTGATCTTGCTAATCGATGTTCATCTTTTCTGGAATCGATAATTGCATTTTTGATTGGTGTGTACTCCATATTAGAGAGGGTAGCTTTAACTTCTGCTGCCACCAATTCATCTTTATCATTTGGAGTTTTATCTTCATTTTTGTACTTATATGCAATGACATCAGTTCCTTGTTGTGAATTGTTTTTCCCGGATCTGTTCTTCAATTTATATCTCGGAACAGAATACTGATGAACAAACTCTAATAAATCGGAAATTAAAATTTCTGTTATGTCTGCAGAACGTACCGTAGCTCCCAATTCTTCTCCTTTTTGTGGAATTACATAATCATGCAAATACTGTTCAACAGTCATTGCATTGTCATCTGCGTCTTCTTTAAGTTCAGTATCTTCTATGTAATTTCTTCGAATGTGCAATGCCCAGTCATCAAGAATACTTTCATCATCTTTATAATCAATTTTATAGCATTTTAACGGTATGTCATCTTTAATTACAATACCAGTTTCTTCAACTATCCAATCGATGTATTGTGGCTTTTCCATGTAGTATTCCTTTCCTAACTTTTAACCTTTATACATCCTTCAACAACATCCGGATTATTCTTAGATGTGATTTTATATGGTATCTCATCAATCTCATTTTTCACAAAAAGGATTGTCGGGAAAGCAACAGTTGTATTATGTTTTATATAATCTACTTTAAGCTTTACAATATACTTATCTTCACTTGAATAGAATCCATAACAAAACACATCTTTTATCTCATCAGTGAAATCATCACTATAATCCGGAACATATCCAGGCAAACCATATGGACGTGCTCCATACGAAGTTCTTCCATTTTGCTCTGATTCTGAATATTCAATATATTCAGATGTGCCTTCAATTCCGAACAAAATACTCATATCACAATCTGTAAGCAAATATCCTATCTCTGCATTATTAAACTTAGGGAATTCACCTAATGTAAGCAAGGATTCTTTTGGAACTTCAAACATAATTTCAGCATCTTCGTCAATGGCCTTACCACAATTCTGAATTGCTAATTTAATACAATTCATTCCAGAAAACGCTTTCTCAACCGGAGCCCATTCCAAAGCTTTAGAAATAGTTTCATGCAATCTTTTGATTTTCCAATATTTCTGCTTTTCTTCGGATGTTCCATTCAACTTAGGACCACTGAGTAGATTTGATGTTAAAGTATCTTGGTTTAAATTTCCAAGTTCAAAAAAGGAATCGGACAACTTACGCTCCAGCTGTTCAGCCACAGCAGTAATAAACTCTTTTTCATCTTCATCTATGTCAACAGGGCTTGTAAATCCAGCAAAAAAAGTATTAGCTGTAACAGATCTACCACCTACATTCATATCAGAAATCTCCTGATACATATTCTTAATCGAAGTAATGTATTCTTTCATGGTAATCTCTGCATTTAACACGAATGGGCATACCACCGCTTCTTCAGTCAATCTTCCAGTTTCGTCAATACCTAATAACTTTAACTCAGAACGATATTCATTGGCTGTTTCACTTACCCTCTTTTCTGTCAAAAAATGCATGGAAAGATGGGCAAAAAACATCTTTTTAAATTCTTCGTCGGATGAATAAGTGAAATATATTCCTTTGTCTTTATATTTGTCACGGAATGCTTGTATTTTCTCATAGCCGTCACCATTTATTTTTGATGGTGGGATAGGCTTATCCGAAAAATACATAAACACTTGTTTTCCAGATTGAAGCATAATTTCAATTTCTTCTTCTGTTCCAGAACCATACTCATCAGTAGGTGAGCCAAATCTTGTCCAGAAAATCGCAACTGCTGCATCACATTTATTTACAAACTGCTCGTTAAGTAATGCCTGTGGTTTTCCTCCAGACTGAGCATAAGAACTTTTACTCCAATGGCGAGTTTTTATTGTGATTCCTAAAGTTTCAGCATATAATTCATTAAACTCATCTACTGCAGATTCAATCAATGTAACTTCTTCCTTAATATCACCTGGACAAGAAATCAAAAGGTTATATAATGTCACATTTTGAGCCATTGATTACACCTCCCAAACAGTTTCATCCCCACAAATGTTACGAATTTTAAGTCGGAGAGGTTTCTTTTTGCTGCGTATGTAACCATCCCAGAACTCCTTGGTTTTATTGCCGTCTACGATAACATAGCCATTTTTATCAATCTTGATTTCACTATCAGAATGCCACTCACCACCGTTCGCAGTGCAATCCAGGCTAAGGAATTCAATAAGTTCCAAGCCTTCTTCACTGATTTCAATCGATTTATACGGTTTCTTCGCAGAAGAATTAAGGAATGCTTTCTGATTGAATTCTGTAATTTTAGACAACACACGATCACTCATAAATTTATCAATAGCAACAGCATATCCGCCTGCAATTTCTTCTGCATGGAATTCTGCATAATCACCAATGACAACATCATCAAGAATTGATTTAAGATCACGCAATTCAATTTCTACAGTCGTACTGTCATCTTCTTTGATGAAATTCATAATCTCCACTTCATCAGTAATGTCGATATAGTAAACAATAACCTTTTTAATGTCATTATCCAATTCTGGAATCGCCTGATGAATAATACGGTTCATGGTCACTTTATCAAGAAGTTTGGATGCGCTGTCCATTAAATTTGGCACGTAAGCAGGAATTGTACCAAGCTTGCTATCAGAGATAGCACCTTCCCAGAAAGAATCCAGAGAATCTTCATTTTTCAAGCCAGGAATCAAAAATTTAATTTTATCCATTGTCTGAACCGGATTACGATAAAGTTGAACTCCATCTTTAATTTCCAGCACATCGAATTCAGCCCCATCTGCGACAAGACGATCACGGGTTGTCTGAACAGAATTCAATCCAATATCACAATGAATAAATTTTCTGGCCAGTTTGTTTGCCACTGCTGCAGTAACACCACTACCTCCAAAAAAATCTGCAACTATCATATTTTCATTTGATGAAGATGTGATAATTCTATTCAATAGTGCTTCTGGTTTTTGCGTAGAATAATTTGCCGACTCAGCAGATCGACCTGCAACATACGCAATATCTGACCAATTATCATTTAAAGGAACTCCCGGAAGTTCGTCCATAAACACAATGCGGCAACGTTTGATAGGCTTTCCATTTTTTCCAAGTCTTACACGGCCATGGCTATTGGGAACTTCTGTTTGAGGGGCATTCCACAATTCTTCAAATTTTTCTGGCGTTGTTCTCCAACGTGCAACTGTGCCATGAAAATCGTAAGCTGCCATTTTATTCTGTGGATCAAGCATATTTTCAAATTTATAGTATCGTCCAGAAGGTGCTTTTGTCCATTCATCAGCAATGTACTCTTCTGTATAAGGTGTGTATTGTATATTAAATGGATACTCTTCTGAACGAGAATAGAAAAATATACTGTCTTTAACTCTACTATAATTTTGCTTACTATCATTATGTGAAGCTGTCCTTACCCAAGTAATTTCATTTCTAAAATTATCTTCACCAAACACTTCATCGAGAAGAATCTTAACATAATGCCCAATATGCCAATCAATATGTACATATATGGACGCATTTTCACTCATTACCGATTTAATCGCCATAAGATTTTCGTACATCCAGTTCAGATATTTTTCTTTATCCCATACATCACCATACATCTTTTCTTCAAAAGCTTTCAATTCATCTACATCCAGCTCTTGTTCAGCCTGTGCAATAACTTCTGCTACTTTCGGATTTCGACGAATATATACTTTCTTTGCGTAATCGGCACCACTTGCAAATGGTGGGTCAATGTAAACAAGGTCAACTTGAATGCCTTGCTCTTTAAGATAAGCACAGGCAGAAACACATTCTCCACGAATAACCATATTACCATCGGAGTTTTCGCCCACAGTTTCCTGTTTTTCCATTTCATATAAAGGCATGCCACGTTGCAATGTCATAGAAACATCGTCAGCGCCTTTGTATCTCAATATTCTATTAAAATTACCAAGCACAGCCTGTCCTTCCACCGGCTCCGGTATAAACGGTACATATTTAATTGGCATTATTTGATTCCTCCATTTTTCATATAACTTACAAATTGTTCAAAAGAAATTGCCATACTATATGATGTTATAAATTCTTGTGCCAATTTTGCTTTTTGTATGTCATCCAACTCGTCTAATGCCTTAATAAAATCAAGCAATTTATTTTTTGCATTAGTATATTTATCATCAAACTCTATGCCTACAGTAGGTCTAATTCCATTCATTACGCTTTCTCCTTAAAAAACTCACAGATTTTTTGATGTGTCTGTGTCAATCTATCTTTCTCTGGCATCGTATCTTCCAAATACAGGTAATCAAAACGTTCATAACCATACGCAGCATTATTCTGTTTTGAAAACTCTGTTTCCATAAAATTCTTCTTATCTTTAAAGACTGGATCTTTGGCATAAATCTGCCCCTTGGTTTCCACTACAATAACCTTATGGATAACGCCATCTTTTCGTTTAATGATAAGGAAGTCCGGTGTGTAAATACCAATGTAATTCCATTTTCCACTGGTTTTCTTATAGCACTTGATCTTAAACTCCGTCATAGCACGGTCGCCATTGTAATACACTTCCAGACCTAATTCTTCGATAATATCAAAGGACAATACTTCTCTTAAAAATGTTTGTTCAAAACCACTGTCTGTACGATATGGCAAGTAGTGGAACGAACGATTCTTATTTGGGTGAGATGATACACGCTGTTGCAATTCCAAAACGATTCTATCGTTTCCAGTTTCTATAGCGAGATCAATTAACTGCTGTGTCTTTTTATCAACTTTCAATTTTCCCTGATCGTCAGCCATTATGTTTTCAACAACATTCTGTCTTGGATAGTAGTCATCCAGATTATCTGCATATATCTCAGAAGTAAAATTCGCAATGTTCAACAAATTAGCTTCTTCTGGTATCAGTTCTTCTGTTGTATTGAAATCCGTTTTGTCACAAAAAGCTTTGCGAATATTGGCTTCTACCAACTTTTTATTGTACTTCGAACTGAAATATCGTGAGCCACCTTTTTCGTATGTGATTTTTTCATATACTACTTTTAACTGCTCTGTATATGCATTTAATTCTGCCATGGAAGGTGTTCCAAATCCACTTCTCATAATGCCATAAATCCAAGAATTAAAGGTTGCATATTCTGTACCATATTCAGCATCATCCACCTGGATACTGATATTATTTACATTCATAGAAAGATCTGTTGTTTTGATAATATTACCTGCAATTTGCGCTGAATCAACAGATTTTTCAATAGAAACTTCAGGATTTGCCTTTTCCACAGTAAGTGTATCATAGCTGATTTTCAGCTGATAAAACTCTACTTTAGGCAACTTTAAATAAGCCGTACGATTATAACGTTTCAAAGTAGTCTTGCTGTTGTCTGCAGAAGAAAATTCTTTAAGCGAAATATGGTGCTGCCGCTCAAGCTGCATATTTAATTTTTCGGCATTGCTTTCATTCAAATATATCAGCGCCGTTTCCTGACCATTTTTAATCACCTGACGCAAGCATCGACAAGATGTCTGTAATACCATATTGGTTGGGCAGTCTCCTTCTTGAGAAAGAATAATACCTGTAAGACTTCGACAGTCCCAACCTTCTTTACCAATCTGCACAAGCAAAACAATACGAATTTCAGAAATAGATTTATCCAAGATATCAAACTGCATCTGACTATCAGCCGACATCTTATACTGTTTATTTCCTTTGTGGAATTTAAGTATAACATCAGTACCAAGGCCATATTCAGCTACAATACGGGATACCTGTGGATATACTGTTTCTTCTAATTTTTCGATAGTACCGCAATAAATACCCAATTTAGCTGTTAAACCATCTGCATAAACAGTGTCTTTATAAGTATCAAGAAATTCTCTGACACCCTTTTCAATAATAAGGCTGCTATCTGCAATATCTGCAATTTTTACAACTGGACGTTTTAAGAAATTTCCTACACCGTCTATAAGTGGATAGTAATACACAATATTTGTGATTTCAGCTGTACCAATGGACAATGAATCTACAACTTTTATTTTTTCAACTTTGTCTAAATATGGAGTACCAGAAAAACCAATTACAGAATTGACTGTATGATTCTGCGCCCATCTTGTAACTACAGCACGAAGCTTAATTTCATCACTTACTGCATGATGAACTTCATCAATAAAGATAGACAATGATGGTAACTTACCAATTAAATTACGAAGTTCATTTGCCTGTCGGTCTTTATCGTCCTCGCTTTCTTCAAACATATTTATCTGTCCCTGTTTTTCCTGAATACGCTCAAGAATTACTTTTTCCGCATTAGTAACAGCAACAAGACCAAACAACTCAGAAAGCGGCTGATGATTAGCGATTTTCTGAACATTTGGATTTTTTGTCTTATTTGATTTTTTTGCAGTTTTGCTTTGACCAACACTTCAAAAGAAATCATCCTCTTGATGTCTGTTGCTGCCGGCTCCGGAAGAATCCATGATGGATTAAAGTTTTGTATTGTTTTAAGACTTGGAACCACTGATGATTTCAAACCTGATGGTGCAAATATGATAAAGTTATGTGCAAATGACGGATTTGTTGGCTCGTTATAAGCAAAATATAAATCCAAGTAAATAAATGCCGCCATCAAATACGTTTTACCTGCACCCATAGGAAGGCTAAACAGATAATCCGTATAGGAAACACCATAAAACGCATTACGAAAGAATTCATTATAATCAATTCCCGTTGGATCTTTCTTTATCTGTTTTTCCAGTTTTTCAGATACCTGTTCACCTTTATCATTTGTCAAACATGCATATTCAAACAATGTCGCTGCCGCTGGATTCTGAAACAAATATTCACGAGTGGATTTTGACAATTCTATCTCATTCAAATCAATAGAATTAAAGAATCCCTGTCTAAACAGCTGTGTCAACGGCTTACATTCACAGGCAATTTTTAGAAACAGATATACCTTAATAGCCTCAATCTGAGCATCACGCATCTGCCCTGTTTTCTCTATATATTCAATTAAGTTTTTAACCGTACACCGTTCTGATTCATACCATTGTGTACACTTATTTTCTATCATTTTATAGAACATGTATTTACTCCCGTCTTTGAAATGTATATCATTATTTTTTCTCAAAGCACAAATTTTTCACTTTGAATCACGTTTAATATGCAATTCTAAAATAATCCAAATACGCCTTATACTTGTCCTGTGCGGTCAGGCAGGTATCAGTCAGATATCCTTTTTCATTGTTCCATTCTTTCAATCCACGATAATAGAACATCTTCAGATTATCCTCGATGATAAACGGAACGATATTATATTTCAGGCATTCCTTAAACATAATTAATCTGCCCACACGACCGTTGCCGTCCTGGAATGGATGGATACGTTCAAACTTCACATGGAAATCCAGAATATCCTCAAAATTCTTTTCTTCTTTTCCGTTGTACTCTGTCAGCAGAGTTTTCATTTTATCGGCAACTTCTTCCGGAAGTGCTGTATCCATACCACCGACTTCATTCGGTATCTTTTTATAATCGCCTACTGCAAACCAATCTTTTCTGGAATCACTAGTACCGCTCTTCAAGATCAGATGAAGTTCTTTGATAAACTTCTCTGTCAGAACTGCCTTTGCATTATCAATAATCATATCAATACAGCGGAAGTGATTTGCTGTTTCAATCACATCGTCCACATTCAGCACATCTTTTTCTACACCGATGGTGTTGGTTTCAAAGATATATCTGGTCTGATCATGGGTCAGGCGGCTGCCTTCAATATGATTGGAGTTATATGTTAAATCAATCTGTGTCTTATGATAAATCCCACCAGAGTATTTACTTGCCTTCTGCTCCTGCAGAATATCCAGCAATGTAATTGGCTGCTCTTTCTTTTTATTGGAACGCTCCGGCTTTTCTGCATTTTCGGGAATTCTCCACGTCTTTCCTATAAGAAAAGCACCATCCACTCGTCCATGAGCACAATAATTTCTAACACTTCGCTCTGATATATTCCATTTTTTTCGCTATTTCAGTAACTGAAAGATGTTTCATCTGCTATCCTCCGTCATAAATCAAAAACGTACTAATCTATTACTTAGTATATCATATTATCGGCAAAAATACTATTATTTTCAGCCGATACATTATTCTTTTTAGCCGATACGTAACGCCTTTTTCCTTCAATCAAAAAAGACGTAAGTTTTCCCTACGTCTTGATTACCAATCCGATCTTCCAAAGGTGTAAATAAGGTGTAAATTCTACGTTTCCATCCAAGAACCCCAATAAACTCAAGGCTTTTGCCCCGTCCCTTAAACACTGCCGTGGCAGATGAAAAGTATTTTTATCATTGTTTTATTTCTCCTTGAATTGCCCCGGAATGCCCTTGTTTGCAAGGGATTTCGGGGATTTGTGAAATGTGTGATTTAGGTGGCATCTTGGCAAAATGGTGCAAGATGGAGCATGTTGTTACTACCTGTTAGTAGTAAAGTTAGTAGTAAAACGGAATGGGTTACTACTAAGGATTATATATTATAATCTGCATATACTGAAAGCATACTCTCAACACTCTTCACAAAGTTCTTAGAATTATCATCAAACTCGTACTCTCCAAGTATGGTATGATACACATTTCCCGTATATTCTGTAACAAAAATTGCATCGTATAACTGTTGGATTTTTTTGTTCAACAGTAACTACACTCTTACCTTCTTCCACTTCAAAGGCTTCATTTCTATTCAGCAATCGTGTAGCCAACCATTCTCCCTTATCAGAATCTTTATAAATATCCATAAGTGGTTTCGAACTTTTTCCGCATACAAATTGGTTATATAACGATATATCAACAATTTTTAGTCCTACAAGAATTGGAACCACATACATCAATAAAAGTTGTCTTCCTTTTTCATCTGAAAAAGAAAAATCAAATTTTCTACTCTCATGTGTAGGCTCATATGCTGCTGTTTTCACTTGTCGATAAAAACGAGTGGCTTCACGCAACTCCATATTATATGTATCTATTACTTTTCGACATATTTTTTCTAAGACATAACTAGATTCCAACCCCATTTCCCTATAAAATGCAGTTTTATCTGCTGGTGGCAAGGATATTCTCATATCAAAAAATCTGTCTAAATATCTGCACGCATCAAATGTATTACCATAATAATGCTTTATTGTATGTTGTAGCTCACCTAAATTAACAGAAAAAACAAACGTAATTCTGTCATCATATAAATAATGTTTTATTCTTTCTAATAATTGAACAGCATAGCTTGGCTTACATCTATCCAATTCATCTATGAAAACCACTAACCGATTTCCTCTTTCAACTAACAACTCCGTAAAGAAATTTTTAATATTCTCGTGTAAATCTTTTTCTTCTTTAATCTTTGTAAGCGGATTATCGCTTTTTAAGTTTTCAATAATACCGTTTATATTTCTACCAGTAAGTGCCTCTAACACAGACCCCGCCAACTTGAATGCATTGCTATTATCATCAAAAGCATAATTTATTCCTAACTGCTTTATTATTTCGTACACCAAAGACAATACCGGGTCTGTACCATTATCATTTTCCCATGCGTCATAATAAACTGCCACATCATAATTCTCTGGCATGTCTTCTGCTTTTTTCGGAAATGGAAGTGCGTATACAATACTTGCTTTCTTTTCATCATCCATATCGCTCATCGGATTTTTTGCATTTATTAGCAACATAGATTGTTTCACAAAAAAAGTCTTTCCACTCCCCCATCTGCCATCAATAGCAATAGAAGAAGCTCCTTCTTGTACTAATATCAAATCATAAAAACGCACTAAATCTTTGTTTCGTTTCAATAAATCTTTGTCCAATGTATGTATCAAATTTTCTTCTGTAGGAATCAATTCAAAACTATTCATGCCCATTTTCCTCCTGTAAAATATCTTGTAACTGTTTATTTCGATTAATAATTACATCCACAATATATTCTAGAAACTTAACATACTGTTCTGGTTTCAACTTTAATAACTTTTCAACAGTATCATATTTATCGTTTTCTAAAATTTCCTCTATGAATACACTTCTATAAATACTACCATAAACTAGTTTCGTAAATTTAGCATGCCGTTTATAATACACATTGGGTATATCATAGCAATGTGCCATTCCTCTATTTATATTCGCCCCTGGCCATGTTGGAATTATGTTTCCTATATCATAGTAGTGTTCTAAAAATCCTTTTATTTCCGGTAAATCGTTTACGTCACTAAATTGTGGATAATTCTCACTTAAAAACTTATCGGAATAAAGGCGCTGTCTCGTAGCCCCCTTTTCATCTTTCACCTTAATATCCGTCTTCACATTATCTCCAAATAATTGTCGATAATAAATAAAAACCCCAATAGCATATACTCCTCTAAAAGAGAATAATACATCCGGACATTCCCAATTCAGTTTTATGATTTTATCAACATTATATTTTCAACAGTTTCTCTCTTATGAAAAAATTCTTCTACAGATTGTAATTTCATCTTTAGCACTTCCTCTTTAAAAGATAGCATTTATATTATACTATTTCTTTTGATAATCCGCCACAAATTCAATTTCAGCAACATTGTAAAAAACGCCCCAGCCAAGCCGGAGCGTTATCCATCTTCTGTATCAAATTACCTTAAACATCTTCTGTGACATCGGTTTCTCCTTCTTCTGTTCAACCTCCGCCCGTGCCTTCCTAAACTCTTCTATTCGTTTCAGTTCTTCCTCAGCATCATCAAATCCGATATGCGTGTACACATTCATCGTGACTGATATATCCGAATGCCCCATAAGATACTGTAATGTCTTGGGATTCATTCCCGGTTTTGCCATATTGCTGCAATAGGTGTGTCGGCATACATGAAGCGTGATGTTTGGCATCTGCACCCGGTAAATATCATTGTATCTGCCGACCATGTGATTGAATCGATGCTGCCAATGCATTGCCACAAGTGGCATTCCATTATCATCATAGAATAGGAATCCGCTATAGCCGTCTATATCTTTCTCCACTTTCGATGCATTCCTGTCCTCGATGATTGCCTGAAACATTTCTGCTACATCCTCTGTTATCGGTAGTACCCTTGTTCCAGCATCTGTCTTTGTGGTTTCTATGATATATCGCATATCCGATGTTCTCTGCAACTGGTGGTCGATATTCACTGTCATTTTCTCAAGATCAATGTCCTTTAGTGTCAGTCCACAAAATTCCGATATTCGCATTCCCGTATGAAAGAGTATGTACACCACTTCATAATATTTACAATATGCCACATCGTCATGCACAAACTTTAGAAACTTCCGCATCTGGTCTTTGTAAATTACCTCTCTTGTGACTGCATCATTTACCAATACTCCGGCAAGCTGAAATCCGAATGGATTCTTTACCAGAATATCATCATCCACCGCCATCTGAAAGGCTGGTCGCAGCACTCCTCGAATGGTATGAATGGAACTGTAGCTTTTCCCATCTTCCTGCTGCAATTTGATAAGGAACAGCTTTGCATCGGATGTTTTCACACTTCGTATCGTCTTTTTGCCAAATGTTTCCTTCGCAAGCAATCTCTGCACTGTAACATATCCCTGTTTCGTACTTTGCCTTACTCCTGTCTTTGTTTTCAAATATCGGTCTACCAGTTCACAGACAGTCATCTGTCCGTCCACGATATTTACAAGCAGTTCCAAATCTGTGTTTACCTGTTTTTCCAACTCACGAAGGGAAAGGCATGGCTTTTTACCCTTTGGAAGTTTATCCGTAGGCTCCAGTTTCCAACTGTATACAAAATGTGGTTTTCCATCAATATGATATTTATATTGATATTTTCTGTCTGCTCTTACACTCTCTCCCGGTCTTAATACTCTACGTTTGGAATCCCGCCTTGTCTGTCCCCTTCCTGCCTTTGCCATTATACCCGTCTCCTTAGTTCTGGATGGTTATGCAGATACCTTTCAAAGGCTACACGAAGAATCAGCTTGCGTTCTCCGTAGTATGCCAGAAACTCTTCTCCATCCGTATCATTCAATAAATCATAAAATTTTCTCCTGCTTAAAACGAAATATTCAATTGCCTCAGAAGGATTCAAAATATCCTTTTCCGCTAAATTTGGTCTTGCCATAAAGCACTTTCTTTCTGCCAAAAGTGGCTGTTTTCAAGGGTTTTCGGGGTCATCCTATGTTCGCTCTTATGCCCTGTAATAGCAACTACTTTTGGCAGATAAAAGGAACTATATTTCTGAAGAATTAAGGATGAATTCTTCGAACTTCGGACGGATAATAAGAAATCTGTTTCCACAGTACACCGCCACTGTTCCAAGGTTGTCCTCTGCAATTCTTCTCAATCTCTTTATACCAATATTAAAATAAGCTGCTGCCTCCTTGATGGTGAGCATATACTTCTCACTAACAGGAAGCGTTTTATTGCATTCTGCCTCCATAGTATCTCTCCTTCCGACAAGGTGGTCACACAGCTGACTCCTTTGTACTATTTTTCCTTTTTTGTCATTTTCACTCTGATTCTGTGATACTTGCCCCAGGGGCAGTCTAAATCTCTGTCACCTTTTATGCCGGGCAACGGTGCCGCCCCTTCACGCGCAAAAACTGCGAATTTAAACGGGGTATTAACCCCCAATATGTTTTTAGGAAGGCCTTTAACTAGCCAAGATGTACCAAAATATTCCTGAAGACTACCAGATATAATAGTTTTTAATTTGTTCTCAATCTCGCACAACTATTACCGTATTCAAACAAAACTGACTCCGTTAAAAAAACGAAATCAGTTTGTTGCTTAAAATTTAATTATTCTACCATAGACCTGTTTTTTTTGTGCTGTTCTGCACAACTTGGGGCAGTTTCAATTCGGGCGAGGTTATCACTTTATGCTTTATTCTTATTTGACCTGTAAAGCCTGGTCTATGAGTTTTTCAAGTGTCTTTGCTGATTTTTTTCAGTGATTGCACCAACGATTGGCTCGCCTACAATGTTGCCGTTCTTGTCGACAACATATGTTGTTGGGTAAGAGAAAAGGCCTGATGTGAACTTGCCTGCATCGCTGTTTGAATCAACCAAATGTTCTTGTATGTTACACCTTTCTTTGAAAGGATGTCCTTTGCTTCTGAAATTGCTGTCCTGTCACCGTCAATTGTGAATGTGTTGATGCCGACAACCTGACCGCCTTTTTCAGCAAGTTTCTTGTTGAGTGCTTCTAATTCCGGAAGTTCGCCGACACATGGCTTGCAAGTGCTGAACCAGTAGTTAACAACTGTTACATTGTTGCTTTTGAAAAAGTCACTGCTCTTTATATCGTTGCCATCAAGGTCCTTGCCGTCGAATGACGGAAAACTTGTTGCGCCACCGCCTTTTGAAATAACGCCGTTGCTGTCAGCCGGAACGCTGTCACCGTTTGAAGGTGCATTTGCACATTCAGGATATTTTTGCTCCAAGATTGTGAGTTTGCCCTCAATTTCCTTGATTTGTTCTGCACCGGCAACGAGTTTTTTGTATTCCTCATCTGTGAATTGGTCCTTTGCACCCTCAATTGTCTTGAGAAGGAAGTCACCGTAGTTTGTGCCGTCCTCAATCATTGGAGTGTCTTTGTTTGAAGCCATAAATACTTTTTCCCAAAGAGCTTTGTCTGTTGACAAGATTTCATTTTCTTTTTCCATAAGCTGATTGTAGAGCTTTGAAGCCTCGTCAGCGCTGTTCGGTTCTGTTGCCATCAAGGTTGAACTACTTGAATCTATTGATTGTTTTTCGTCTTTGTTGTTTTTTTGATGTTGAGCAAGCAATAAGGCTAATTGCCAATACAGAAACTAATAATACTACTATTAAGATTTTTGAGAGTTTTGAAAATTTCATAATTATTCCTTGTATGATAATTAGGAAGTTAATTATCACACGTTTCCTTTCTTTTAATATCGTGGTTCAATACAATTCAGATACTATGGACTTTTGATTTTTCCCTGTAGCCTTGACTACTCGACTGGAGTG
>ENA-OQET01000639-OQET01000639.1-human-gut-metagenome-genome-assembly--contig:-NODE-639-length-17902-cov-6.015696_pt1 | contig 17902 bp, 16 predicted proteins | sample MGYA00242800_ERZ504645 | MGnify/ENA primary metagenome ERZ504645 (study PRJEB26092, sample SAMD00036308) | human gut metagenome | host: Homo sapiens | study: EMG produced TPA metagenomics assembly of... | reverse complement strand
GAGCTGCAACGCATACTCCGCCGGATGATTGACAACCTCTCTCTTTGATCCTTTTACCGTCAGGAAGCTCCACTTCGTCAAGGACTATATTGCAGAACATCTGCCGTCAAAAATTTTCTTGCTGTCAAGAGTTTTTTCAAAAAGCTCCATAATTATGCCTCCGTTTTAAAGATTGAATTATCGAAAGGAAAGGATTTTGTTATGCCCGATTATAATGTTTTTCCCGATTACAAAACACGCAAGGAAATCATAAACGAGCTCTGCGACAGGTACAAGTTCATCAAGCATTGCTTTGCCGGAAAAAGCGTGTGCGGAAGAGGTATTGATGTTCTGCACATCGGCAACACCAAGAATCGTGTACTCTACTGCGGCGGTTTTCACGGCTCGGAGTACCTCACAATACTTGCCCTGCTGAAATTTTTTGAAGAATGTTGTGAGGCAATGGAAAGCGACAGAACTGTCGGCGGATGCAAAATCGGGAATTTTTTAAGCATTCGCGGTCTTACGATTGTGCCTTGCGTAAATCCCGACGGCACGGAAATTGCCTTGCATGGCAGTGACGCCGCATTCAAATACAAACCGCTTGTCGAAAAGGTCTGCACCGATACATATAAATGGCAGGCAAACGCCCGTGGAGTTGACATCAATCACAACTTCAATGCGGGTTGGTGCAGGCTTAAACAGCTTGAATTAAAGAACAATATCAAGTGTCCGGCGCCGACAAGATTCGGCGGCAATCATCCCGAAAGCGAACCCGAAACCAAAGCTCTGACAACACTTTGCCGTAATATTGACTTTGAACGGGCAATCGCTCTGCACAGTCAGGGACGGGAAATTTACTGCTCGTTCGGCAGACACACACCCGTTCTGAGCTTTCGGCTTGCGTCAATTTTCTCACAGGCAAGCGGCTACAACATAGCCTTTCCCGAGGAAATTGCCACAGGCGGCGGCTTTAAGGATTGGTTCATCGAAAAATTCCGCCGACCTGCCCTCACCATAGAAATGGGACTCGGCAAAAATCCCCTCCCCCTCTCCGATTTTGAAGAAGAATACAAAATCCTGCAAAACATTCTCTGTCTCGGAGCGGTGGTTTAAAAATTTAATTTCATTGTATTTACAGCACTGAACACATATTGTTTGGTGCTGTTTTTAATTAAAAGGGCGCGTTAAAATTACATTTGGGCGCGTTAAGGGCGCGATAAACACACATTTGGGCGCGTTAAGGGCGCGTTAAACACACATTTGGGCGCGTTAAGGGCGCATTAAATTATTTCTTAATGATATATTTAGCGTATCTTCCTTTTTCGGATAGTTCAATCAAATTCTCTTTTCTCATTCGTTGCAATATTATACGGGCTTGTTTTTGTGAAAAGCCACACAATTCTCTTACTAATTCGTTATTAATAAAACCTCTGTCACGGATATATTCCAAAATCATTTCTCTTGCTTTGATATATTGAATTGCTTTATCCTTAGTGTAATCAACAGAATTTTTTAACTCGTCATATATCTTTGCCGTCAACATATATTCATTGCCCGACAACTCAATCAAACCATATCTTTTAAGGTTATTACAGGCATTCTGTGCCTGATCACGAGCTTCTTGAATTAAGCTCTCTGCCTCAGACATTGTGATTTTGCGGTTATCTTTAAGGTAGCGCAAAATCATAAGTTCTGAAAGTGAAAAGGTTCTGCCAAGCTCATTCTCTTCATTGGCAATAAATTTTACAAAATCAACATCATCAACTGCACTGTAAATTGTAAGCGAAACTGCATCATTATATGATCTGTATTCAGGAAACGGTTTGCCTGATGACAGCATTTCTCTGAAAATAATATCAACACCCTGTCCTGTTCTCTGAACATATTTCAAATGTTGCAAAGTTTCGGCAATTAACTTATTTCTCGGAACAGACGGATGTGTGATTATATTTTCCTCGGTAATACCGTCCAAAAATGCACCCGGATTTTCAATAACAATTTTATTGGGATAGTGCTTTACATAGACTGCACCTTGACTTTGATAATCTCTGTGTGACAAAGCATTGAGTAATGCCTCCTGAAAAACCTTTTCGGGAAAGTCTGCAATTTCCAGTCTGAAAAGTCCGACCTGAACATTTACTATACGGTTGGAATCCTGTATTTTTTTCCGAAAGTCTGTCTATCACGGAAATGATAGGGGCTTTCATATCAAGTCGTGCGTCATATTCTTCTAAATTGGTTTCAGAATAATGCAGATAAATTACCTCTGCCTGCGGTAATAGTCTGTTAATCGACTGCTCTTTACCCACAAATAATAATCCTGCCACGGTCAGCTTTATGTTGTTGCCGTCATATTTAATCAAAGCTAAATCACGCAAAAATGCGATATCATCCATATCAGCTAATGTCGATTCGGGATTTCTCGCTTTTAATTTTTCTTTCAACTTATAAACTTCAAGTTTGTTTATATCATCTTCCGTGCTGTCTGACAAAATCCTTCCCGAAAAATCGGAGCTTTGAATTTCGGAATAGCGGTTGCTCATTTCATCGGGATAAAACGGTTTAGAATTTTTTCCAAGTCTTTTTAAGCATCTGCCGTCTGTAGTTGCATGTGTAATTCCGTCTGATGCAACGGTAAGTGCAATCACCTTTTTACCGTTGTATTCTATTTCTTCTGGATCAACAAAAAATAGATGGTCTTGTTTTTTCGTAAATTGATTCAATAATGTTCTGCAAATCGTAGTTACCGTCACAACCCGTAACTTCACCGTTATCTTCAACGCCAAAGTAAAGAGTGCCTCCTTTGTTATTTGCAAAAGCTATAAGTTCATCAACCGCCAAATTAATTCGTTTCTTCATATCAGACACTTTATTCCACGATTTGAATTCTGTATTAATCGACTCACCGATTTTCAGAATTTCTACAAAATCATCAATATTCAAAAAAGCACCCCTTTTCTTTGCAGAGCAGTCATTATAGTATTATTTGATTATTTATCTTATTTATAAAATTCAAGGGCAACCTCGGTTGCCCTTGTTTATTTTGTTATTTTTAATAACTTTGATTAATTTTTATCGTCCTCATCATCAAAGAATGAGATTGAGTTTACGATATTGTCAACAGCCTCATCTGAAATTACATTCGGCTCATCAAGATATTTTGATCTTTTTTCAATGCTGTCAATAGCCATCTGCATCTGCTCCTGGGGAGTTGACGGTTTTTTCGGAGCGTCGTAAATCTCGTTATCCTCCGGATTTGAGATGTTCACATACTCCTCTTTTTTAGGCTCTTCTTTAACCTCGGGTTCTTCCTCAGGCTCAACGATTGCAGGCTCATTACCGTCATCGGGAACTTCAACTTCCTCTGTCACATCTTCCGCAGATTCCTCTTTTACGGGTTCTTCCGCTTTTTCGGCAGATTCGTCATTTTTTTTTGACTTGTCAACGCCAAAGTTCGGAGCATCGTAATTTTCGTCAATCTCCTCTGCGGCAGCCATAATTACCTCACCGGGAGCGTCAATCTGCTTTTCTCTTCTCGCCTCGGCAACAGCCTTGAGTTCATCAAGGTGATTTACAGGCTTTTCAACCTTTTCGCTGTCCTCATCAAAATAGATATCATACCATACGAGGAACACATAAATTGTCCAAACTCGTCTGCTGTTATCTTCTTTTCCGCTGAAATGACTGTCGAGCCATGAAACAAGGACATCTGTATTGAAGAATTTCTCGGCAGTTTTGCCCTTGAACTTCGTCTTTACAACATTATAATACTTCTCGTCACGGAGCCATACTCTTGTCGGTACAGGGAAACCGAGTTTCTCTTTTTCGGCAGTAGCCTCAGGCATATGGCGAACGGCAGCCTTACGCATTGCATACTTTGTGTTGTGCTTGTTGCAGCGCAGTTTTGTCGGGAGCGATGACGCAACCTTGAAAACCTCCTTATCGAGGAAAGGAACACGAAGTTCAAGCGAGTTAGCCATACTCATTCGGTCGGCTTTAAGAAGGATATCGCCGACCATCCACATATTGATGTCGAGATACTGCATTTTTGTAACATCGTCATACTTACGGCAACGATAATAATATTTTCTTGTAAGATCCTGTGGGCGTGTTGCAATTGACGGATCTTTCAAAAGCTCCTGCTTCTGCTTATAGTCATACATAAATGCGTTACCGATATAACGCTCCTCAAGCTTGTCACAGGCACGGATGAGATAATCTCTGCCCTTGATGTCAGGGAGCTTTCTGCAGATTGCTCTTATTGCCTTTCTGATGCAATGCGGGACAATTGTCTGATAAATTTTGAACACTCTCGGATCGTTGTAGCAAGTGTAACCGCCGAACAATTCGTCTGCACCCTCACCCGAAAGGACAACCTTTACATAATGGCTTGCAAGACGGGATACAAAGTAAAGTGCGATACATGACGGATCCGCAAGCGGCTGGTCCATATGGTACTGAACAGTCGGAACAGCGTCCCAGAATTCTTCGCTTGAGATAAGGTGAGTGTGGTGTTCAACACCGATTTTTTCGCTGAGATTTTTTGCCCAGCTGATTTCGTTATATTTTTCGCCAAAGTCAAAGCCGACTGTAAATGTTTTCTGGTCGGCAAAATATGTTGAAACATAGCTTGAGTCAACACCGCTTGAAAGGAAACAACCAACTTCAACATCGGCAATTTTGTGAGCGTTTACGGAGTTTTCAAAAACCTTTTCAATTCTGTCAACAGCCTCTTCCTCCGTCATTTCTTCGTCGGGATTAAAACGAGCCTCAAAGTAACGGGTAGTTTCAACCTCGCCGTCCTTGTACCAAAGGTAGTGACCCGGCATAAGGCAGTAAACACCCTCAAAGAAAGTTTCGGGCGGAACTGCATACTGGAATGAAAGGTACGAGTCAAGTGCCTTTCTGTTGAATTTCTTTTCAAACTTAGGATATTCAAGAATACTCTTGATTTCACTTGCATAGACAAAGTCATTGCCTATCTGAGTGTAGTGCATCGGCTTAATGCCGAAAAAGTCACGGGCAATAAAAAGTGAATTATCCTTTGTGTTGTAAATAGCAAAGCCGAACATACCACGGAGTTTTGGGAGCATATCTTCTTTCCACTCTTCAAAGCCGTGAACAAGCACTTCACTGTCTGTATCTGTATAGAACTTATGACCTTTTGCGATAAGTTCTTTTCTCAAATCCTTGTAGTTATAAATTTCACCGTTGAATGTGAGAACAAGGCTTTTATCCTCATTGTATATAGGCTGATGACCTGCACCGAGGTCAATAATGGAAAGTCTGCGAAATCCCATGGAAATATTGTCGTCCGTAAAAAATCCGTCCGAGTCGGGACCACGGTGAGTGATAACCTCTGTCATATTTCTGATGACATCGGCTCTGTTTTCAACCTGTCCCATAAAGCCGGCTATGCCGCACATATCACAATTCCCCTTTCAAGGTAATTTTCAAAATTAACCGCATTAGACTAATGCCCTATTTTAAACATTTTATCACAATTTATTCCCAAATTCAACTGTTTGCAGGCATAAGTTTCAAATCAAAGCAACGCCCCTCAGCCTTTTTTATTCTTTAAGTATTCATCAAGCAAATCCGCTGCATATCTGCACAATTCAGGACACGGACGGGCGGCATAATATTTTTCTGTTCTCTCAGACGGAGTCGGGTTGTCCTTTGCCTTTGCTCTCATGCCGAGAAGGTCACGGCAGATGATTGAACCGTTGTCCTCTTTGAACCTTTCGGCAAGCTGCTGAACCTCGGTGTAGACACGCTTTTTGTCGGCATTATCCTTGCTGTCACTGTAACCCCTTGCAAGACCTAAAGCCATATACATTCCCGTAACAGTACCGCAGACCTCACGCATTCTGCCTATTCCGCCGCCAAACGGCGATGCAAGCATAAGAGCAGTCTGTTCATCAAAGCCCAAATCGTCACAAAATGCAAGCAATACAGCCTGAGCGCAGTTGTAGCCCTGCATAAAATTATTCTTAGCAATTTCACCTTTTGTCATACCAATTTCTCCTTTTATAGGGTTATTTCTATAAGCAAAGTATAACACCGAAAACCGCATACTGCAACGATTTTTTGCTTGTGAAAGAGATTGCCATATGTTATAATTTAGGGAGTTATGATGATGAATAAATCCATATTGCTTAACCGTAGCGGCGGTCAGTGACCGCCATTCGCTTTGGTTGCAAAACCAAAACGAACAAATATACATCTGCAATAAGCGTTTTAATCAATAACATACGATAAACAAATGGTTTGTATTTAATCGAACCGATTTTACAATCGTTTCGATTGGCGTTCACTGAACGCCGCTACTGTTTGTACAAACGGTAACAATGCTACGCTCGGGCAAAATATGTTGCGGATTTTTCAAACTGTCTGCACGAATAGGGAACGGCGCTACTGATTTGAGTCACAATTTCTCCCACCGATTTAATCAAATACGGTTGCTTTATTCGGCAGAATTGGTATAATAATTTACAGAACATAACTCATTATAATTCAGACATTAAAGAAAAAGGTGATTAACATTGTCTTTTCCACAGGATAAAATAAGAAATTTCAGCATTATTGCTCACATTGACCACGGCAAGAGTACGCTTGCGGACAGAATTCTTGAGCAGACCAACTCCGTTTCCGAAAGGGATATGGAGGCGCAGCTGCTTGATGACATGGACCTTGAGCGTGAGCGTGGCATTACAATCAAGGCAAGGGCGGTTAGCGTTATCTACAAAGCCGATGACGGCGAAGAATATCTTTTTAACCTCATCGACACCCCCGGTCATGTTGACTTCAATTACGAGGTTTCCCGTTCACTGGCAGCTTGTGAGGGCGCTATTCTTGTTGTTGATGCATCACAGGGCATTGAGGCGCAGACTCTTGCAAACACATATCTTGCTGTTGACAGCGGACTTGAAATTGTTCCCGTTGTCAACAAAATTGATTTGCCGAGTGCAGATCCCGACAGGGTTATTCAGGAAATTGAAGATGTAATCGGTATTCCTGCCGAAGACGCTCCGAAAATTTCCGCAAAGGCAGGAATCAACATTCACGCAGTTCTTGAAAAGGTGGTTCACGATATTCCTGCTCCGACAGGCGATATCAACGCACCTCTGCGTGCATTGATTTTTGACAGCTACTACGACAGCTACAAGGGCGTAATTATATATGTAAGGCTCAAAGAGGGACAGATTCACCCGGGCGATGAATTCAAGCTTATGGCAACGGGCAGTGTGTTCAATGTTGTTGAGTGCGGACTTATGCACGCAACCGCCCCCGAAAAGACCGACGGTCTTTATGCAGGCGAGGTTGGCTACATCACGGGTTCAATCAAGACTCTTGCAGACGCAAAGGTCGGCGACACGGTTACACTCACATCAAATCCCGCCGAAGAACCGCTCCCCGGCTACCGTGAGGCACAGCCTATGGTTTTCTGCGGTATCTACCCTGTTGACGGCGCAAGATACGGCGACCTTAAAGATGCGCTTGAAAAGCTCCAGCTTAACGATGCGGCTCTTTCGTTTGATCCCGAAACATCGGTTGCCCTCGGATTCGGTTTCCGTTGCGGATTTTTGGGACTGCTCCACATGGAAATTATTCAGGAGCGACTTGAAAGAGAATATCAGCTTGACCTCATCACAACCGCACCGAGTGTAATTTACAGAATCACACGCACAGACGGCACGGTTGAGATGATTGACAACCCGACAAACTACCCCGATCCGTCACTTATTCAAATGGCGGAAGAGCCTGTAACAGACGCTCACATCTATGCCCCTAAGGAATATGTCGGCAATATTATGGAGCTTTGTCAGGACAGACGAGGAACTTTTGTCGATATGCAGTATATTGATGCCGACCGTGTTGATTTACACTATGTACTTCCGCTTGCCGAGATAATCTACGACTTTTTCGACACGCTCAAATCACGCACAAGAGGTTATGCATCATTCGACTATGAGCTTAAAGAATATGTTCAGAGCAACCTTGTTAAGCTCGATATTATGCTCAACGGCGAGGTTGTCGATGCACTTTCGTTCATCATTCACGCCGACAAGGCATATTCAAGGGCAAGAAAGATGGCTGAGAAGTTAAAGGAAAAGATTCCGAGACAGCTCTTTGAAATTCCGATTCAGGCTTGCATCGGCGGTAAAATTATTGCCAGAGAAACCGTAAAGGCTATGCGTAAGGATGTACTTGCCAAGTGCTACGGCGGTGATATTTCCCGTAAGAAAAAACTCCTTGAAAAGCAAAAAGAAGGTAAAAAGCGTATGCGCCAGCTCGGTTCTGTTGAAGTTCCGCAGGAGGCATTTATGGCGGTTCTCAAGCTTGATACGGATTAACGGTGAAGATATGAAAGAACTTGCTATGTTTTACAACTTTTCGGACGAAAGACTTCGCAAGGCAAAGTTTGCTCTTATGCCGTTGAAAATTCAGGTTAAAAAGGTTGAAAAAGAAGATTTCAACCAGCCTATCGGTTTCCTTGCAGGCATCGAGGGCGTTGAGCCTGCGGCAGAAAAGTTTGACGGTGACGGCTTTGACGAAGAAATGATTGTCATGCACAATTTCACGAATAAAACGATTGACTCGCTCATCAAGGCACTGAACAAGTGCGGTGTCGGACGAGTTCCGCTCAAGGCGGTTATTACTCCCACAAGCAAAGACTGGGACAGTCTGACGCTTATCAAAGCACTTAAAGCCGACCATGAGGAAATGCTTAAAAAATTGAAAACGAAAAGTTGAAAATGAAAAATGAAAGTCGGGAAGACAGTTTGCAAAATGCAAAACAATGTCTTCCCGACTGTTTTTATTTATATGAAATTACCACCGCATTATTACAATCAATTTTTAAGAATTTTCTCAATCAATTGTGCAACACCATCGTTATTATTTGACGGGATTACGATATCGGCACGGTCAAGGCACTTTTGACTTGCGTTTTCAACAGCCGCACCAAGTCCGGACTCGGCAATCATATCGGCATCGTTATCGGCATTTCCGCAGGCGCAGACATTTTCCATACCGATATTCAAAAAGTCACACAAACGCAGGAGTGCCTTCGACTTTGATGCGTCTGCCGACATAATCTCAACAAAATGGTCGGTTGAAGTCGTAATTTCAACGCTGTTGCAAGCCTTTTCGATACTGCTCCACAGCCTGTTGCGAAGCTTTTCGTCCGTACTTATAATGCTGATAAGGTCAAGCTCATTTCTATGCTTGCTCAAAAAGCTTCTCATATCGACAATCTTGCCGTGGCATGAACGGGTGTATTCAAAATATTCAGGCTCACAGCCGTAGTCAAGCGGTCTATGCACATATCTGACATCGGCATATGTGAATCCGTCAATAAATCCCTCAAGAATAACATCGTCATTACGCACAGCGCCGAGAATTTTCAACACATCATCGGGTAAAATCAGCGAACGGTAAACCGTTTTACCGCACTTGCTTATTACTGCACCGTTCGAGGTAATCGCATAGTCCAGACCGACAATGTTCATCACGCTGTCGGGCATCATAACGAACGGTCTGCCGCTTGCCGCAACAACGGTTATTCCGCTTTTGATCGCAGATTCAATGGCAGTTTTCGTTCGTTTGCTCAAGGTGTCGCTGTCGGCAAGGGTTGTGCCGTCAAGGTCAAGTGCAATCAGCTTTATATCTTTCATCTTATCCATACAAATCCCTCTGTCAGATTTTCTTCGGGCAAAATCCGTTCATACAGCATTCTTCACATTTTGCCTTTCTTGCGGTGCAGACTGCTCTGCCGTGCAGAACAAGTCGGTGGCAAAAATCGTTGCTTTCATCGGGCGGCAAAAGCTCACGCAATGCAAATTCAATCTTTTTCTGATCTTTTAAATCGTGAAGTCCGAGCCTTTTTGTAATGCGTATGCAATGTGTATCAACCACAACCGCAGGCTGACCGAAAATGTCACCGCACACAAGATTTGCGGTTTTTCTGCCGATTCCGGGGAGTTTTGTCAAATCGTCAATATTATCGGGAACGACACCGCCAAAATCGTCACAAAGCATTCTTGCCATTTCAACAATATCTTTTGATTTGGTCTTATAAAGTCCGCAGCTTTTTATATACTCAGCAACTTCTTCGGGAGTTGAGTCGGCAAAATCCTGAGCCGTTTTGAACCTGTCGAACAACGCAGGAGTCACCATATTGACCCTTGCGTCCGTACATTGAGCGGCAAGCCTTGTTGCAATTAGCAGCTGCAACGGATCTGTGTAGACAAGCGAACATATTGCGTCGGGATATTCTTTTTTCAAAGCCTGAACAGCGTTCACGGCAATTTCTTTTTTGGTCATAAACTCACCCCGTAATTTTAAAAAACAAAAATGCGATTAAATACTGTTTTCTTCAGTATAACACAAAAATTCTGCTATTGCAATCAGGATAAAAAATTGGTACAATAGCAGTATAAAAGTTGAAATTTTATTGAGGAGGACAAAAATGTACAATAATTACATTTTTGACTTATACGGCACTCTTATCGACATTAATACAGATGAATGGAACGATGATTTGTGGAAGAAAATTGCCATTCTCTATGCCTACAAGGGTGCACACTACACATATGACGAGCTTAACGAGGAGTACGACAGACTTGTTCAGGCTGAAAAAAAGGCTGTTCTCAAGAAGTCTCCCGACACAAAAGTTGTTGACATTAAAATTGAAAAGGTTTTCCGCAAGCTTTTCTCACAGAAAGGCGTTAAGGTTACAAAAGCCGAGGTACTTTTTATTGCCGAGGCATTCCGTTGCTACTCAACAAAGTACATCAAGCTTTATGACGGTGTACTTGATCTTCTCGACACTCTCAAGGCAAAAGGCAAAAAGATTTATCTTCTCTCAAACGCACAGCGTTCATTCACAGAAAATGAGCTAAATATGTTTGATCTGACAAAATATTTTGACGGCATTTGCATCAGCTCTGACGAAGAATGTTCTAAGCCTGACGAAAAATATTTCAAGACACTTTTTGACCGTTACGGACTTGAAAAGAGCGAGTCAATTATGATTGGCAACGACTATATCAGCGATATCGGCGGTGCGGCTGATTTCGGTATCGACAGCCTGTACATTCACCAGAGCATTTCCCCCGACATCGACGGCGAACTCCGCAGTACATATAAGGTTATGGACGGCGATGTGTTCAAAATCAAGAAACTTATTGTATAGTAATAAAAGAATTCAACTGCACCTGATTTTACGGGTGCAGTTTTTAGCATAAATAATGTATATTTTATCTGTAGTTATGCACACTATAACAAAGGAAGTGTGCATATGAAACGCAAAGTACCCGATTACAAAAAGATTTTAACACCAAACGATTTAGAGCTTAACACCTGTTCAAATCAGGATTGTACTGGGCTAATCCCCACCGCAGTCAAAAATCCCGCCGAGGCGGATTCATACGAAGAACTCTATCCATATATAACCGGCGTATCACCGACTTCACAAGATAATCCGAATAAAATTAACGCCGACACCAAAAAAAGAAACAGATTATAAAATACAAAAAGCAGAGTATATTGACCTACAATCCCATAAATCGGAATTAACGAAAAACGGGAATTAAGTTAAATATACTCTGCTTTAATTTCACAAAAAAATTACTAAATGAAATTTTCTGAACAAGCTAACCATAAAATGTAATCAACTTCAGCAGGATGTTTTCTGATAAGCTTAGCTGTTTTCGAAATGATGTCAAACACCTCGTAATCGGGAACTTCTTTTCTTTCGGAAAATCCCAATCCGTTACAACCCAAAACATTCTTCATGTAGGCATTGGGATTTGCTATATCATAGCCTACATTTCTGAGATATTCGGCAACAAGCGAAACTGCCATTTGAGTCATCTTATCTTCACTTTTACCGTCAGCAAGATTACTAACAAGGCTTTTGAGGGAAGTATCCTTTTCAACAAATGTATTGTAGTAATTATCAATACTGCCGTACTCTTTTTCAAACTTAAGTAATTTCGGTATATTGTCAAACACCAAAGCCTTCATCTGAGTTCCGATTGTTACAGTACCAAGAGTAAATTTCTCAAGCTCTAACACCAAATCGGCAGGATTACAGCTAAGAAGATATTCAGGATCGTAATTATGAAAAATCTTATCAACCACAATAATTTCGCCTGTGTCAATGTTGAAATGTTCCTTAAATTTACTCCACTTACCGCCGTTGCTGAGCATTGAGTAAACCATAGCCTTTATGTGTTCCTCGGTTGTATAATGTTTGCCGTTTTCTCTGTTATCAATCTGATGTTTGATATATGTATTTTCCCAAAACATTATTTTGCAGTCATCACCGTACTTTTCTTTCATAGCCGTACGAGTAAGGCTGTCAATTGCATTTATGGCAAAACTCATAACATTTTTTGAATCGAATTTCATAACTCTCACCTTTATTTCTTTACATACTCCCATTCGTTATATAAATATGATGAATATGGATTATAACTAAAATAGTTCGTATTAAACTCCTTTGCTGCTTGTTCCGGATCACTGAAACTGTTTATATCAATTGAGTGCCAATTAGCATCTGGTGTCTCCCATTTATAATTATAATTCATTTTCCATCCTGTTGGGTCTTCAAAATAAACATATTGCCAATTATTGTAATTTCCCAGCCTTCCCATACGAGTTACACTTTTAGGAATATTGATACTTGTTAAGTTATTACAATCATGGAACGCATTAGCTCCAATGTCTTCAACGCCATCAGGCAAAACCATACTGTCTATTTTTTTACATCTGGTAAAAGCACTATCACCAATACTTTTCAGTGATTTCGATAAACTGAAAGTTTTTAGATTTTCACAGCCAGTAAATGCATACTTACCTATGCTGACTATGCCGTCTCCCATATTAAGATAAGTTAAATCAGTTCCACAAAAAGCAGAATTTCCTATTTGGGTTACGGTATTTGGAATTGTGACATTCTTTAAATATTTACAATTGTAAAATGCCTTTTCTGCTATAACAGTTACCTTTCTGCCGTTGTATGTACTTGGAATGACAACTTTTTCAATACTGTTTTGATAGTCAGATTTAACGGATACACTTAAAGTTCCGTCATCAAGAATAGTAAATGTCAACATAGATGTATAGTCGGTTACATCTCCGCCAATACTTCCTAAATTATCACTTGTACCGTCAGTGTAGGTGATAACAAGTTCACCGTTGACAAGTTCCGTTTTTGCAATACCTCTGCCGTCTTTTCCGTCTTTACCGTCTGCACCCGTATCACCTTTTTCACCTTTTTCGCCCTTGTCGCCTTTTTCACCTTTGATATTGCCAAGGTTGCATACTGTGTTATCGGTCAAAAGAATACTGAGATTTCCGTCTGACGAAAGGGTAACTGTTTTAATCCCGATACCGTCCTTGCCGTCTGTTCCGTTATTTCCGTTAGAACCTACAACTACACCGAGATTTTCTTTGTTGCCGTTTGTGTATGTAAGTATCAGCTCTCCGTTTGAGTTAATTTCTGACTTTGTTATGCCAATTCCGTCTGCGCCCTTAATATTGCCAAGATTAAGTACAGTTCCGTTTGAAAGTTCAACACTTAATGCACCCTCCGAAGATACAGTTACATTTACAATACCTGTACCGTCTTTGCCGTCAATACCGTTTTTACCGTCAGTGCCGTCTTTTCCTGCAACTTTTCCAAGATTGGTAGATTGACCGTTTGTATATGTCAGTACAAGTTCGCCGTCTGAATTAACCTCCGACTTTGTAATGCCAATGCCGTCTGCACCTTTGATATTGCCTAATTCAAGATTTGTACCGTTTGTTAGTTCAACAGTGAGCACCCCCGCATCGGATACAGAAACATTTGATATGCCTACACCGTCTTTACCGTCAGTACCGTTTGCACCGTCTTTACCGTCAACACCGTTTTTGCCGTTAGTACCGTCTTTGCCGTCCTGACCGTCCTTGCCGACAATACAGCCGAGATTGATATTTGATAAATCGGAGAAAGTAAGTTCCAGTTCGCCGTTTGAATTTATGACTACATTAGAAATGCCGATGCCGTCTTTACCGTCCTGACCGTCGGCACCATTGGCACCGTCCTTGCCATCTTTACCGTTTATACCGTCAGCACCGTTTTTACCGTCTTTACCGATTACAACACCGAGATTTATAGATGTCCCGTCTGAATAAGTTACTACTAATTCTCCATCGGCATTGATTTCAGATTTTGCAACACCAATACCGTCCTTTCCGTTAGTACCGTCTTTGCCATTCTTACCGTCAGTTCCGTTTGTACCGTCTTTACCGTTCTTACCGTCAGCACCTACTACTGTACCGAGATTCGTAGATGTTTCGTCTGAATACTGAATAACAAGTTCCCCAACGGAATTTATTGTTGTTTTGGTAATTCCGATACCGTCCTTACCGTCAGAACCATTAGTACCGTCTTTACCGTTGGTACCATCGGCACCTTTAATATTTCCGAGGTTTAATTTTGCACCGCTTGTCAGCGTGATTTCGAGTTCGTTATCCGAGTTAATTATTATATTCTGAATACCGACTCCGTCCTGACCGTCAGCACCGTTAATGCCGTCTTTGCCGTTCTTACCGTCAGCTCCGTTTTTACCGTCTTTACCGTTTGCACCCACTACAACACCGAGATTGAAAACAGTGTTATCAGAATAGGTCAAAACAAGTTCACCCTTTAAGTTAATTTCGGATTTAATAACACTGATACCGTCAATACCATTAGCACCGTCTTTACCGTCAGTACCGTTGATTCCGTCCTTTCCGTTCTTGCCGTCAAGTCCGTTTGCTCCTATTACATTTCCAAGATTTGAACGCTGACCGTTAGAGTAGAAAAGCACGAGTTCGCCGTTTGAATTGATTTCTGCATTAGATACACTAATACCGTCCTTGCCGTTTGTACCGTTAGAACCGTCTTTGCCGTTTGCACCTACCACAATACCGAGGTTAGCAACTGCATTGTCAGAGAAAGTTAAAACTAATTCGCCCTTAGAGTTAATTTCTGACTTTACAATACTGATACCGTCAATACCATTAGCACCGTCTTTACCGTCAACACCGTTTGTACCGTCTTTTCCGTTCTTACCGTCAAGACCGTTAGTGCCGTCTTTGCCGTTTGCACCGACAACCACACCAAGATTAGAACTCTGTCCGTTTGAATATGTTAAAACCAATTCACCGTCAGAATTTATTTCAGAGTTTGTTACGCTGATTCCGTCAGCTCCGTTCATTCCGACAACCTTGTCAAGATTAACGGTTTTTCCGTCTGAAAAGTTAAGAACAAGCTGACCGTCAGAATTGATACTTGCATTAGAAATTCCTATACCGTCATTACCGTTTGCACCGTCTTTGCCGTTTTGACCGTTTTGACCGTTTATACCGTCCTTTCCGTTCGCACCGTCTTTACCATTAGTTCCGTCAGTACCGTTTTTGCCGTCAATGCCATTCTTACCATTTGCACCGTTGGTTCCGTTTTTACCGTTAATGCCGTTTGCACCGTTGACACCGTTTGAGCCATTTTTGCCGTCAGAACCGTTTTTACCGTCAGAGCCTACCGCTTTGCCGAGGTTTAAAACAGAATTGTCGGACAGAGTTATAAGTAATTCGCCGTTTGATGAGAAAGAAGCTGTCTTGATGCTTGCACCATCCTGTTTTGATGCAGTCTCAAGTGCAGATGCCCATTCTTTTTCAGTACCCGAATAGCCGTTATCCACCGCAATATCATAGGCAGATTTGCCTGAAAGAGAATCAAGCCATTCCTGCACAGTGCCTTCGTAGCCGTATTTCACAGCAAGCTCGTAAGCAGAAAGTCCGTTTTCAACTTTTTGATTTCCTTTATAAATAGTTACTCCAATCATACAGAGCAGCAGTAACAAGATTAGACATACACATAAAATCTTGTAAAATTTACCGTCTTTTTTCTCTGATTTTTGAGTATTAACAGTATTTTGCTCCATAGTTCTACCCCCAATTAAAATACAATAATGTTTTTACTTCATTTTACGACGGTATTCTCGTTTTGTCAACTAGTATTTAGTATTTTTAACCATTATTGCGTATCTTCCATTAAAATAATTATGGGTGATTACTATGAAATTCAGCGAAAAATTACGCTTGCTTATAGATGAGTTTGAGATTACACAAAAGCAATTTGCAAATGACCTTAATATTGCCCCGTCAACAATAGGTGGATATGTACAAGGTGTAAGCGAGCCTGATTTTGAAACCTTAAAAAGAATAGCCTTATATTTTAATGTGTCGGCAGACTATCTTTTGGGCATACAGGAAAACAAAACAAATAGTCTTGCGGAAGTAGAGCTACTTCGTGTATTCCGCTCAATGACAAATGAACAGCAACAATTGTTCATTGAACAAGGCAAAGTATTTACTAAAGCAAATAATAAACTAAAGGCAAGAAAAATGACAAAATCATCTTAATTGATTTTCGCAAGTAAATTAAATATTCCGATAAAACAAAAACAGCGGAAGCAATGTGTTTGTGCATTACTTCCGCCGATTTTATATTTTCAATTTTAATCTGAAGAAATTATTTTGTATAGCCGTGTTCTTTACACATCATATCGTAATAACCGACTACGAAAAAGTCTGTATGCTCATTTTTTAACATACGGACCATAGGTAATGTACGGGTACCTTGGAGAAATATTATAGTTACCGTAAGCATACCAACGCATTGTATCATCAAAATACTGTATACCATCCTGCTCGTCAAGGAAAATATGATTGATTTTCCAAAGTCGCCATTAAGACCAACAATAAATTTTTGTAAATCAGTAGCGGCAATGACCGATATATCGCTTTCATACTTTGCTACATTTGTTAACATCTTCTGCGCACCTGTAAATTCAACCTCATGGGCGATATATTTCTGAATAAAGGTAGCATCGACAACATTAACAACACCGTCTTTGTTCACATCACCTTTTAAAGTATAGGCATTCGTCATCTTGTTGTACACAGCAAGAAGCTCGTTGTAGGCATTTGTAATAGCCCAAACATCGTAATCATTAGTGCCTGCAATATACGGCTCTAAGACGGTTTTCAAATCAGCAAGCTTATTCTTAAATTCGTTCCATTGCTCATCAGAATACCAGTTGTTGTAATTCTGTTCCTTACAGGCATTATCGTAAGCAGTTTTAGCATATGCAACATCAACATGAAGGTTATAAGCGGCACTATACAGCTTGTCCTTCATATTTTTATATTCCTCGGCTGTTGCAAGTTCGTCCTGATTATAAAGATTGTATGCCGCATTATATGTATCACCTGCAACACAGTTATAGATTCTCGCCTCACCAATGTTTGTGTTGAGAATTTTAAATGCGTCAAGGAGCCAGCCAAGTTTCTCACGCTCTATCTCAGTTTCGGACTTTTCATTTTCAGCAGCAAATGTTGTTAAAATGAAAGATGAAACCGCCAAAATTCCAACGAGTATGATTGATAATAATTTTTTCATTGTTTATCCCCCTATATCATCTTCTGTATCAATGTGCTGTACCATCCAAATTTACATCATAGTTTTTAGAACTGTTATCATTGTACCATATACAGTAATTATAATCAATACTATTTCAATATTTGGTTATAAAATATTTCTTCATTTTTTGTGAAATATAAACAAAAAAGCACCACATTATGTGGTGCTGAAAGTTCAAATGAACCACCGATTACTCGGTGTATATAAAAGGGTAAACACCCTGAAAACTGAATAAAGGAAAGAAGATTAAGAAGAAAAATTAGTTAAAATCATATTGGAATGACCAATCGGGTTAAAGTATATACTACACAGCTGACCAAAGAAATCTTGTGGTCAAGCCCTCGACCTATTAGTACTGCCAAGCTGAATGCCTCACGGCACTTACACACGCAGCCT
>ENA-OQET01000638-OQET01000638.1-human-gut-metagenome-genome-assembly--contig:-NODE-638-length-17920-cov-4.548643_pt1 | contig 17920 bp, 18 predicted proteins | sample MGYA00242800_ERZ504645 | MGnify/ENA primary metagenome ERZ504645 (study PRJEB26092, sample SAMD00036308) | human gut metagenome | host: Homo sapiens | study: EMG produced TPA metagenomics assembly of... | reverse complement strand
TGCGTCCATATTGATTCCCATTGCCTTGGTAGCTCCAAAATATACAATGAATAACAATACCAGCTGTGGCATGATACGCACGATCTCCAGATAAACTCTGGTAAACTGCCTGAATGATCCTGATTTTTGATGTCATGATCATTCCTAGTAAAATTCCGAATGCCATACTGAGAACAACTGATATCAGGCTGATTCGAAGTGCTACCCAGACTCCCTGCAAAAGCCGGATCATATTATTTCCTTTTAATAAAATCTCAAATCCCATCTTATCAATCTCCAAACATACGATATCTTGCTTTGTGCTCAACCAGGGTTCCAAGAACAGAAACCGGTAACAGCATAATGATATAAAATCCTACAAGCATAACCAGACACTCTGTTGTATTATAATATTGTCCGATCAGATCCTTTGCAGTAAACATCAGATCCATCAGGCTGATTGCTGAAAACACACTGGTTTCTTTTAATAAGAAGATGATATTTGCAACAATCGCCGGTACACTGATAGAAAATGCCTGTGGAAGAATCACCGACCGAAACATCTGCAAACGGCTCATCCCCAATGCCAGTGCTGATTCCATTTGCAGCACCGGCACTGCCTCAAGCCCGCTTCGAAAACTCTCTGCCATGTAGCTTCCACCTAAAAGCCCTAATCCCACAGCTCCGCATACTTCCGCGGATATAGACAATCCAACCTTTGGAAGTCCAAAATAGATAAAGAATAGCTGGACTAAAAGTGGTGTGTTTCGAAAGATTTCCACATACACTTTAACCGCCTGTGCTAAAACCGGAATTTTAAAATGCAAAATAAATGCTGCAACAATTCCTATCAACAGTGATAAAACAATTCCTATCCATCCTATTTTAACTGTCAGGAAAAATGCCTTGACATACATTGGCATATACTCAACTATTACATCAAAATCCATGTTATTTTGTTGCACCGCCTTCGATCACTAATGTATCTTCGTAATCTGCACCATAAGTATCAAGCAGTGTTGCCTCATAATCTGCATGGAAGAAGTTTTCTTCTCCAAGGCTCTCAATTTCAGCATTGATCCAGTCAAGTAATGTGCTGTTACCTTTTGTTACAGCCGGTGCAATACTCTGCTGATCTCCAAGAGATGAAATTCCGACTACATATCCCGGATTCTCTTTCGCATAAGCAATAACCTCTGTGTTATCGTTCGCCCATGCAACACCTGTTCCATTCTCAAATGCTGTCTTTGCTGCTGCATAAGTATCAAATTTCTGAAGTTTAATGTCCGGTTCATTCTGTTCCAAATAAGTCTCTGCTGTAGTTCCTGAAATTACAATTACCTGGTCATCTGCTCCAATCTGATCCAGACTTGTGATCACACGATCCTCATGAGATACTACACCGAGTGCTACATTCATATATGGAAGTGCAAAGTCTACTTTTTCAGCACGTTCGTCTGTAACAGTGAAATTAGCAAGAACGACATCCACCTTCCCTGTCTCTAAATACTCAACACGATTTGCCGCTTCTGTAGACACGTAATTGATCTTCACACCAAGATCTTTTCCAAGACGTTCTGCAAAATACACATCATAACCCTGATAATCCCCATTATCATCTACATAACCAAATGGATTTTTATCAGAGAAAACTCCAATATTAATCTCACCACTTTCTTTGATTTCATCTAATGTTCGATAAGCCTGATTTCCTTTATCGGATGTCTCTTTAGCTCCGCATCCTGTTAAAGCAACTACTCCTAATGATGTGGCTAAAACTCCCGTTACTAACTTTTTGAATAAATTCTTTTTCATCTTCTCGATTCTCCTTTCAGTTCATGAATCGGATTATATTCCTACAAACCTACTATGTCAATAGGTATTATATTTTTTTAGAAAAAAAGACTCTTTTCAGAATATTACCGAAAAAGAGCCTTTATTCCCATTATATTTCTACATTTTTATTAAACTTCTATTAATTTATGGTAGGACAAATAGTTTTTTGTAAATGTCAACACCGGCAATCAATAAAAGTGTTCTTCATCTCATAACAACTTGTAATTGTCTTATGCTGATCCCAGAAAAACATATCTGCCCCTCCTTTTAACGTTCTATTTAGAACGACTATATAAGGTTGAATCCTTTTTGTCAAGCCTGACCGATAACAGACAAAACAATCCAAAAAAAGATTGCAAAAGTGATAGCTGTCAATAATTTTACATCAACAGCTATCACTTTCATTTCTTTTTTATATCTACTATTTTCTAAGATTTTAGTTGTTAGAATAGAAGGAACCCATATAACGGATATATTCATCATCTGTTTTATTCGCTTGCCAATTATGAACATTCGCTTTGTTGTGCTCACCTGCAATAACAGAAAGAGATTTTCCAAGATTGTCAAACGCTTCCTCTACACAAGCTTCCGGTGTCATAGCTGCTTTCATAACAGCTTCTCCTGCCGGTCCTCCCGGAAGATTGCTTAACAGACTTGGAGTGATTGTTGTTCCCAATGTAATAACTTCGACGTCTACATTGGTGCTCTCACACTCTGCTGCCACAGCCTCTGTCAGTTTCTTAATATAAGACTTGCCTGCTCCATACTGTGCGTTATATGGTGAACTGCTGATTGCTGTCAAAGAAGATACATTGATTACAGCTCCACGATCCTGCTTTGCAAAGATTCCCATATAATGATAGAAACATTTCAAGAATGTCATAACATTAACATTAATCATCTGCTCATGCTTCTCCCATGGAGTGTCCTGCAGTTTTCCAAATGTATGGAAACAAGCAACATAGCTCATAAATCCCATGTCAAGATCTTTTGTCGCCTCAAAAATCTTGTCTGTGCAGTCAGACTGCGCAAAATCAGCACGGATAACCATATGATCTACACCATATGTTTCACTGATGTTCTTTCCAAGTTCCTGAAGTTTCTCTTCTCTTCGACCTACCAAAACAACACTCATTCCCTCGGATGCTATCTTCTCTGCAAATGCCTTTCCAACACCTTCTGTTGCTCCAAGAATAATACCCCATTCACCATACTTTTCTCTTAAAGTCATTACTTTTTCCTCCTAATTTGCCGATTTAAAAACCGAAATATAATATAACATATATTATTAAAAATAACAATCAGAAATAGTATTTTTCAACATTATTCGTTATTATTACTAGAAAAGATGTCAGCCACCTCACTAATAATAATAAACGCTGTTGGATCAATGTCATGAACAATATCTTTCATTCGAATCACCTGATATCTGTTCACCACAAAGTACAACATTGCTTTATCGCGATTGGAGTATCCGCCTTTGGCGCTGACACGCGTAATACCGTTTCCAAATGTTTCTGTCAATGCTTTGCAAATCTCATGCGGCCACTCTGTCACGATTACCGCACATTTTGCCCTGTCAATACCTTCCACTATAAAGTCAACTGTCTTCAATGCAGCAGAATAAGCAACGATAGAATACAATGGAAGTACCCAGCTCTCAAGCACACAGCCACAAATGACATATAAAATAATATTATATACCATAACAAATGTTCCTACCGTAACACCTGCACGTTTTGCAAAAATAACTGCCATTACTTCGATACCGTCCATCGCACCGCCATAGCGAATCGCAAGACCACTTCCAATTCCGGAGATCACACCTCCAAACAGCGCACATAGCAGTAAATCTGTTCCCGCAAGCGGCGAAGCAATACTGACATCAATTGGAAATATATTTGTTATCAGCCATGCAAACAAAGAATAGATTCCAACTGTGTAGATTGCATAAAATGTAAAAAGTCCACCCTGCTTCTTTAATCCAACAAGAAATAATGGAATATTCAGAATCAGCAAGAATAATGACAATGATAAGCACGAGGGTGTTATCTGTTCGAGTAACATAGATGTTCCTGAGATACCACTGTCATACAATTTTACCGGTGTCATAAAAAGTGTAATGCCAAAAGCGTTTATCATTCCGGCAACCGTAAGCATCAAAAGATTTACAATTCGAGGTTTCTGGGTCTGTCTCATTTTAAGCGCTCCTTTTTCGTTATAATTTTGTCAATCAGTTTCGATTTTTAAATCATACCATATTAGTAGACATATTTCCAGCCCATATAGGTAACATGCATTTGTTCCAGTTTCTGCAATGCCTTCATATACGCCATCAGTCTTTTTTGGTGAAGAAAAATTTTATCTTCTGAAATTCCTGTAACATGGTAGGCGAGATACGGTTTTCGTGTTACGAAAACCCATCTCGTTAGTGGCGGCTGCCCCTAATACCCTGCTGGTACACACCTGCGGTGTGGGACATATAACTGCATGAAAAAGCAGACACATGGAATATTTCCACATATCTGCTTCTTTCATTGCGTGTATTCAGTTTTATATATTTGCAACTATATACTTTTATAGTAATCCTTATGGATTAAGCCACTACTCCATCTCCATATTACTTAGCTGCCTGATCTGGTCTCTCCTGCTATAAATAACTGCTGTTACCTGAACTCTGTTATTTTCATCATCAACCCAATAATAAATCAGGAAGTTTTTAACAACAATCTTGCGTACTCCCTCAGTCCTCCATGGCTCTTCATCAATCAAGGCATGGTTTTTCGGAAAACTCGACAACTTAGTAATCTCTGCTTTCATCTTGTCAAGCAGATTATCTGCTGCATCCGGTGCCATTAGATCATTTGAAATATAATGCACTATCTCTTTCATCTGCTCTAATGCCTGCCTTGTTACCCTTACCTCATATTCATTCATGCATTATATCTCCGACTTTAATTGATTAAAAGCCTCATCAACAGATACAGAATCGTTCTTTTTTGCCTGTTCAAGCCCGGTCTGCATCATCGTATCAAATTCAGCTTGTGTTATAGAATCTCTTGTAACAAGTTTATCCGGAATATCAAGTGAAAATGGTACTCCATCACGCATAATAACCTGTCTGTAAGTCATATCTATAAATACAGATACAGGAATTCCAAGTCTATCAAGAATTGCCTCTGCCTGCTCTTTTATATTCGGTTGAATTCGTGCTGTTACATTTGCAGTTTTTGTTGCCATAGTATGCACCTCCTGTTTCTTATAGTGTACCACCATGTATTGCTTTTTACAACACAAATATTTTTAATTGCTGACATCACTTTCTATCATCATTATCACCTAATGCCGGCGGATTCTGCCGTCAATCTTTTTCCATCCAATTTATCCATAAATTAAATCTCCTCCAAAATCAGATATATTATCAACACGAACGAGTCACTATAGCGAGATCATAATTCCTCATCTTTACCGTTTATAATACGATAGTAATCATCCATATCCTCACTTAGTTTTACCGTGGTATCTGATTTTCGTTTGCCCAAAAGACACACAATCTCACAATGGCTCGATAGGTCCGGATTGATGTCAGTCATCAGGGAGCTATTCAGACTAATACGAAATGTAGCAATATATCTCCGTTTGTTCGTGGAAACATATCTACAAATTCTGTAGCAAAAATATCTTGATACATTCTGCTATCCATATCGCAGCCTGAACCTCGTTCGTCCACGGAAAAAGTTCAACTTTTTTATTCGTTTCTACTATTATAGTGATTCCGACATAAAAGTCAAATTTTGCGAGGAAGTGCCATCGCCTCAACCTTGTCCGTTCTTCCTACAAAAACAGGTCAACAACTATTTTTCGTCCTAACTGATAGCCAGGTTTCCATGCACTCGACCTTATCATACCTGAAAATCCAGCATTGAAAGGGAGAACTGATCCTATTACTTCTTCGCATTCTCTTCCAGTTCCAGCATGTATTTATCAAAGTCAGACATGAACAATCTGTCCTGAATGACACGATACTTTTCAAATTCAGTCTCAGCTTTTGCCTTTGCAATCTCTGCTGTGATTTTGCCTGCATCCTGAAGTACCTCTCTGTCATCCGCCATCAGGAATAGATCCAGACGCTTTGCCCAGTCCTCCATTGTCATTGGAATATGACGTTCTGCACGATCATCTGCCAGATCCAGGTATGCAGAAACGATACGCTCTAATGAACGCATTTCCTGCTCAGAAAGATAATTTTTTGCAACACTCACATCACTTTTTACAATCTTTCCTTCCGGTGCTGCTACCCACGTGGTCATCCCCATATGTGGCTTATCAGCATCTGCACGTTCATAAATCAACTCCGCTGCTGTATGTCCGTGAACTGCATAGTGCATCTTGTTCTGCACTTTTGCAAAGAACTGCTTTGTTGTTTTCGCTGTTCGGTCATAATCAAGAGCTGTAGCATAGATGTCTGTTATCTTCTGATAAAATCTACGCTTGGAGAGACGGATCTCACGAATCTGCTCAAGCAAACGATCAAAGTATTCTGTTGTAAGCACTGATCCACCATTTTTTAGACGTTCGTCATCCATAACCCAGCCTTTGATGGTGTAGTCCTTGGCAATTTGATTGACCCATTTACGGAACTGCACCGCACGCTCAGAATTGACCTTGAATCCAACAGCAATGATCATTTCCAAGGAATAGTGATTTGTGCTGTAGCTTTTTCCGTCAGCGGCAGTTATTCGAAATTTTCGAATAACTGAATTCTCCTGTAGTTCGCTATCCTCGAATATTTTCTTAATATGATAATTTATTGTGTTAGTGCCGACATCGTACAATGTTGCCATCATTTTCTGTGTCAGCCATATATTCTCATCCTCATAGCGCATCTCAATACTGTCCTGCTGATCGCCAACTGAGGCAACATAGGTCAAATATTCCGCTGCACTGGAACGGATGGTTATTTCATCTTTTTTCTTTTTCAAATAGGATGCCTCCTTCTGGTTTCTTCTCATTTCACCAATTGAAAATCACAACAAAATTAATAGCTTTAATATGCCTTTGTAAGTCCAGAAAAATGCGACTTCACAATTCTATCCATCTGATTAGCAATCTCCGCAAAAGGCTGGCTCAAGTCTAGAGTTTTAACACTTATCTGACTTCCATGCATTTGATACACATTGTCCGGTTGTATTTCTTCTTCTGTCTTTGCATAGAGAAGCATTCCAGAAACTGTATTTTTCTCCTCTCCAAATTGATAACTCTGATTTTTTACGTATGTAAAAATCTGATACAAATTATTGGAGTGAATAGTATGTTTATCAAACTGAAACTGTGTCGTGTGACTATAATATTTTGCATCAATAATAAGTACAGTATTGCCACGTTGCAGATGAATATCACTTTGCATAACCGGAAGCATGGTTCCAATACCATCATCCAGTGACCACGGAATCTGTGATGCACTGACAGATAATTCAGGATAATGTCTGCTGTAATATTCCAGAATAAATTTCTCATACAACCTACACATACGTTGCTCATCTACAAAAGAGGCTAACCTATAGTCACCTGAATCTGTTGTAATAAGCATCCCCTCAATAATTAACTGGCAAATACTTACAAGCATTCTATATGTTTGATTGTTACGCTGAAAACGAATGGACGACCATTTAATTCCTGTTGGTTCTATTATCTCTACATTTGAAAAATACAACATTTTCTTTTTTAGATCATCTTTGTATTTTGCTTGCACTTTTCCATTGCGTAAAAGAAGCGTAACAGTTGTTTTCAGTATTTGATTCAGTAAATTGTTTTCTGACAACTCATCAAAGTCGCAAGTAAGTTCCCTTTTATGTGCCAACCTATTTTTAATTGTACCCGGCATATTTATTTTGCCACGCATAACTGAAAGTTCTTCCTGACGACTTATGTATTCTCTATAAAGCCCTTGCTTTAACTGCAATCCAATTCCCTTAGACAGAATCGCTGCCAGCAGATTATACATCTCGTCAAAAGACTCTACTGCAACATCTTCATAGGTTTCTTGGTTCAGTGTCTGAAAAGCATAAGAAAGCATATGATAAATATTATTGATTAAAATGCTCTTATCCTTTGTCATTGAAATACACCGTGCAAAATGTTCTCCCAACGTTGCAGTTTGTCTGTATCATCAAACCAGTATTCTGCTAACATAGGCAACACATCAAAATTAACCACATCTTGCATCCATTCTTCTGTACACTCATCTGTGTTACAGAAATAGCTATGTCCAATACAGAAACCTTTACCAAGTGATTTATCTTTAGCAATTTCTTGGTTCAATTCCTTAATACGGTCAATCAGAGTATTGAATGTATCGTTTGCAAATCCTTCCTGATATTTAATAAAACCTTCTGAATCAAATCCCGGCTCCATATCAAAGAAGCTAAAACGACGACGAAGTGCGTAATCAATCATCGCCAGACTTCTATCAGCAGTATTCATCATGCCAATGATATGTAGACGTTTTGGGACAGAGAAGCTTAGGCCATTGTAGGCTAATGTTGCTTTCGTATCTCTATAATCTGCCTCAATTAACATGAGTAACTCACCAAAGATCTTACTCATATTTCCACGGTTGATCTCATCAATGATAAAGAAATAATCTTTATCAGGATGGTTTGCAGCCTTTTGACAAAATCTATAGAAAATACCATACTTCAATTCAAATCCATCTTCAACCGGCTTATACCCCATCATGAAATCTTCATAGGAATAATTCTGATGGAATTGCACAAACTCTATGCGATCATCATCCTTCTCAGCTATAATCGAATATGCAAGTCTCTTTGCCGCAAATGTCTTTCCAACACCTGGAGCACCTTGAAGAATAATATTTTTCTTCTTTTTCAAAACTGCAACTAAGCGATCATACTTTGCTTCAGTCATATATACATCATTTAAAAACTTTTCTTTGTCATATTTTTCAATACTATCTGCTGCAGGTGGTGCTGGATTTTCATCACGAATCATGTCATAAATGAAATCATATTCACCCTTTGTCAGTTTGAACAGACTCCCCTGCGGATTACCAAAGTACTCCATCTTTTCAAGTTCTGGACAAGCTTTCAGAGTTGCATAATCAATTGGAGAAGACAGCCCTTCTACTTTTTCAAAATAAATTGATTTTCCATCTTGTTCTGCACTAATTTTGAGAATTGCAACTACCTGCTTTACCGGTGTGGACTCATAGCCGATTATCATATCTCCAGCCTTTGCATCTAAGAAATTCTGAAAAATACGCCGTTTATTGCCATTATCATTATATAATGTATAATCCTGTACTTCTCCAACTGGCATGCTAGCCATACTCCATATTTTGGGATTTGCATTCAAAAACCAGTATCTATGATCTTCTTCTCCTTCTTCATCTTGCGCATACAAAAGGACTTCTGATAAATCGATCTGATCTAGAGCTTCTGCTAATTCATCACGAAGTTTCCAAACATAAGATCCTTCTTCATCTTTTGCAGCATTCTTACCAACATATAATACAGGCCAGAATCGAGAGTTTTCTTCATCTCTTGCAATTACTGGACATCCAGTTTTTTGAACAATACGTCTTGCCAATGCAACAGATCCACTATTATAAAAGTTCTTGGTTTCTCCGTATTTCACAGCAAGCTGAGTGCAAGTAGCCTTTCCACCATAATCCTTCATTCGTTTCATGATTTCGAGACTACTCTCATTAAATACGTCTTTATCTGGCAGAAGCTCTAACCAATCCTCTACCGTTAATGCCGGAGTATAATCAGTCGGCCACCACTCATCTGCTTTAGGACCTGGTTCCTTGTTCCAATAGCGAGAAATAAAGAAGCCCACATCTATTGTAAGAGTTCGTAATTCAGGATCAGTATAACATGTAGAGGTCAGCTGAGAATTAAGCAGATTTTTAAGTTCATCATCCTGCTGAAGTTCAGCACAAATCTCATTATAAAATGCCACAAAATTCCTGATGTTATCAGCATAGGCACCCTTTTTGAATCGATAATCACTTTCCAGCTCCGACGAGACAGCTTTTACTTCACTCAATTTGTAGATGTAATATTTATCTGGATAACGAAGCCATAAATATGTCATTATCGCATTTTCATACTGGTAATGCTGAGCTGCTCCATTGCCATACCTCTCTAATAACGTATTAGATTTATTTTTGAAGCTGGCTACTCTCTCGTATAAATCCTTGCTCTCATCATACAGTTCAATATACATTGAACGTACTTCTTCTGGCGCAATCTCTGCAAACTTAGTAATCATTCTTGCTGGGAAGTTATTTACCGACGCCAACAAATTAGCCGTCTGAGCAAGTGACTTTGTTAGCATCTGTGCAAAATCATCTGAATTGACATCCCAATTCAACTGAAAGCATTGCACAGCCTCCCATTTATATTTTTCATTAAGCCACTGTTGTTGCACAAATCGATTTTTTGTACTCTACCAGCACTTCTTTTAGTCGAAATTTATCGAACACTGTCTTTCACCGCCTTTATACTGATTCTCTAAGACTTTTATAAATTTCATCAGAAAAAATTCCCATCACCTGATGTTTCATTTCATCATTCGACAACAACATTGAAAAGAAATCTTGATTCTGTGACAATCCTTCAATAAGTGCATCATCAATATCATCAAAATAAGAGAACTCAAAGTCTTGCTGTTAATCTCATCGATTATTTCAGACAGTCTCTTTTCTTTATCCTCACTCAAACCAAAGTGTTCCGTCGTTGGCAGTTTCATTACCGGCTTTGCAACCAGATCAGATGAAACATGTTTCTTCCACCCATTTTTCTGAACAAATTGAGATGCTTTGATCTTTCCATCCAAATTAAAACCACCACCTGGATGCTTAATATTGATATAAGCTAACAGGTATGAAATAAAGTTATACTTCTTGTGCAAAATCAGTATCTTCAAAACTAGAAATTTGAAGCAAAAATTCATAATAACGAACAAATCCACGCATATCTGCCACAGCTTGACGCTGTGTTTCATATTCATAATGTTCCAGTAGCTTCTTGCTTTTCTGAAGGAAGAATGTCAATCTTTGCTTCTGCTTTCCTGTTACTTTCTGTGAATACAATATATCATTTGCAGCTTCAATGTCAGCCGGATCAAATAATGCATAGGCATCAGAAGCAGTGTAGGCAAATTTTTGCCCACACTGACTCTTTTTCTAACTCTCCCTCTTTAAAAATATTTCTGACATGTTTTCCAATCACACTACGATCTCTCTGAAACAATTCTGCCATCTGATCAATAGACAACCAAACTGTATCACCATCAAAAGTAGTCTCAACTTTCATCAGACCATCCTCTGTCGTATAAATAATCATATCTGCTTTTTCTTTATCCATAAATTAATTTTCCTTCCAAATCAGATATATTATCAACATGAACGAGTCACTATAGCGAAATCATAATTCCTCATCTTTACCATTTATAATACGGTAGTAATCATCCATATCCTCACTGAGTTTTACCGTGGCATCTGGTTTTCATTTGCCCAAAAGGCACACAACCTCACAATGCGGTGAAAGTTACTTCTTATACTAAATAGCGAAAACTAAAAACCTTTTGCGAAAAAGATTGATATTCGCTTAGTGGAATAGTGTTTTTCCCCCCTCCTAATTTCCTATTTCGAATTTAAAAACATTTTCAAAAGCCTCTATTCCCACCAATAAATCTCTAATTCGAGTCAATTCCGTATTTTGATCCAGTGGCTGTTGTGTCTTATTTGCAGAAGTGTGTGCCGTTTCTCCACGTAAAGCCCCAAAGGATGATAAGGTCGATATGAAGGAAGAGTCAAAATCATCTATTTTATATCCTAGTGGACCAAATAATTTCCTTATATTTTCCTCTTTAATACCATGATTCGATTTAATTTCTTTTCTGAAATCTGCAATAATCATCCTTGCTTTCGAATCATTCGTTTCATTTTTTTCAATTTTTTCATGCCATATAAAAAGCGATGATAAATTATAATTTGCAACTTTTCTTTCTAGCCACTTTTTTTCTGCCACATCTAACATCCTTAGTGCAACGCTCTCAAAATAATCTTCAAATTCAGCATGACAAAGTAATCTTAATCCCCTCAACCTGTCTGCTTGAAGACTTGTTATACCATTTATAGATTGATTAAATTTAAAATTTTTTTCTATTTGATAAATTCTTCTTTCCAAGTATTTATATTCTTTAGATTTCTTTTGTCCACTCATAAAGGCACCTCATACTACTCAGTCTTAATGACCTGTATTTTACCTTCAATAAGTTCAAATTTAGGAATGTTTACATTATCTTCTGCATTTTTTAACAAATCTTCTAATATTTTAGACACTTTTGCAAAACGTATAACAACTCTGTTTATGTCCTTTGTTGTATTACTAACGGCATAAACAAATTCTTGATCATCATTTAATTCTACAAATTTGTTTACAAATTCTTCCTTCTTTTTCTCTACTGCTATTCTAACTTCTTTTATCGAAAAATAATATGTCAATATTTCATATATGGAACGGTTAAATCTTCCATTACATTTTCCATCCGTATATCTGCTAAAAGCCGCATCAGGTGCAAATAAATCTTTCAAGAATACAATAGACTTTTCTAACTCTGCAAACAAATCACGAATTATATACTCTTTCGTCTCCCAATTTCCATTTAAATTTTCACATGTATAATCTAAAAATTCTTTCAAATTACCCTTATACTTATCGGGAAAACACTTAAAGGCAAAAAATCTCAAAGCTAACTCTATATCTTTCATTCGAGGATCTGCACCTTTATTATTCAACATATCTTTTATAGCAGTGCTATTTGCCGTTTCATCATCTAAGAAATTCAGAAAAGCTCCTGGCTTTAAAGCCTGCCTTAATTCTTGAGGAGATAATTTCTTACTGCCAGTATTCAATCTTTAAAAAAACAGTGTATAGAAATGCTTCATCTGGCCAACTTTTTTTATCACAATCGTACGTATTGACTGATTATCTAAATTGTTAATATACTCTGTATTCTCTACCTGCATTTGACTATAGGTTTTTCCATTAAAATCTTTTAATATATCCAAACCTTTTAGTTTCAACTGTTTAAAAGCATCTTTTTCCTTCAAATTCTTTGCTTTGAATTCTTTTTCTGAAACATTTGAATAAAATCTGCGAATGCTTAGCAGTCTTTGCTTTCCGTCTATCACAAGATACGAATTCTTTTTTTGCTTATTTTCTGCTAAAATTATGGAGGAACCGGAAATCCTAACATCAATGACTCTATTAATCTACTTTTTTCTTGTTCACTCCATGCATCTCTTCTTTGAAATGAAGGATTTAAATCAATATTTCCTTTTTCCAATTGCCTTGCCATCGTTTCTGTTGTCCAATCAGTTCCCCATATAACTGCTTGATTAAATTTACTCAAATCAATATTTAACTCTTCTTCATTTTCCTCTCCATCTGTTTCAAAAATAATATCTTTATTATCCATGCAAATTCTCCTTTATCATTTAATGCTGCGCATGTTTGGGAATAAGCGCACTATCTAATGTGGCAGAATTATCCTTTATATCTTCTACTACATTTTCAATAGAATCATGTTTTTTTAACCATATTTCTTTTTCTAATTCTAATTTACGCATCAGATACTCATGTCTCAAAGAAAACTCATCAAAAATATCACTCCATGTTAAAACATAAATTTTATTATTCCCATTACTATCTGCATGTACTAAATGTGGTTCTCCAAGTGTTTTATGTCCCTCTATTTCATCTTGAATATAGCCGTTTTTATTAAGTCTATTTCCAACCAAAAAATATGTCCATTTAACATTACTTGCATTAAATCTATCATCAGATTTAATAACTCTCATGTATTTTTTAACTTGTGAAAGTTGTTCTTCTCCTAGCGGAACTGTTGGACGTTTTAACTCTACAACAACATTTTCTGTAACATTACCTCTTCGATCTTGTCGTATCATATAAATATCCATTTCTTTATTCTTGTCTTCGTGATCAATTATTACTTTAGAATCATCACCTTTCGTTGCAATTAATAACCCCTTTAAAGCTAGTTCAAAATCCGGTTCTGCTGCCGTAATTAAATTATACTGTTCTCCAAATAACCAATAATGCTTTTCTACAACTTCTTGTATATGTTCAACCTCTCTTGCAAATTGCTTATCATCAAACACTATTTCTTTTAACCCTTGAATTACTTTTAAGCGATCCTGTAATAGCTTTATTACTTTAGTAATATTGTTTAGCGTAGTATATTTCAGCACTTCTGCTAATTCTTTTTATCTCGTCTTCATCCAAATCAATTACTTGTTGCAACACTTCAAAAAGTTCCGGCTTGTTGCTATTATCCATAATCAATTGCAAAAGATGTATCATTATTTTTTTATTATCATCATTAAGACCAGTAAATATCTTTGGCTGAGCTGTATATAATGTTTCTACCAAATTATCAAGTTCTTTTTTTCTATACATATCCATAAAATTGTTCTTATCAAATTCTGGATAAACTTCTTTTTTTATTAAGCCGTCTATATACTTATCAGATGCCGCTTTTAAATAATTTTTTCTGAATTTGACTAAATAACGATTTATTACATCTATTAGAACTTTAAATTCTGGATCATTTTTATTCGGAAATATTCCAATTTGTCCCTCTATCTCTGTATTTTCAAATTTAAATTCATCAAAAAAATGAGCTTTTTATATATATACTATGATAAAATTCATCTGATTTTTTATTTAACCTAGTGGCCTCTTTATATCTTTCTTTATCATTTGAATCAATAAAATAAATTTTTGAATACTCTTGCCCTAAACTTCTATTCCATTGTACAAATGTTACATCATATTCATGCTCTAGTTTAAACTGTTTCATATCTAGTTCTATTCTATTCATAACAATATCTTCATAAGAAATCAGTTCATCATCCACCCATATTTCATATTGATTACTTTTATTTAATTCTATAAACCAGAAAAATTCATTCTTTATTTCATCAATTATTTCATCTTTAGATAATGTAATTAACTGTGTAAATGTAACTTTTGTACCAACTGAAGCACTCGTTTCAACGGGTTCTTTTCCTCCATTATCGTCATACTCATTAAGTGAATCTTTATTCATATCAATGTAGTATTGATATTTCTTCCCACCTTTTTCATAAACAGTATCCCATCTCGCCATCTGAGCAAATGAAAAAAATGTCAATCTCCCTATTCCTTTACGTCCATGAGGCAAAGAATGATTCGATCTACTCGACTGTCCCGCTTTCTTAGATTCATTAAAGGGTTGAAATTTATATGGCAACTCATGGTATACAATACCTGTACCATTATCTATAACAGACACCATATTTATTAATCCCAGTTCATTAGTATGCAAATATACCTTAATTTGAGATGCTCCCGCATCAAAACCATTCCATATATATTCGCATATCGCCTCTAAAGGCTTCACATTTTTAAGTTTGTCTTAATTCCTTCTGGTGTAATTAATATGTTCTTCATGGTATCTCTCCTCAATATCATATTGTTCATATTTTACCACAAACCCTCATCATTTACCATATTAACGAACGGAAATAATAATGTTATGATGTACATAAAAAACGATCAGGAATCACAACTCCCAATCGGCATCTTTTCTTACTCCTCTTCATTTTTACATTCAATCTCCGTTCCGTCCAGGAACACCACCAACAATGTTCCGTCCTCAAAGACCTTGATGTGGTCCAGCGTTTTCAGCATGAAGTCCGTGTCCATCTCCGTCAAAGACTCTGCCCCATCAGTATATTCTATGAACTTCTCTGCCCGATAACCTTCCAAGAGGTTCTCTCTCTGTAGCTGTTCCGTCCACTGCTCCATGAAATCCTCTCGATTCTCCACCAATGCATTCCAAGCCATCAGATAAGCCTTTATCAGCGTTTCTTCCTCCACATGGCGGTTGGCACATCCCATGATTCCTTTTACCTTGTACCGTTCACTGCACTGCCATACCTTACGGTCAATGCCCGTGCTGCTCCGCCAGCCTTTTCGTGCAAATACCTTATTGCAGTCTCCGCAAATAATCTTGGATGCAAATGGATTGCTTTCCGGCCGGTGGGAATAGGAGTTTGTCCCATGCTCCTCCAGGTACTTTTTCCTGCGTTTTATTTCAAGCTGTACACATTCCCATATCCGCTTTGAAATGATGGCATCGTGGTCATCCTCCACATAAAACATCTGAATTTCCCCTTTGTTCTGTGTACGTTTCTTGGTGAGGAAATCCACCGTATAACTTTTCTGCAGCAAGGCATCACCCTTGTATTTTTCATTCTCCAACATACTCATTAAGGTTGTGGACTGCCACTTCGTACCTTCATCCCAGTTTTTCACACCTTCCCGTTCAAAAATCCTCTTGATATAATCGGTTGTTTTTCCGTCCAGGAATTCCTGATACAGCCGAACCACAATCGGCTCCTGCATCCTGTTGATTACCAGCTTCCCCGTCTCATCCGCATCGTAGCCTAGAAAACGCTTAGTACTCATTTTGTGCTTCCCTGTCTCAAACCTTCTGCGGATTCCCCATGTGTAGTTCTCTGAAATGGATCGGCTCTCGTCCTGTGCTAGTGAGGAAAGAATGGTAAGCAGCACTTCTCCCTTTGCATCGAGGGTATTGATATTTTCCTTTTCAAAAATAATCCCTATCCCCAAATCTTTCAACTCTCGCACATAATTCAAGCAATCCAGCGTATTTCTTGCAAATCGGGAAATGGACTTAGTAATAATCATGTCTATTTTCCCCGCCCTGCAATCAGCAATCATGCGGTTGAATTCATCTCTCTTTTTGGTATTGGTTCCCGAAATTCCTTCATCCGCATAAGTCCCTGCATATTCATAAAGAGGATTTTCGCTAATATAATTTGTGTAATAATTGACCTGATTCTCATAGCTTAATAACTGTTCTTCTTGGTCGGTTGATACTCTGCAGTACGCTGCCATCCTCAACTTCTGCACTGCCTGTGCTGTTCCTGATTCCGCAGTCGAAATCTACTTTGCTGGTATAACTGTAATACTTCTTGCCATTTCGAGTCACCTCCTCAACTACTTTCTGTTCCGCAATATTTAATCCCTGCAGTTCTGCATCATCAATTCGTATCCCTTTACACGCCTCGACTCCCTTTTCAATGTAGGTGCTGCAGAGCCATTGGATTTTCTTCTTGTAAACCTGTCTACGCCGGAGCGTTTTTCCGCAGTAAGGGCAAATCAGCATTCCGCTTAAGGGATAGCGGTTCTGGAACTTCATTGTGCTGTCCTGTCCGATATTCCTGTCACGCTTTCTCTGTTCCCTGACTTCCTGCACCTTTTCCCATACCTCAGGCGTTACGATTGGCTCGTGGTTCTCCGAAATGTAATAACTCTGCACTTCCCCGTTGTTTTTCCTTGTATGGTTTCTTTTGTTTTCAGGGGTGTAATACTTCTGCAGATGAAAATCCCCTTTGTACTTTTCATTGCAAAGCATCCCATTGATGGTCCCGCTCTCCCATGTTGTTCCCGTCACCGTTTTCACGCCCAAGTAATCAAGCAGCTCCCCAATCCTTGACGAGCCGACATTCATTAGATAAGGTCAAAGTCAGACTGACAATTTCCGCTTCCTTTCGGTTCACAATCAAATCTCCATATTCGTTTTTGTCATAACCGAGGAAACGAGAGGTGGTAATCATCACTTCCCCTCTCTCAAACTTCTGGTAGTGTCAAATTTACTACCTATTTTTTCTTTAAAAACCTTTATTTTCGGGAGTTTCAAATAAAAAGAGCATTGACCTCCCTTTTTTGGTATAATGTCCTCGACCAAAATTTCACTAACCAAAGGAGACAATGCTCACTAGAACCGGAAGCACCTGCCCTCGGCAAATCTCCGTTCAAAAGAACCATTGGCAAAAATGAATCCTCTCTCAGCAGCATTGTACATAATGCTGTGCAAAGTTCATAATCATGCCCTCGGAATACGTTCCAATTTTCATCATCAGTCAATCGGCTCCGTAATCATATAATCCCCATAATTATTTTTCAGATCCCCCATTGTC
>ENA-OQET01000637-OQET01000637.1-human-gut-metagenome-genome-assembly--contig:-NODE-637-length-17921-cov-4.783916_pt1 | contig 17921 bp, 23 predicted proteins | sample MGYA00242800_ERZ504645 | MGnify/ENA primary metagenome ERZ504645 (study PRJEB26092, sample SAMD00036308) | human gut metagenome | host: Homo sapiens | study: EMG produced TPA metagenomics assembly of... | reverse complement strand
GCGTTACGGCAGCAGTGGTAGCCGTGGATATCATGTGCAAGACTGCTGATGTGCAGTTCGTTACATGGGGAGGAAAAAAACTGGGGTGGAAAGACTTGTCACATCATAAATTCGTGGTGATGTATCCGCAGTTGCGCAGGCCATTGAAGCTGCCGAAGCAGAATGGAATCAAAAAACCAGTGAGCACAGTAAGTGATCCCAAGTCCTCACGAGGAGATCTTGAGAATCATTAACACAAGTGTAAACAAGGTTGTATAGGAGGCAGCTACAGAGGCAGACGAAAAGAAAAGAAAACAACAACAGCCAAAGCGCCAGCCAAAACTGTACGCAGAGTAAAAAAGACGGCGCAAAAGGTAGAAACGGTTCAGAAGAAACCGGAAGTTCAGAAGGAGGAACGCAGAATGTCACAGGAAGCATTAGGAATGGTTGAAACAAGAGGACTTGTAGCATCTATCGAGGCAGCAGATTCAATGTTAAAGGCTGCTAACGTAGCACTCGTTGGAACAGAGAAGATCGGATCCGGTCTTGTAACAGTTATGGTTCGTGGAGACGTTGGAGCAGTTAAATCAGCAGTTGAGTCTGGAGCAGAGTCAGCAGGAAGACTTGGAGAGCTTGTAGCTACACATGTAATCCCAAGACCACATACAGATGTTGAGAAGATTCTTCCACAGATCAAATAATAGTCAAAGGTAAATAAAACCGGTACTTTCAGGGGATTAAGCGCCGGGCGCTGATCCCCTGAGAGTGCTTAAATAAGTAAGTGGAGCAATCCACTTTGCGAGGAGACACAAATATGGATAACAGTAATGTGGAATTAATTACAAAAATGGTTCTCGAAGCAGTAGAGAAAAAGAATGCTGCTCAGTCTGGAGAAGGTTTTCTCGTTCCAATCGGAGTGTCCGCAAGACATATCCATCTCACACAGGAGCATGTCGAGATTCTGTTTGGAGAAGGCTACCATCTTACAAAGTTCAAAGAACTTATGGGTGGACAGTTTGCATCAAACGAAAAGGTTACAATTGTTGGTCTTAAATTAAGAGCAATCGAGAATGTAAGAGTTCTTGGACCAGTCAGAAAGAATACTCAGGTAGAGATTTCTGCAACAGATGCAATCAGCCTCGGGGTAAAAGCACCAATCAGAGAATCAGGAAATATTGCAGGAAGCGCACCAATCGCGATCATCGGACCAAAAGGTGCGGTGTATCTGAACGAGGGATGCATTGTTGCGAAGAGACATATTCACATGGCTCCGAAAGATGCGATGGCAGCAGGAGTTCATGATGGTGATATCGTATCTGTAAAAGCAGATAATGAGAGAGGAACCATCTTTAACAACGTACAGATCCGTGTAGATGACAGCTTTACACTTGAGATGCACATCGATACAGATGAAGCAAATGCAGCGCAGATTAAGAGCGGGGATACCGTGAGGATCGTATCATGTTAATGGGAAAAGTTGTTGGCAGTGTTGTATCAACACGCAAGAATGAAAACTTAGTCGGAAATAAATTCATGATTGTAGAAGTGGCAGATCATATGCGTCAGGGAGCAAAACAGATCATTGCAATCGATAAGATCGGCGCAGGAATCGGCGAATACGTTCTGGTTGTACAGGGAAGTGCTGCGAGAATCGGAAGTGGTATGCCGGAAGCACCGATCGATGCTGCAATCGTTGGAATTATTGACGAAGGATTAGGACTGGAGTAGTGAAATTATGGATATGAAAGAATTAAGCAGCATATTGCAGCAGAACGGTATCGTTGGTGCTGGTGGTGCAGGCTTTCCTACATATGCTAAATTAGATGAACGTGCAGAGACAATCATTCTGAACTGTGCAGAGTGTGAGCCACTGCTTCGACTTCACAGACAGCTCCTTGAGAAATATGCAAAGGAGATCATTGATACATTTCATATGATCGGCGAGACAGTCGGTGCGAAAGAAGTCATCATTGGTATTAAGAAAGCTTACACAGCAACGATCGAAGCTGTAAAGGCCGTTATGGGACAGTATCCGGAAGTAAGACTTGGACTGTTGGATGAAGTATATCCGGCAGGTGATGAGGTTGTTCTTATTTATGAGACAACAGGTAAAGTTGTAAGACCGGGCGGACTTCCAATCGAAAGCGGCGTAGCTGTATTCAACGTAGAGACAGTTTACAATGTATACAGAGCACTGAATGAGAAGACACCCGTTGAGGACAAGCTTGTATCAGTAGTAGCTGAGGTAGAGCACCCGATCACAGTACGTGTTCCAATCGGAACACCACTGGAAGAGGTAGTAGCTCTTGCCGGCGGTGTAACTACAAAAGATGCAGTTTACTTCGTTGGTGGACCTATGATGGGTAATATCGGAACAGGAGCGCAGCCTGTTACAAAGACAACAAATGCAATCCTTGTTCTTCCGAAAGACCATCACATCATTCAGAAGAAATTAAAGAAAAACTCAATCGATATGAAGAGAGCAGCAGCTTGCTGTTGCCAGTGTACAATGTGTACAGACTTATGTCCAAGACATCTGTTAGGACATCCGATTGAGCCAAATAAATTTATGCTTGCAGCAACATGCAAGGATGTACAGGAGCCGAACATCTTCATCAATACGTTGTTCTGCTCATCCTGCGGACTTTGTGAGATGTATTCCTGTTTCCAGGGACTTTCACCAAGAAGTCTTATGGCAGAGTACAAGGGAGGTCTTCGTGCAAACGGAATCCGTCCTCCGAAAGTAGAAGCAAAACCTGTAGGACCGGAAAGAGAATACAGAAAAGTTCCGATGGAGAGACTTATGGCGCGTCTTGATCTTACGAGATATAACCGTGAAGCACCGCTTGATGAATCAGCAGTGCCGGTTAAGACAGTACGTATTCTGTTAAGTCAGCATATTGGAGCACCTGCTTCTGCAATTGTGAAAGCAGGCGACATGGTAACTAAAGGACAGATGATTGCTGAACCAGGAAAGGGATTAAGCGTTGGAATCCACGCATCCGTGAATGGTTTAGTTACAGAAGTAAATGAGAAATATATTGTCATAGAATCTCAGGAAGGACGTGCAGGCAATGAGTAAGGCTATTGGAATGGTAGAATATAAGACTGTTTCAGCAGGTATTACCGCAGCTGATGCTATGGTAAAGACTTCTGAAGTCAGCATAATCGAAGCACAGACAGTATGTCCGGGCAAATATATCGCGATCATTACAGGTGACTTAAGTGCCGTTAAAGCAGCAGTGGATAATGCAAAAGAGATGCATGGTCTTCACCTGATCGACAGTTTTGTGCTCGGTAATCCGCACGAGTCCATCTTCCCGGCAATCTACGGTGCTGCACATATTGAAGACGTATCCGCTCTTGGTATTATGGAGACATACGATGCATCTTCAATTATTGTAGCTGCTGATGAGGCTGCGAAGACGGCTATCGTTGATTTGATCGAGCTTCGTATCGCACGTGGTATGTGCGGAAAATCCTACATGCTGCTCACTGGTGAAGTGGCTGCTGTAGAAGCTGCAATCGAAAAAGCTAAGGAAGCAATCAAAGATAGAGGAATGTTCCTTGACTCTTCCGTTATTGCTCATCCGGATGCTCAGATTCGCGACGCAATCTTATAATGAACTCTGCTTTAATGTCTGAGGGAATTATAGTTCAATACCAGTAACATTATATTGGACTTAGGACAGGAGGCAGTTAGATGCTTGCGATAGAGAGAAGAAATGAAATATTAGAAAAACTGCAGAACGACAGAAGAGTCGTAGTAAGCGAACTGAGTCAGATTTACGAGGTTTCCGAGGAGACAATCCGAAGAGACCTCGATAAACTGGTTCAGGACGGTTTCGCCATAAAAAGCTATGGCGGTGCCGTGATCAATGAAAATGTGAATATCGAGCTTCCGTTCAACATCAGAAAGAATCGCAATATTGTTGGTAAACAGCATATTGCGGAACTGGTGAGTGAACAGATCAAAGATGGGGACAGCATCATGCTTGATGCAAGTTCTACAGCAGTGTATGTTGCAAAGACGCTTCTCGAACAAGGAAAGAAGAATCTTACCGTGCTCACAAACTCTGTGGAGATTATCATAGAGCTTTTTGGGGCGCAGGATTGGAAGGTTCTCTCTACCGGAGGAGAGTCAAGAGAAGGATCCTTTGCACTGGTAGGTTATCAGACAGACCGGATGCTTCGATCTTATCATGTAGATAAGGCAATTATCTCTGCAAAGGGAATCGATATGAACGCTGGACTTACAGATTCAGATGATCTGCATGCGAATAATAAGCGAACAATGCTGACAAGAGCAAAAGAAAAAATTCTTGCTGTAGACAGCAGTAAGTTCGATCAAGTAGCATTTGCTGAGATAGGTTCATTAGATCAGATCACAACTATAGTTACGGATGCAAAGCCGGAAACAAGATGGCTTCAGCATTTTGATAAGATTGGTGTAAAATGTATCTATCCAAAGTAAGGAAGGGCAGTTATGAAAAGCTTTCAGATTAAAACTAGAGTAAATTTTGGAGATAATGCGCTGGATCGACTGGCAGAAGTGCCATATAAGAAGATCCTGATCGTTACAGACCCATTTATGGCGAAAAGCAAAAATCTGAACCTGATTCTCGATCCAATCAAAAAAGCAGGTAAGGAATATGATATCTTTCAGGATATTGTTCCGGATCCACCGATTGAGAAGATCAGTCTCGGTGTTAAGAAGATGCTTGAATATAAGCCGGATGCAATTGTTGCAGTTGGTGGCGGATCAGCAATTGACTCCTCCAAGTCAATCCGTGAATTTGCACTTCGCGTAGATCATTACGCAGAGGTAGGGCTGATCGCAATCCCGACAACAAGCGGTACAGGATCAGAGGTAACTTCATTTGCCGTTGTATCAGACCCGGCAGAGCAGAGAAAATATCCACTTGTATCCTGGGAATTGACACCGGACGAGGCAATCCTCGATGCAGAACTTGTAAAGAGTGTGCCAGCGGCGATTACAGCAGATACAGGAATGGACGTATTTACACACGCACTTGAGGCATGCGTAAGTACAGATAGAAGTGATTTCTCAACAGCACTTGCAGAGAAATCAATTGAGTTGGTTGGAGTATTCCTTCTCAGAGCATATCTGGATGGAAATGATACTCATGCACGTCAGAAGATGCATTCTGCATCCTGTCTGGCAGGATTGGCATTCAACTCAGCATCTCTCGGACTGAACCATGGTATGGCTCATCAGTTAGGTGCAAAGTTCCACATCCCACACGGGCGTGCGAACGCAATGCTTCTTCCACATATCATTGAATTCAACAGTGATATCAATAAACATAGTAAGAGTCAGAAAGAATATCTTCCGGCTGTTAAGCGTTATGCAACCGTAGCTCAGATCCTTGGACTGAGCAGCTACAATGAGATTATGACAGTCAGATCCCTTGTAAACTGGGTACAGTTTATGTTAAAAGAGATGGATATTCCGCTGTCAATCTCTCAGATGGGTACAATCTCAGAGGAAGAGTACTTCAATGCAATCGACAGTATGGCAGATGCCGCACTTGAAGATGGATGTACAGCAACAAACCCGAGAGTACCAAATAAGGAAGATGTTATTGAAATCTACAAGAAATTGTGGAAATAATAAGCATAAAAAAGAAGTAAAAAAGAAGCTGCGTATTGTGGCTTCTTTTTTTACACTCTCTTTTGCTTCTTTTTTTAGGTATATTTTTAAAGTTCTCGGGTAACAGTACCTATTTATTAATTGAGTGTTATCTGAAAGAATTGTTGTATATACTATATCAAATACCTGAGAAATGGACAGGAAGCGCGAAATGAAATTACCTATTTATATAGAAGCAGCAATGGGAGTTTTTCTGGTTGTGATTCTGGCAATGGCAGGAAAAAACGGAATGATTCCTCAGAACCAGAAAAATGATGTTATGAAACAGTCAGAAGTAGAACAGAAATCAGATTCTGACATGCAAAACGAAAAGGAAGCAGTTGCAGAAGAGGCAACAGATTCGATAGAAGAAGTTGCACAGACCGACAGTGCAGCAATAACAGCACAGATGTGTTCTCCGGCCGGACAGTATCCGGTCATGGGGGAGAGTGTTGTTACGGTGGATGAACTTGCAGATTATTTCAATCAATCGGGATACGAATATCCGTCGGAAGAACTGGCAAAAGGCGGAGCAGATTCCATAGAAACATTCTGCCAGATTTACTGTGAAGAAGCAGAGGCAGAAGACATCCGGGCAGAGGTTGCATTTACCCAGGCAATGAAAGAGACTGGATTTCTTCAGTTTGGCGGTGATGTAAGTATTGAACAGTTCAATTTTGCCGGAATAGGAACAACCGGGGGAGGTGTACCGGGAAATTCTTATCCGGATGTCAGAACAGGAGTGAGGGCACAAATCCAGCATCTGAAGGCCTATGCGACAGATGAACCGCTGAATCAGACTTGTGTGGATAATCGTTATGAATATGTGAAAAAAGCTTCCGCACCTTATGTACAATGGCTGGGACAGAAAGAGAACCCGGAAGGAGCCGGTTGGGCGACAGGAGAGAACTACGGGTATGATATTGCAGGGATGTTGCAACATTTACTTCTAAAAGAGCAAGATTAAGAAGATATGGCTGGACTTCCGGCTGTGGTTATGATATTTTAAGATTTCTTAAAGAAAGGGAAATCCCTTGACAAATCAGCCTTTGACAGCTATAGTAGTAACAGTTAAAAAGTATTTAACAACTATGTAAAGATACAGGTGTTGAAGAAGAGGAGTACATCATTACTTCCCACAGAGAGAACCGTTCAGATTGCTAAGAGGATCTGGCTGTGAGACGGTTTGGAAAAAGGATGATGGAAGGTAGCTTCGGAGCCGGAATTCCGAAAGACCGAAGAGGTTGGATAGGAGTTCCCGGAGTTGTTCACGTTACAGAACAAAGAGATGTATATGTAAAGAACAAGGTTAATACAAACAGTAACAAGTTCTTACATATATAAATAAGGTGGTACCGCGAGATTTTCGCCCTTTACGTGAAGTAGAGGGCGTTTTCTAGTTATAGAAGAAAGAGATATCCACTTTTAAAACAATGAGATTGTGGAAAACAACTACAAAATTAACATAATATGTGGAAAAAGGAGAACAATCATGAGCAAAGAACTCGCAAAGACTTACGATCCGAAACAGATCGAAGAGAAACTCTATGAGAGATGGTGTGAGAACAAGTATTTTCATGCTGAAGTAGACAGAAGTAAGAAACCATTTACAACAGTAATGCCGCCTCCGAATATTACAGGAAAGCTGCATATGGGACATGCACTTGACAATACACTGCAGGATATCCTGATCCGTTACAAGAGAATGGAAGGATATAACGCACTGTGGATCCCGGGAACAGACCATGCAGCAATCTCTACAGAGGTTAAGGTTACAAATCAGCTCAAAGAAGAGGGGATCGACAAGAAAGAACTCGGACGTGAGGGATTCCTTGAGAGAACATGGCAGTGGAAAGAAGAATATGCAGGAACAATCGAGAACCAGCTGAAGAAGCTTGGTATTTCCTGTGACTGGGACAGAGAGCGTTTCACAATGGATGAGGGATGTTCCAAAGCTGTAGAAGAAGTATTCATCAACTTATACAACAAGGGATATATTTACAAAGGTTCCAGAATCATCAACTGGTGTCCGAAATGTAAGACATCGCTGTCAGACGCAGAGGTAGAGCATGAGGATCAGGACGGAAATTTCTGGCACATTAAGTACCCGATCGCCGGAACAGACCGTTTCCTTGAGATCGCAACAACACGTCCGGAGACACTGCTTGGAGATACAGCGATCGCCGTTCACCCGGATGATGAGAGATACAAAGATATCGTAGGAAAGATGGCGATCCTTCCGCTTGTAAACCGTGAGATCCCAATCGTTGCGGATTATTATGTAGATAAAGAATTCGGAACAGGTGCTGTTAAGATCACACCGGCACATGACCCGAATGATTTCGAAGTAGGAAAGCGTCATAATCTTCCGGAGATCAACATCATGAATGATGATGCTACGATCAATGAGAAGGGTGGAAAATACGCAGGAATGGATCGTTACGAGGCCAGAAAGGCAATCGTAGCAGATCTGGATGAGCAGGGATACCTTGTAAAGGTTGTTCCGCACATGCATGCAGTAGGAACTCATGACCGTTGTGGTACAACAGTTGAGCCGTTGATCAAACAGCAGTGGTTCGTAAAGATGGAAGAACTTGCAAAACCGGCGATCAATGCACTGAAGACCGGCGAGCTTCGTTTCGTGCCGGAGCGTTTTGACAAGATTTATCTTCACTGGCTTGAGAACATCAAAGACTGGTGTATCTCCCGTCAGATCTGGTGGGGACACAGAATCCCGGCTTATTACTGTGATGAGTGCGGTGAATTCGTAGTTGCAAAAGAAGCACCGGAGAAATGCCCGCACTGTGGATGTACACATTTCACACAGGATGAGGATACACTGGATACATGGTTCTCTTCCGCGCTGTGGCCGTTCTCCACACTTGGATGGCCGGAGAAGACAGAAGACCTTGATTACTTCTATCCGACAGATGTTCTTGTAACAGGATACGACATTATCTTCTTCTGGGTTATCCGTATGGTATTCTCAGGATATGAGCATACAGGAAAAGCTCCGTTTAACACAGTACTGATCCACGGTCTTGTAAGAGACTCCCAGGGACGTAAGATGAGTAAGTCTCTTGGAAATGGTATCGATCCACTGGAGATCATCGACAAATACGGTGCAGACGCCCTGAGACTGACATTGATCACAGGAAATGCACCTGGTAACGATATGCGTTTTTACAACGAGCGTGTTGAGGCAAGCCGTAACTTTGCAAACAAAGTATGGAATGCATCAAGATTTATCATGATGAACATGGAGAAGAACGTTGTAGAAGAACCGGAAGACTTCCTGCTCAAACCGGCAGACAGATGGATCCTTTCCAAGGTAAACCAGCCTGACAAAATGAAATGACAGAGAACATGGATAAGTTCGAACTCGGTATCGCAGTTCAAAAGGTTCATGACTTTATCTGGGATGAGTTCTGTGACTGGTATGTAGAGATCGCAAAAGTATCGTATCTACCATGCGGAGGAAGATTCACAGTCCGCAAACTGTGCTCTGTGGGTACTTAAGACAGTACTTGGACAGGCACTGAAGCTTCTTCATCCATTTATGCCATTTATCACAGAAGAGATTTATGGAGCACTTGTACCGGAGGAAGAGTCACTGATGATGTCAAGCTGGCCGGTATACAGAGAGGATTGGGAGTTCCCATATGCTGCAGAAGTTATGGAACATGTAAAAGCAATCACACGCGGAATCAGAAATATGCGTGCTGAGATGAATGTTCCGAATAACAAACGTACAAAGGTTTATATTATCAGCAGTGATTCAAAACTGCTTACAGCACTTGAAGTATTCAAGGAATCTGTAAAACCGTTGATGCTGGCAAACGATATTATTCTTCACTATGAGAAGAAAGATGTTGCTGATGATGCAGTATCTATCGTTGTTCCGGGAGCAACAGTTTACCTGCCGCTGGAAGACCTTGTAGACTTCGAGCAGGAGAGAGAAAGACTGAAGAAAGAGGAAGAGAGACTCAACAGCGAGATCAAGAGAGCACAGGGAATGCTTGCAAATGAAAGATTCACAAGCAAAGCACCTGCAGATAAAGTTCAGGCTGAGCGTGATAAACTTGAGAAATACACACAGATGCTTGAGCAGGTAAAAGAGAGAATCGATAGTCTCAGATAACTGTGGGGGGAGAAAAGCTGCAAAAAAGCAGGAAACTGTAAATAGCAGTTTAGACACAGTATCAGGTATTAGACGGCAAAAAGTCGCACGGCAGAAGGGATGTAAAATCCCGGGCCGTGCATTTTGCCTATAAGAAAGAGGTTATAGATGAAGCGGATTCATATTAAAAAACCAGATGTCAAAGGATTTTTTACAAAGGTCAAAAATCTGAAACCAGAAGATATCAAGAGACACTATCAAGAGAAAAAAGCAAGACGCCAGAGGATCCTGGAAGAAAGAAGAAACAGTAAATTTGCGAAGAAGATGCAGCCGGTTTATAAGTGGATGAACAGATTTTCACTCGTTCTTCACTATCTGCTGGCCTGTGTTTTGAACTTTTTGATCGAGGTGATTTCAAGGCATTCCTTTTTTGAAGCATGGAGCTACATGACAGGAACACCACTCGTGTTTTTGTTTAACGCATTTTTAATATTTGCAACATTTATGATTGTGTATTTGTTCCGCAGACGTGTATTTGTCAGAATCCTTCTCTGTGTATTCTGGCTGTTTCTGGGAGCATGTAACGGGTATCTGCTCCTGAAGCGAGTGACACCGTTCAATGCGCAGGACTTGAAAGTTCTGTCAGATGCTTTGGAACTGACAAGCAATTACTTTAATGGCTTTGAGATCGTGATGCTAACCATTGGAATCGTTGCTGTTGTTTTGTGGGTGATTTCCATGTGGCGCCGCGGTGGGCAGTATACTGGAAAGATGCACCGCATTATTGCAGTGATCGCTGTTGTGGCATCCGGATTTGCCTATGTAGGGCTTACTGATGTTGCAATCGACAAGAGAGTGATCTCAAATTATTTTGGAAATATCGCATTTGCTTATGAAGACTATGGATTTCCATATTGCTTCGCAGCAAGCTTATTTAATACAGGAATCAATCAGCCGGCCGGTTACAGTGAAGAGACGATGGCGGAGATTAACAAGGATGGATGTCTTAACGTGAGTGAGACAAGCCGTTCGAAAGAGGAGCTGCCGAATATCATGTTTGTCCAGCTGGAATCTTATTTTGATCCGACAGAGGTAGAATGGCTGCGATTTTCCGAGGATCCGATCCCAAATCTCAGAAAGCTTTATGCTGACTATTCTTCCGGATATTTTAAAGTTCCATCTGTCGGAGCAGGTACAGCGAATACAGAGTTCGAGGTGCTTACCGGAATGAATATGCGTTTCTTCGGACCGGGAGAGTATCCATACAAGACTTATGTGAAGACGACACCTCTTGAGAGTGCGGCAAGTGCGCTTTCATCCCTTGGATATGGTGCAGAGGCACTTCACAACAACGGCGGTAATTTCTACAGTCGTGCCAAAGTATACAATAACATGGGATTCGACCATTATACAAGTAAGGAATTCATGAATATCTTAAAGACGACTCCGAAGGGATGGGCGACAGACGATATTCTTGTTCCGAACATCATGGAGTCTTTGGACACAACAGACGGAACAGACTTTGTATGTACGATCAGTGTGCAGGGACATGGAGATTATCCGACAGAGCCGACCTTGGAAAATCCGGAGATCAATGTAACCGGAGTGGAAGATGAAGGCAAGAGAAATGCATGGGAGTACTATGTAAATGAAGTTCATGAGATGGACAAGTTCGTCGGACAGCTGATCGATGCAATCGAGCAGAGAGGGGAACCGACAGTGATCGTATTCTATGGAGACCATCTCCCGACACTTGGTCTGGAAGCAAAAGACCTGAAAGGAAAATATCTGTACAATACGAATTATGTTATCTGGGACAATATTGGACTGGCAAAAGAAAGATGGGAATATCGCTGCTTACCAGATTATGGCAGAAGTCTTGATCGTTTGGATATTCATACAGGAACTATTTTCAATTACCATCAGCAGAGAAGACAGACAAAGAATTATCTTGCTGATCTGGAATTACTCCAGTATGATATCATGTACGGAAAACAGTATGTATACAAGGACAGTGGAGCTCCGATCACAGAAGGACATATGGTCATGGGGGTAAAGGATGCGACGATCACCAGTGTTGTGGAGCAACTGAAAGGAACTTATAGCATTTACGGAGAGAACTTTACAAAACAAAGTAAGGTTTATATCAACGGAGAGAAGCAGACAACAAAATTCCTGAACAATACAAGATTGGATCTGAAAGAGTCAGAAATCAAAGATGGCGATCAGATCATGGTTGCACAGTGCGGTTCAAGCAATACAATCTTCCGTACATCGAAGACTTATGAATATACAGGAGGCCAGCTTGTAGAAGTGACAGACCAGGATACGGATGTTGAGAATGGAAGACAGGCCTTTGTAGAACAAAAGGAAGAAAAGAAAAAATGACCTATAAGGAAATCGTAACCTATATAGAAGAAATTCCAAGATTTACAAGAAAGCACTCTCTGGATCATACCAGAGAGATGCTTCTGTTTTTGGGAAATCCACAGAATGGAAAGAAGATCATTCATGTAGCGGGAACGAATGGAAAAGGTTCTGTATGCGCTTATCTGGATGCGATGCTCCGGGCAGAAGGAAAAAGCACCGGATTGTTTACTTCACCGCATCTGGTGAAAATGAATGAACGGATCGTTCTGAACGGAAAGCAGATCAGTGATGAGGATTTCTGCGAAGTATTTGAAGAGACTATGCAGGCTGTCCGCAGGATGCAGGATGCAGGATTGGAGCATCCGACATTTTTCGAATTTTTATTTGCAATGGCGATGAAAGCTTATGACAGAGCAGGAATGGAATACATTGTCCTTGAGACAGGACTTGGAGGTCGGCTGGATGCAACAAGTTCTGTAGAACCGGTCGCCTGCGTGATCACATCGATCGGTCTGGATCATATGGAATATCTTGGTGATACAGTGGAACAGATTGCGGGAGAGAAAGCAGGAATCATCCGGCCGGAAGTTCCGGTGTTTTTTGCACAGACAGCACCGGGAAGTGACTCTGTAATTGAAAAAACAGCAGAAAAAGAAGGCTGTTTCTGTGAAAAAAATAGGGAAAGATGCGTACGAAATTCTCGGAATTGAAGATAAACATATTGCATTTTCCTGCGCAAGTGCTTATTATGGAACTACCACGTGGAAATTAAATAATATTGGAACCTATCAGCCGGGGAATGCACTGCTTGCGATGGAAGTGATGCGTTATCTTTTCAAAGAAAACGGTCATCCACAAGAGTGGAGAACAGCACTTGCCAGGGTGAAATGGGCAGGAAGAATGGAAGAGATTCTTCCAAAAGTATACGTTGACGGAGCGCATAATGTGAGTGCCATTCAGGCATTTGCAAGAAGTGTGCCGAAGAATCCAGATGGAAATATTATTTTATTTTCGGCGGTAAAAGATAAAGAATATGAAGAAATGATTTCGTATCTATGCAAACATGCTGATGCGGAAGAATATGTAGTAACATTGATCGATGGAGATCGTGCGACAGACGCACACATTCTAGGTGAACTGTTCCGGAAATATACAGAACAGCCGGTGACTGTGATTGAATCTGTCAAAGAGGCAATGCAGTATGTATTGCGGATTCAGGGGAGAAGAACGGTATATTGTCTCGGTTCTCTTTACCTGACAGGAATGATCAAAGAGATCGTACAGGAATCTTTAAGCGGATGTGGGGAGGTTTGATTGCAGATGCTTAATTATGAAGAAGAACTTAGAAAATTCAAGCCAAGTCTCGAGGTGGACCAGATTGAGGAAGCTGTTTACAAGGAAGATCTGACAGATATGCAGGACATCGTAAAAGAGGTTATGGCAAAGAAAGAAAAAACGGTGAGAAGATAGAAAGATAGTGGTGGGTATAAATGGATTACACAAAGAAGATCATGTATCAGTCAAATTCCTGGTACAATGATGGACTGCGCAAAGCCCAGGTGCGAGATATGTCCGGGGCAATCGTTTCTTTGCAGCAGAGCCTGCAGTATAACAGGGAGAATATTGCAGCGCGGAATCTTTAGGTCTTGTGTATTATGGCATAGGGGAAGTTTCAGAAGCTCTTGTGGAGTGGATCATCAGTAAGAATCTGTGCCCAAGAGACAATATTGCAGATTATTATATTAAAAATGTACAGAATGCAGCGAATGAATTAGAATCACTGAATCAGGCAATTAAGAAGTTTAACCAGTGTCTGGTTTACTGTCAGCAGAACGGAGAAGATCTTGCTATCATCCAGTTGAAACAGGTGATCGCGTCTCATCCGACATTTCTGAAGGCGTATCAGCTTCTGGCTCTGATTTATATACAGACGAATCAGAATACAAAGGCAAGACAGATTCTTATAGAAGCAAAGAAATTAGATACAACAAATGAACTGACACTGACCTATCTAAGAGAAGTCACAAAACAGCGTGGCAGACACGGGAAGGATGCAGAGAGAAGTTTCCGGAAACCAAAAAGTGCAGCAGTAGAATATAGTCTTGGAAATGAGACGATCATTCAGCCAAAACGTTCTAAGATCCGGGACATGGCACAGCAGCTTGCATTTGCCAATATATTGATCGGAATGGTTCTTGGTGCTGCTTTGATCTGGTTTCTTGTTGCTCCGGCGGTGAATCAGAACCGTTCGGAGAAGTTGAATAATCAGATGCGTGCATACAGTGAACAGATCAACACACTGGAAGCACAGGTGAGTGCCCAGACAAGAACACTGGATCAGTATCGAACAGCCGGAGACGAGGCACAGAAAGCAGTTGATCAGGCAAAGGCAACATCTGACAGTTATGAGAAACTGCTTCAGGTTTCAAGTCAGAGCCATTCCGGAGAATATAGTTATACAGATATGGCAGACGCGTTGCTTGAGATTACAAGAGATTCTCTTGGAGACAGTGGAAAAGAGATGTATGATACACTTTCTGATTCTATTTTCCCAACAGCATGCAGGAGAAGATATGCAGCCGGTGTAGATTCACTGGAATCAAAGAACTATGATCAGGCGATTGAGTATCTGACAAAGGTTGTGAAGATGGACGAAAGTTATAATGATGGACAGGCCATTTATCGTCTGGCACAGGCTTATCAGGAAAAGGTGATACAGAGAATGCAAAGACCTGGTATCAGAAGATGGTAGATACTTATAATAATTCCAAATATATTGATGATGCGAAAAAGCAGCTTGCAATTCTGAATGGAGATGCCAGTGCAGACACAAGTTCAGATACAAGTGCAGATAGCAGTTCAGTATCAGAGAACTCAGAAAATTCCGATAACTCCAATCGCTATGATAATTCTCAGGATAATGGGGAGAATGGAGATTCCGATAATTCTGACAATACAGAGGATAACGAATAAGATTACGAAGGAAAAGGATATGCGAAGAAGCATATCCTTTTTTAGCGTACGGATTCAGGTAATTAAATGGAAAATGAGAAAAGCAGGAGGCATGAAAATATATGAGATATCAGGTACAGGAAAATTGTCTGACGATCTATCTTCCAAGAGAGGTAGACCATCATAATGCAGATGAAATCAGGAAAGAAGCGGATGCAGTGATCAGCAGAAATCATATCAGATATGTGATCTTTGACTTTGACAGGACAGATTTTATGGATAGTTCAGGAATTGGAATCATTATGGGGAGGTATAAGACCGTTAGTCTGATCGGAGGAGAAGTCTGGGCGGTACATACGAACGAAAGAATCCGGAAGATTCTTACATTTTCAGGAGCAACAAAGATTATGCAGATTTATGAGGGGGAAGATTGATGGAGGCGAGTAATACACAGAATAATGAGATGGAGATCCGTTTTGACAGCAGATCAGAAAATGAGGGATTTGCCAGAGTATCAGTAGCATCATTTTTGACACAACTTAATCCAACGGTGGAAGAAGTGGCAGATGTGAAGACTGCAGTGTCAGAAGCTGTAACGAATGCGATTATCCACGGATATGAACAGCGAGTAGAGACAGTAAGGATACACTGTAGTATAGAAAACCAGCTTTTTACAGTAGAAATATCGGACCGTGGGAAAGGTATTGCAAATGTAGAAAAAGCAATGGAACCGATGTTTACAACAAAACCGGAGGATGATCGGTCAGGAATGGGATTTTCTTTTATGGAAGCATTTATGGATAGTGTGGAAGTAGAGTCCAAGGTAGGGGAAGGAACCAGTGTAAAAATGACTAAGACAATAGGTAAAGGGAGCAGAATATGGACGACACAATCGCTTTAATCAGAAAGTCACATGACGGAGATAAAAAAGCGAGAGAAGAACTTGTCGAGAAAAATATAGGTCTTATCTGGTGCGTAGTAAAGCGATTTTACGGAAGAGGTGCAGAACCGGAAGACTTGTTTCAGATTGGAAGCATTGGACTGCTTAAGGCAATTGATAAATTTGATCTTTCTTATGAAGTACAGTTTTCAACCTATGCTGTTCCAATGATATCAGGAGAAATCCGGCGTTTTTTGAGAGATGACGGGATGATAAAAGTCAGCCGTTCATTGAGAGAGCTGTCCTATAAGAGTCTGCAGGCGAGAGAAAAGATGACCAGGATACTCGGGAGAGAACCGACATTGAAAGAATTATCAGAAGAGCTTCAGATAGATTGTGAGGAGATCGTCCAGGCAATGGAGTCGTCAGTGGAGGTAGAATCCATATATAAGCCGATCCATCAGAAGGAGGGAAGCGAGATTCTTCTGATGGATAAGCTGGAAGAAAAAGACAGACAGGAAGAAAAGGTGCTTGACCGGATTGTATTAAAAGAAGTACTGGAAACACTTGAAGCGAAGGAACGGACGATCATTTATCTGAGATATTTTGCAGGAAAGACGCAGGCTGAGATAGGAAAGAAAATGGGAATGTCTCAGGTGCAGGTGTCAAGGACAGAAAAAAAGGTGCTGGAGCGGATGCGGAAAGAAATGAAGCGGTAGAGTTTACCATCTCTTCCAAAAAAACAATCCTGCTCCGATTCCTTTCCCTAATGCAACCATTACCACAAACACTGCGAGATACCGGACAATCCTTGCCCGTCTCATAAAAATGGGAAATACATTCAATATTTCTGCAAGTGCCATTGCCCAGCAACCAACAAAAATCCCTCCGAAAAGTCCATAAATTGCAAGAAATATCATTCTTCCAGGAAGATTAACTTCAAAAATCTGAAACAGGTTTCCAAGGATTGCACCGGCTGCTACCATATCTTCATAAATTAAAATATGATTGCCGGTATGGGTACGATCTGCAAAATCTGAGATCACACCAAGTTCCACAATGAAAGAAAAGACACCGCCAGCTACTACCATTCCGGCACTTAAACCAAGCAATGCCAGGAAAATTATCTGCAACAAGTTCATTTTCCGACCTCCAGTTCTTTCTTTTGTCGTGTGGCATTTTCTACTAAAGTTGTCTGGATATCATTTTCATAAAGACGCATCTGTACTTCCATCGGTGTAGGATCTACTGTAAAGCGTTTCTTACCAAAATGATTAAAAATATTAGAATCCCGATCGCAAGCCCTATGGAATACGTGACTTCCAGAACAGAAAAACCATCTGTCTTCTTTCCCATGATCAGTTCATAAATCTGACCAAACAGCTTCGTTACCCCAACATCATTGTTGAATGCCATGATCGAGAAGGCAGATCCAAAGAAAATCACTGCTGATACCAGTATTACCTTTAAAATGTGCCAGAGAAGCGGTGGTGTTTTCTGATTTTCATAAGTAACAATAATATCTGTTTCTCCCAGATTCTGAATCTCAAGTCTGGGATACTGTTCATGAATACAGGCAATGATTTTCAACACGGAAATTACATAGCGCTGTTCTTTTTCCTCCCGGATCTTCAAGATCCGCAAAGTTTTTACTTTCATCAGGATGGCCTTGTCGGAACACTCCATATTCAGGAGGTCTCCTAACAAGATGTTTTGCTTTGATACCTCAACATTCCTGTCTGCTTTGAGATAAAGAGTTGTTGATTCAGATGCCATGGACGATCACCTCCAGTTTCTTATCCGGTAACGAATATTTCACAAGATATCCCTCATCACTTTGGCATTTTCTTCTGCCCTTTCCAATAAACAGACCAATCACAACTGCGCTGAGTAAGAGGATGATTAAAGCAAAGCCATCTCTTTTCGTTCTGTTTTTCATTTCATCAGACCTCCTGAAGTGTTTTTTT
>ENA-OQET01000636-OQET01000636.1-human-gut-metagenome-genome-assembly--contig:-NODE-636-length-17947-cov-5.335073_pt1 | contig 17947 bp, 16 predicted proteins | sample MGYA00242800_ERZ504645 | MGnify/ENA primary metagenome ERZ504645 (study PRJEB26092, sample SAMD00036308) | human gut metagenome | host: Homo sapiens | study: EMG produced TPA metagenomics assembly of... | reverse complement strand
ATTTATTTATATTAATGAAGGATAACTTTTTAATTTTTTTAAATCTTCTTTAGTGAAAGCACCTGGTAAGATTTCGTCCATAGTTTTTACAATATATTCTGTAGGACTTTTGCCTAAGATGATTTTTATATCTTTAGTGGCAAATTCTACAATTACTTGACGGCAGATACCGCATGGATAAGTGTAATCATTTTCTACACCAACAATGGCGATAGCTTTAATTTTTTGATGACCTTCAGAAATGGCTTTGAAGATAGCTGTTCTTTCAGCACAATTAGTAGCTCCGTAAGAAGCATTTTCTATATTGCAACCAGTATAGATTGTATCGTCTTCAGTGAGTACAGCAGCGCCTACTTTAAAATTAGAATATGGAGTGTAAGCATTAGCACGGCCTTCATAAGCATTTTTTTACTAATAAATCACAATTTATCATGATGAAATCCTCCTATTAATCTATTTAATATTAAAATTTAAAATTAAAAGAAAATTCAAGTTTCATTTCTTAAGTTCATTATAATTCATAAATGAACAAATGTAAATAGTAAAATGAAAATAATTTCAAAAAATTTTATTAGCTTAAAAAGATAATTTATAAAGTAAAAATAAGAATTCTTGATTTAAATAATTAAAATTTGCTATAATGTATCTTTAGATTAAAAAAAGAAGGTGATTACAATTATTTTTAATGAATTGACTATAAATGATAAAGATAGATTAGATAGCTTTTTTAAATTAAACTATCATGAAAATTCTCATTTGAATTTTACAAATTTATTTATGTGGCGCAAGGCTTATAACATTATGTGGTGTATTGAAGATGATATTTTATATTTCAAAGCTAAATTCCATGACAGTGAATTTGCACTTCAGCCACTTTGTAAAAAAGATAGATTATTTGAAGCTATTGATAAATTAAAAGCATATTTTAATGATAAGAATATAGAATTCACACTTTCTGGCTTAGAAGAAAATATCGTTGAAGAATTAAAAAATTATCCTAATGGAGAATTTGAGTTTTCAACTAATCGCGATGATGATGATTATGTCTATAATGCTATAGATTTAATAAATTTATCAGGAAGAAAATTCCATTCTAAGAAAAATCATTTGAATAGTTTCCGAAAAAATTATCCAGAAGCTAAATATTTGCCAATTAATAATGATATAATAACATTATGTAAGATAACGATTAATGGCTGGTATAAAAAACGTTTAGCACTTACTCCTGATGACCCATTTATCGGAGCTGAACGAGATGCTATCATTGAAGTGCTTAATAATTTTGAGCAGTTAAAATTAAAAGGTGGAGCATTATTTTTAGTTAATAAAGTAATGGCATTTACTTTTGGTGAGCAGTTAAATGAAGACACAGCTGTTATTCACGTAGAGAAAGCTGATCCAGATGTCAATGGTGCATATACAGCTATCAATCAAGCTTTTGTAGCTAATACTTGGCAAGATATGACTTATATCAATCGTGAAGAGGATATGGGTATTGAAGGTCTTAGAAAAGCAAAAGAGTCTTATCGCCCTGTGAAGATGATTAAAAAATTTACAGCTATTTTTAAAGGATAATTCTCTAAATACAGTTGGCAAGGTATAAAGATTAAGTTATAATAAAACTTAATGTGTTTATAGGGAGATTATCTATTTAATGAACAAAGTTATTGTTAAAATTAACAGTAAACAAAAAAATGATAAACAAAATACAATAAAAATGAAGGCATTGGCTAATGCTTATACAAAAAATAGTATTTTGTATGTCATTTATAAAAGAAAAAGATTTAAATGAAGAAAAAGAAACTTCAACGATGTTGAAAATACAGAAAGATAGCCTGACGCTTACGCGAACTGGTGGCGTACAACAACAGCAAGTTTTTTGTCGAAGGAAAAGAAAGTGTAAGCGATTATATAACACCTTATGGTAATTTAAAAATGAAGGTAAAGACACATCGTTTGGAAATAATTACAGGCATGAAATCTACTATAAAAATAGATTATGCTTTATATATAAATAATAGTTGGCAAAGTGATAATGAACTTATGATTAGATTAGAGCCAGCAAATTGAGTTTACTAATGATATATTGCTAATATACAATTAATATAGAGATAAATATAAAACTTAGGAGGATTTTGATTGGATACTAAAGATTTGCTTATACAAGCCATCAAAGATGCAGTTGCAAAAGCTATAGCTGAGCAGGCACTTCCTGAAGGACAGTTACCTACTGTTATTTTAGAAGTACCACCAAAGAAAGAATTAGGTGATTTCGCATCTAATATTGCTATGCAATCAGCTAGAGTTTTTCATGTAGCACCAAGAAAAATTGCTGAAGAAATTGTAAGCCGTTTAGATGCTACTTTTTTGGAAAAAACAGAAATTGCAGGACCTGGATTTATTAATTTTTACTTAAAATCTGATGTTATTTATGATGCTTTAGCTAATTTATTAAAAGCTGGCAGTGAATATGGTAATTTACCAAAACAAGAAACACCAAGAATTCAAGTAGAATATGTAAGTGCTAACCCTACTGGTCCACTTCATGTAGGTCATGGTCGTGGAGCTGCTTTTGGTAGTGCTTTAGTAAATCTTATGCGTGCAGCAGGATATAATGTTTCTAGTGAATATTATATTAATGATGCTGGAAAACAAATTGATAACTTAGCATTATCTGTAAATGCTCGTTACCTTGAATTATTGGGTAAAGAAGTAGAGTTTCCAGAAAATGGTTACCATGGTCAAGATATCATTGAAACAGCAAAACGCATTATTGCCAAAGATAATGATAAATATTTAAATATGTCTGATGAAGAAAGATTATCCATCTTTAAAGAATTAGCATTAAAAGAAAAATTAGCAGCATTAAAAGAAGATTTAGCTGCATTTAATGTTCATTTTGATGTATGGTTCAGTGAAAGAACACTTCATCCAGATGCTGTTAATGCTGTTTGTGATAAACTTTTAGCTAATGGCAACATGTATAAACAAGATGGTGCTTTATGGCTAAAATCCACTGCTTATGGTGATGATAAAGACCGCGTAGTTATCCGTGATAATGGCGTGCCTACTTATTTAGCAGCAGATATTGCATACCATGATAATAAATTTGAACGTAAATTTGATAAACTCATCAATATTTGGGGTGCTGACCACCATGGTTATGTTTGCCGTGTAAAAGCAGCAATGGCAGCACTTGGTTATAATGCTGATGATTTAGAAGTTTTATTATTACAAATGGTAAGCCTCTATCGTGATGGTGAACTTGTAAAAATGTCTAAACGTACAGGTCAAAGCGTAACTTTATCTGAATTAATCGAAGAAGTAGGTGCTGATGCAGCTCGTTTCTTCTTTATCATGCGTTCTTTAGACAGTCAGCTTGATTTTGATTTAAACTTAGCAAAATCTCAATCTAATGAAAATCCTGTATACTATGTTCAATATGCTTATGCTCGTATTTGTAGTATTTTCCGTCAAATGAAAGAAGCTGGTATTGAAACAACTGAAAATCCACAGCTTTCTTTATTGACAGATGAAGCAGAAATTGCTTTAATTAAAAAGTTATTATCTTATCCAGATGAAATTGCAACAGCAGCTAAAAATAAAGCACCACATCGTATTGCAACATATGTACATGATTTAGCATCTATGTTCCATAGTTTCTATAATAAATGCCGTATTTTAGGTGTAGATGCAAAATTAGCAGGAGCAAGACTTGCTCTTTGTTTGGCAGTAAAATATGTATTAGCTCATGCACTTGCAATTTTAGGTGTTAATGCACCAGAAAAAATGTAATAATTTTTAATGTAAATGATAATTGGGAGGAAATACTTGATGGATTTTCTGCATAGTTCAGAAACAGATGTAGCATACTATATCTTAAATTTAGCTAATAAACCTATCTTTTTTAAAGACCTTATTTTAGAAGTAATAGAGAAAAAATGTAAACCAGTGCAGTCCTTATCTGCTTCTATATCTGAAGTATATACACTTATTAATATGGATGCTCGTTTTCAACATACAGGTAATGGTATGTGGGGTCTTGTAGAATGGAATCCACCAGAAACAAAACGTAGTAGTGTTTCTAGTAGTTCTTCTAGCACTAGCAAAATGAAAGCAATGTCCAACAGACGTCGTACTTCTTTATTAGAAGGCATTCAAGACGATACAGATAAAGCATAATTTAGATAGATAGAGGAGGAGTTTTTTTAATGGCAAAGTATATATTTGTTACTGGCGGTGTAGTTTCTTCTTTAGGTAAAGGTATCACAGCAGCTTCTTTAGGTCGTTTATTAAAAAGCCGTGGTATTAAAGTAACAATTCAAAAATTTGACCCATATATTAACATTGACCCAGGTACTATGAGTCCTTATCAGCATGGTGAAGTTTTCGTAACAGAAGATGGTGCAGAAACTGACCTTGACCTTGGACATTATGAACGTTTTATTGATATCAATCTTACAAAAAATTCTAACGTAACTACTGGTAAAATTTACTGGTCTGTATTAAATAAAGAACGTCGTGGTGATTACCTCGGTAAAACTGTTCAGGTAATTCCACATATCACAAATGAAATTAAACAACGTGTATATGACGTTGCTGCTCATGATGATGCAGATGTAGTTATCACTGAAATCGGTGGTACAGTAGGGGATATCGAAAGTCTTCCATTCCTCGAAGCTATTCGTCAGGTTAAAAAAGAAGTAAGCAAACACGATGTATTATACATTCATGTAACTTTAATTCCATTTATCTCTGCTGCTGGCGAATTAAAAACAAAACCAACTCAGCATAGCGTAAAAGAACTTCGTAGCATTGGTATTCAGCCAGATATTCTTGTTTGCCGTACAGAACAAGAACTTTCTAAAGATATGAAAGAAAAATTAGCTCTTTTCTGTGACGTAGATGCAGATGCAGTTATCCAGAATATGACAGCTTCTACAATTTATGAAGTACCTTTAATGATGCAAAAAGAAGGTCTTGATAAAATTGTTCTTGAAAAATTAGAAATGGATTATCGTCCAGCTCATATGGAAGAATGGGAACGTATGGTTCATCGCATTAAAAATCCTGCAAATAAAGTAAAAATTGCTGTTGTAGGTAAATATGTAGAATTACCAGATGCATATATTTCTGTTACAGAAGCATTACATCATGCAGGTATCTACAATTCTACAGATGTAAAAATCAAATGGGTTAACGCTGAAGAAATTGAAAAAGAAGGCACTGATTTAAGCGACGTATTTGCAGGTTGCAAAGGTATCTTAGTACCAGGTGGTTTCGGCGATCGTGGTGTTGAAGGTAAAATTTCCGCAATTAAATACGCTCGTGAAAATAAAATCCCATTCTTAGGTTTATGCCTTGGTATGCAATGTTCTGTTATTGAATTTGCTCGCCATGTATGTGGTATGGAAGATGCTCATAGCTCTGAATTCAATCCAGAAACAAATCATCCAGTAATTGCTTTAATGTCTTCTCAGATCAATGTTGAAGATAAAGGTGGTACAATGAGACTTGGTTCTTATCCATGTAAAGTAACACCAGGTACAAAAACTTATGAAGCTTATGGTAGTGAATTAATTCATGAACGTCATCGTCATCGTTTTGAATTCAACAATGAATTTAAACAAGAACTCACTGATGCTGGTCTTGTAATTGCTGGTGTTTGCCCAGATAATGGACTTGTAGAAATCGTAGAAGTAAAAGATCATCCTTGGTTTGTAGCTTCTCAGTTCCATCCAGAATTAAAATCTCGTCCAAATAATCCACAACCATTATTCCGTGACTTTGTAAAAGCAGCTTTAGCTGTAGGTAAATAATAAATATGCTATTAAATAGAGTAGAGATAAATTCTCTACTCTATTTTTTTATAAGTTTTTTTCTTATAGTGCTATCAGAAAAATTCCTACAAAAAAATCAGAATTTTGCCGATATAACAAATAAACAGAATATGCGATAATTATTTACGGAATAATTATTGACATACTCCCCCTGCCTTTAGGCATGGGGAGTATGTCAAGTAAAGATACATTAGATACAGAATTATTTAAAGCATTAAGAACTTTAGCTGAAGGAAGACGTTATTTAGCAGAAAATGATGCAAATAGTTTATTAGATAGTTTGATGTATATTCCACCGAAAAAAGAAAGCTTATCTTCACGTGAAGAAGAGGTTTTAAACTATATAGTTAGAGGATATTCTTTATCGGATATAGCACAAAAATTATGTTTATCTGTAAAAACTATTTCAACATATAAAACGCGAATAATGACTAAGCTGAACTGCAAACAGAATTCAGATTTAGTGAATTATGCTTTAAAGAATAATATTTTAGATAAGTATTGATTTTTTTGAATTTATTTTAGGGCAAATGTAGTGATTTTAGATTATTTTAGTGATAAGAATTAAAAGAGGCGAATTTTTTTGAAAGATATACGATTAATTATAGGTATAGTTACGATTATGCTTTTTGTATTTGTGGCTTTTCAATCATGTGGGGCTTATGCCACAGTAAAAAGTAGTAATGGTATAGGTAATATAGGGATAATAATTTCTTTTGTGGCGTTGATTGCAGCTTTAATTTGTATAAATACAAGAGACGCTTATAGCGGAGCTTTTATAAGTGCTGTTTTTTATGCCTTAGCAGGTTTTTTAGGTTTGTTTAATTTTACAAATCATAAAATCGTTTTTGTCTATGGTTTCATGTTTATAATGTTTTCTATTTTTTCTGTTTTAATAGGAATAAAACAGAAAAATGCTTCAAATTAGTATTTTTAGGGATTTTTTATCAAGTGTATAAGTTTTTATGCTTATACACTTTTTTTATAAATATCTTTTAGTTATTTTAGTTAGATATTTGAGAAAATAGACAATTGTAATATTTGCATTACTATATACAATGAAGTGTAAATATAGTAATATATTTATAAGTTGAATATTATGTTTTATTGAGGACTGTACAAGATTGTACAGTCCCCTTTATCGTATCTAAAATAGTCAATAGAGAAAAGGTTGATAAATGAATGAATATACTCTTTCCTGCATTAGCTAAAGAGGTAACTTTAACTAAGATAAATGAATGTTTTAATCAAGATTATGGTCAAAATTATATTTATGGCTTAGCAGGTACACAAAAACATATAGTTATTGCTAATGCATATAAACAAAATCCTAAAACGACAATTATTATTACACATAATCAAGATGGTGTAGAAGAATGGTACAATGATTTTTCTTCATTATTGCCAGAAGCATCTATTTGGGAATTGCCAGCATTAGATGTCATGTCTGTAAGTGCTACAGCAAAAAGCTTAGAATTAAAAGCTAAAAGAATGAAAATTTTGGGAATGCTCACTAGAAAAGAGCCTGTCATCATTTTAGCGACTACAAATGCTGCTATGCAAAAAGACATGTCTCGTCAGGATTTTGAAAATTCTAGTGTGCAAATAGAACTTAATAAAGAATATGAACATGATAAAATTTTAGAACAATTAGTATCTTTAGGTTATGAACGTGTAGATAAAGTCGAACAAATAGGGCAATTTAGCGCTCGTGGTGGAATTATAGATATTTATCCTATAAATTCAGACACGCCTATACGTATTGAGTTTTTTGACAGTGAAATAGAGTCCATACGTGAATTTGCTATAGATAGTCAACGTTCTTTGCGCAATATAGCTAAATGTGAAATCTTGCCATTGATGCAAATGGACGATACAGGTTCACCAGCTATATTTTTATCTTATTTAAATAAAGATTGTAATGTAATTTTAGATGAACCATTGCATTTAAAAGAAGCTGTTGAAGGCAGTATAAAAGAAAATCCTGAGATAAAAGAATTTGTCTATGATTGGAATTATATTTTTAACTTACTGCGAAAAATGCATAATATTATTTATATGTCTTTGATGATGCAAAGAATAGCAGATACAGAGCCAGAACAGCTCATCAGTGTAGCAGTAAAATCTACAGCACCTTTTCAAAAGCAGATGCATTTATTAGGTGAAGAAATTAAAAATTGGCTAGAACAAAAAAATGAAATATTGATTTGTTTGGGCGATAAGACAAAAATAGCATATTTACAAGATGTATTAGAGCAACAAAAAATACCTGTATCACGAGAAAGTGAGCCAAAAGAATTATCCAAAGATAGAGTTACATTTATCGTAGGTTCACTTTTAAATGGTTTTGAATTTCCTCAATCTCGATTGGTGGTAATTACAGAAAAAGATATATTAGGTCGTCAAAAGAAAAAGTTAAGACCACGTCAATCGGGTAAAAAATAAAAATGATAAAATAGCTCATTTTAGAGATATAAATATTGGCGATTATGTTGTACATGTAAATCATGGTATTGGTAAATATCTAGGTGTGGAAACATTGACAATAGGCAATGTTCATCGTGATTATTTACATATAAAATACAGCGGTACAGATAAATTATTCGTGCCAACAGACCAAGTGCATTTAATCCAAAAATATATTGGCTCTGAAGGTGATGTACCTCGTTTATCTAAGATGAATGGTACAGCATGGAAAAAAGCAAAGGCAAAAGCAAAAGCTTCTGTAGAAAATATTGCTAAAGATTTAATCAATCTCTATGCAGAACGTAAAAATGGCAAAGGTTTTGCATTTGCTCCAGATACGCCATGGCAAAAAGAATTTGAAGATGCTTTTCCTTATGAAGAAACTCCTGACCAATTAAAAGCGATAGCAGAGATTAAAAGCAGATATGGAAAAAACCTGTTCCTATGGATAGACTTTTATGCGGTGATGTAGGCTTTGGTAAAACAGAAGTAGCCATTAGAGCTGCTTTTAAAGCTGTAATGAGCAACAAACAAGTTGCTGTATTAGTGCCGACTACTGTATTAGTGCAACAACATTATCAGACTTTTAGCAATCGTTTTAATGATTTTGGACCGAAAATCGGCATTATTTGTAGATTTAATAGCCCAAAAGAACAAAAGAAAGTTTTAGAAGATTTGGCAACAGGTCAAATTGATATCTTGATTGGTACTCATGCTATTTTAAATGAGAAAAAAGTAAAATTTAAAGATTTAGGTTTATTGATTGTTGATGAAGAACAGCGTTTTGGCGTAAAACAAAAAGAAAAAATAAAACACATAAGTAAAAATATTGATGTATTATCTTTGAGTGCAACACCTATACCACGTACACTCCATATGTCTCTTGTAGGTGCTAGAGATATGTCTGTTATCGAAACACCACCGCAAGAGCGTTTCCCTGTGCAGACTTATGTAATTGAAAATAATGATATGATTATCAAAGACGCTATTAAGCGTGAAGTTCGCCGTGGTGGTCAGGTATATTTTATTTACAATAGAGTAGAAACTATAGATAAGATGTATTTGCATTTATTATCTATGCTTCCTGATGTAAAAATAGGGATAGCTCATGGTCAGATGAGTGAAGAAGAATTAGAAAGGGCTATGCTCAATTTTTTATGAAGGAAAAGTACGATATCTTATTGGCTACAAGCATTATTGAAAATGGTTTAGATGTATCAAATGCTAATACTATAATTATTTATGATGCAGATTATTTTGGACTATCTCAGCTCTATCAGATGCGAGGTCGTGTAGGTCGTTCAAAACAAATGGCATTTGCATATTTTATTTATCAGAAAGATAAAATCTTATCTGAAATGGCAGAAAAGAGATTGCAGGCGATAAAAGAATTTGCCCAACTAGGTTCTGGATTTAAAATCGCTATGCGAGATTTAGAAATTCGCGGTGCTGGTGATTTATTAGGTTCTCAACAACATGGTCATATTTCTAGTGTAGGTTTTGAAATGTATTGTCGTCTATTAGAAGAAGCAGTAGAAACATTGCAAACAGGTAAAGAGCCAGAAAAAGTAGTAGAACCGATAATTGAATTGAAAGAAGATGCTTATTTAGATGGAGAATATATAAATGACGCTACTAATAAGATTGAAATTTATCAACGCATTGCAGCGATACGAACAGACGAACATGCAGACCAATTAGAGGAAGAATTAATCGACCGTTTTGGTGCATTGACTGAACCTGTAAAGAAAATAATGCAAGTAGCACGATTGAAAAATTATGCTCGTAAATTAAAAATAAAATCTATTATTGAAAAACCTGCTTTTGTGGAAATATGTTTTGATAAAGCACCAAATATAGAGCCAGAAAATATGCTTTTAGCGAAAAAGCAATTTGATAATTTATTAAAATTTGTGCCAAAACAAAATACGATACAGATAAAAATTACGCCAATAAATAAAAAACATATAATAAATTTATGTTTAAAAGTAGTAAAAGTCTTAACAGGTGAAAAATTACAGAAGATGACTCTTAAAAAAGAGGAGAAAAAATAATGAAAAAATATGAAAGTATTTATCATGATTTATTGGCTTTGATTGAAAATAATAAAATTAAAGCTGGAGAAAAATTGCCTAGTGAGTTTGATTTACAAAATAAATATCAAGCTTCACGAGATACAATTAGAAAAGCATTATTATTATTATCTCAAAATGGATATATTCAAAAATCACAGGGAAAAGGTTCAATTGTATTAGATATCAATAGATTTAATTTTCCAGTATCAGGGCTTACTAGTTTTAAAGAAATTGCAAGTGATATAAAAGGCAAAGTTGAAACTATCGTGCATACTTGTGAATGTATTGAGCCAGATGAAGAAATAAAAAAATTATTGATGCTAAAAAATGGTACTAAAGTTTGGTATATAGAACGTGTACGTAAAATAAATGGAGAAGCTGTGATTTTTGATACGGATATTTTGAATGCTGATATCGTATCTAATTTAACAGTGGATATAGTACAAAATTCTTTATATGAATACATTGAAAATACTTTAGGTTTAAGAATTGGCTATGCTAAAAAAGAGATAACATGTAGAGCTATAAATTCTCGAGATGAGAAATTAATGGACTTAAAAAATTATGATATGTTGATTAATATAGCTTCTTTCGTATTTTTAGAAGATACAACATTATTTCAATACACTTTATCTAGACATAGACCAGATAAATTTCGCTTTAGTGATTTTGCACGTAGAACAAGACAAAATTTTATTTAATATGCTCATTTACCTTATAACTTTTTGTTATAAGGTATTTTTTTATGATTGACAAACTTGTACGTACATGATATATTTAAGATGTTTAATAGATGTACGTACAAGTTAAGGGGCTTTGAGAGATTAAGGAGGATATTATGTCGAAATTTACAGAAGATGCAAAATTATTATTAGAATATATCGGAGGTAAAGATAATATAAAAGCGGTAACACATTGTGTAACACGTATGCGCTTTGTATTGATTGATGAGAAAAAAGCTGATGTGAAAAAAATTGAAAGTTTAAAATCAGCAAAAGGAACTTTTACTCAAGCAGGACAATTCCAAGTTATTATCGGTAATGAAGTTAGTGAGTTTTATAATGAATTCACTAAAATTGCAGGCATTGATGGTGTAAGTAAAGATGCAGTAAAAACGGCAGCAAAATCCAATCAGACATTTGTACAAAAATTGATGGCAAATTTAGCAGAAATATTTACACCACTTATTCCAGCACTTATCTGTGGTGGTCTTATTTTAGGCTTTAGATCGGTTATTGGTGATATTAAATTAGTTGAAGATGGTACAAAAACTTTAGTCGAAACTTCCCAGTTTTTTGCAGGTTTATATAGCTTTTTATGGTTGATAGGTGAAGCGATTTTCCATTTCTTACCAGTGGGCATTGTATGGTCTATTACTAGAAAAATGGGAACTACACAAATTTTAGGTATTATTTTAGGTTTGACTTTAGTATCTCCACAATTATTAAATGCTTATAATATGGCACCGGGAACTGTTCCTCCTGTATGGGATTTTGGTTTTGTTCAAATTGAAATGGTAGGTTATCAAGCACAAGTAATACCTGCTATTTTAGCTGCATTTATTTTAGTTTATTTGGAAAAATTCTGGCGTCGCATTACACCTGATTATATTTCTATGATAATAGTGCCTTTATTTAGCTTAATACCAGCTGTAATTTTGGCACATACAGTAGTAGGTCCTATTGGTTGGGCTATCGGTTCTTTTATTGCTAATGCTGTTTATGCAGGTCTTACTTCTAGTTTTGGTTGGCTTTTTGCTGGTGTATTTGGTTTCTTCTATGCTCCACTTGTTATCACAGGTTTGCATCATATGACAAATGCTATTGACCTTCAACTTATGAGTCAATTCAATGGTACTATTTTATGGCCAATGGTAGCACTTTCTAATATCGCTCAAGGTTCAGCAGTATTAGCTATGATTTTCTTACAACGCAAAAATGAACGTGCAAAACAGATTAATGTTCCAGCTTGTATTTCCTGTTATTTAGGTGTTACAGAACCTGCTTTATTTGGGGTAAACTTAAAATATGGTTTTCCATTTATTTGTGGTTTAGTTGGCTCTTGTATTGCAGCTATGATTTCTGTATCTAGTGGAGTTATGGCAAGTTCTATCGGTGTTGGCGGTATACCAGGCATTTTATCTATTAAACCTCAATTTATGTTTATGTTCTTTATCGCTATGATTGTAGCTTTTTGTATCCCATTTATTTTGACTACAGTTGTGGGTAAGAAAAAATTAACTAGCGAAGATATCTCTGGTGTGGATATTAAACAAGCAGAATTTACAGAAACTGAAAATATTGATAGTGAAGAAAATAAAGTAGATGCAGTAGCAGAAAATTTCCAAGCACCAATAACAGGTATTACTAAAAAATTAAGTGATATTGAAGATAAAGGTTTTGCTAGCGGTGCTATGGGCGAAGGTTTTGCTATTGAAATGCAAGATGGAAAAGTAGTAGCTCCATTTTCTGGTGAAGTCATGGTATGTTTCCCAACAGGTCATGCTTATGGTTTAAAATCAAATGATGGTAAAGAAATTTTAATTCATATTGGTATGGATACAGTAGAACTTGACGGAAAAGGTTTTGATGTAAAAGTACAGGCAGGTCAAAAGATAAAACAAGGTGATGTTTTAGTTAATGTAGATATAGATTATGTAAAATCTCAAGGAAAATCTTTAGTAACACCAATTGTATTTACAGATGGACGTAAAGTCGAACTTTTACAAGAAAATGTAGCTGTAAAAGCTGGAGATGAAAATATAATAAAATTATAATTATCTATAGATAGTATTTGATGAGATAAAACATTAGAAGGAAGGCATTTTTTCTATGAATGATTTTAAAAAGAAAGTAGTATATCAGATTTATCCAAAATCTTTTAAAGATACAAATGGCACAGGTACAGGCGATTTAAAAGGTGTAATCGAAAAATTAGATTATTTACAAACTCTAGGTGTTGATTATATTTGGCTTACTCCATTTTATGTATCACCACAAAATGATAACGGCTATGATGTGGCAGATTATTATAATATTGACCCTAGTTATGGGACTATGGAAGATGTAGAAAATTTAATTGCTGAAGCGAAAAAACGCAATATTTATTTGATGATGGACATGGTATTCAATCATGTATCTACAGAACATATTTGGTTTAAAAAAGCTATGGCAGGAGAAGAAAAATATTTAAATTATTTTTTCTTCAAACAAGGTAAAGCAAATAATCAACCACCTACAAATTGGAATAGTAAATTTGGTGGCCCTGCATGGGAATATGTGGAAAAATTTGATAAATGGTATTTGCACTTATTCGATAAGACACAGGCTGATTTAAATTGGGAAAATCCTGAAGTTCGTGAAGAAGTAAAAAATATCGTACGTTTTTGGATGGAAAAAGGCATAAAAGGTTTCCGTTTTGATGTCATTAATTTAATCAGTAAAGCTGGTTTTGAAGATGATTTTTCTGTAGATGGAGATGGCAGAAGCTTTTATACAGATGGACCACGTATTCATGAATTTTTACAAGAATTAGCTAGAGATAGTTTTGCTAAAATAAAGATATCATCACTGTTGGTGAAATGAGTAGCACTACTATGGAAAATTGTTATAAATACGCTGGTGAAAAACAGGCGAACTTTCTATGGTATTTACTTTCCATCATTTAAAAGTGGATTTTATGGGCAATGAAAAATGGGTACTTGTGCCAACTGACTTTATGAAGTTGAAACAGTTGATTTTTGATTGGCAGATAAATATGGAAAAAAATAATGCTTGGAATGCTGTTTTTTGGTGCAATCATGACCAGCCACGTGTAATATCTCGCTTTGGTAGTGATGATAAATATCACAAAGAATCAGGCAAAATGTTGGCAACATTGATACATTGTTTGCGAGGAACACCATATATTTATCAAGGTGAAGAAATCGGAATGACTAATCCTCATTTTAAATCCATTGAACAATATCGCGATGTAGAAAGTCTAAATCATTATCAAATTTTACAAGATAAAGGCATGACAAAAGAGCAAGCTTTGATGATTTTAGATGTACATTCTCGTGATAATTCAAGAACTCCTATGCAATGGGACGATAGTATAAATGCAGGATTTACAACAGGAACTCCTTGGATACAGACAGCAGATAATTACACTGAGATAAATGTAAAAAATAGTTTAGAAGATAAGGACTCTATTTTCTATTATTATCAAAAATTAATTCAGTTGCGTAAAAATTATGATGTGATAGCTTATGGAGATATAAAACCATTACTTCGCGAAGATAAAAGAGTATTTGCTTATGAACGCAATTATAAAGGTCAAAAATTAATTGTAATCTGTAATTTCTATCCAACAACATATGAAATAGAATTGCCATATGACCTTTCAAATTACAAATGCATATTAAATAATTATAAAAATGAAGCAAAAGCAAAAAAAATTGCATTAAAACCTTATGAAACCTTAGTTTATTGCAATCTTTGATTGACAAATCACTTTTCTTGCTTTATATTTATAGTAATCACAATCCATAGTAACCGCACGGTTTTCCACAGCGGTTACTTTTTTTCTGAAAGAAGTGGAAGGTATAATATGGGACAAATAACAATTGTAGGCTTAGGACCAGGCGATTTTGGTCTTATTACTTTAGATACTTGGGATAAAATAATAAATACAGATAAATTGATTTTGCGTACTGCTATTCACCCTACAGTAGCTGAATTAGATAAACGAAATGTAGTTTATACTTCTTGTGATGAATTTTATGAACAAGGGGCTTCTTTTGATGATGTGTATAATAGCATTGCTCAAAAATTGATTGAAGAAGCTAAAAATGGTCATGATGTAGTATATGCTGTTCCAGGTAGTCCACTTGTTGCAGAAAGAACAGTAGTGATTATCAGACAAAAAGCCAAAGAAGCTGGTGTGAAATTAAACATCATGCCAGGTATGAGCTTTATGGAAGTTTTATATCAGCGCTTAAATATAGACCCTATTGATGGGCTCACTATTTTAGATGCTTGCGATTTAGAAAACTTGCCAAGTGAAATGCCATCAGCACTTGTAATCACGCAAGTATATAATCAGCACGTAGCTTCAGATACAAAATTGACTTTGATGGAAAATTATCCAGAAGATTATCCAGTAACATTCATTCGCAATTTGAGTTTGCCAGATGAAGAAATTCGCGAAATTCCTCTATATGAATTAGACCGTCAACCTCATATTGACCATTTGACAAGTTTATATATAGGAAAAATGCCAAAAAATGAGCAAACTTTTGATTTAGAGCCATTAGAAGATGTAGTAAAAACACTTCGTAGCCCTGGCGGTTGTCCATGGGATATCGTGCAGACACATAAATCTCTTCGTCGTAACTTGATTGAAGAAGTTTATGAAGTTATTGAAGCTATAGATTTAGAAGATGAAAAATTGCTCTGTGAAGAACTTGGCGATTTATTGATGCAAGTAGTATTCCATGCTCGTATGGCAGAAGAAGCTAAATTATTCTCTATGCAAGATGTTATCGATGGTATAACTGAAAAATTAATTCGTCGTCATCCACATGTTTTCGGTGATGTCGATGTAAAAGATGCAGGTGAAGTTTTAGCTAATTGGGAAGCTATCAAACAAGCGGAAAAAACAGAAAGAACTTCAATTTTAGATGGTGTGCCAAAAGATTTACCATCACTTATGGCTGCTTATAAATTACAACATAAGGCAGCAAAAGTAGGTTTTGATTGGCCAGACATTGATCCTGTATGGGATAAATTAGAAGAAGAACTTCGTGAATTAGAAGAAGCTATTGTCGATGGACAAAAAGAAAAAATAGAAGAAGAACTAGGCGATGTTTTATTTACAATTGTAAATATTTCTCGTTTCTTAAAAATAGACCCAGAAGTGGCTTTGACTGGCACAAATCGCAAATTTAGAAGAAGATTTTCCTATATTGAAGAAAAAGTAAAAGCTAAACAACAAAATTGGGAAAGTTTATCTTTGATTGATTTAGATGAATTGTGGCAAGAAGCTAAACTTCAAGATGAAAAATAATTAAATAAATATAAATAAGGACTTGATTAAGTCCTTATATGATGAGATAATAAGGTGGTTTTATAATCTCATGATATAAGGATTTAATGTTGTGAAATAATCCTTACAAAATAAGAGTTTTGCCGTAATTTATATATAAATTAGACTCTTATTTAGAGGAAATACCTCTTTAGCGGCGAACAATTATATTTGATAATAATTTTAAAGGAGGCTATCTTCGTGAATAAATCCGAATTAGTAGCAAGTGTTGCTGAAGTAGCAGAATTAACAAAAAAAGATGCAGAAAAAGCTGTTAACGCTGTTTTTGCAAGTGTACAAAAAGCTCTTGTTGAAGATGACAAAGTACAAATTATTGGTTTTGGTACTTTCGAAGTTAGAACTCGTGCAGCTCGTAAAGGTCGTAACCCACAGACTGGCGAAACTATCGAAATTCCTGCTTCCAAAAACCCAGTATTCAAAGCTGGTAAAGCTTTAAAAGAAGCTGTAAATCAGTAATTCTTAATTGAATAAACGTTAAGAAATGATAAAGTCGAGTTTTTAATATCACGTGATATTTAGACTCGGCTTTATTTTTTAGAATGATGAAGAAATGGTGAAGTTTATGGAGAAAATAGCTTTAATCACAGGTGGGACATCTGGTATAGGTCTTGAATGTGCTAAAAAATTTTTAGTAAATAAAATAAATGTGATTTTAGTAGGTAGAAATAAAGATAAATATATAGAAGCTAGAAAATATTTAAAATCATTTATCACAAAAGATGTATTTTGCGATTTTATTCAAGCAGATATCAGCAGTGCTAAAAATTGCAAGAGCATCATAGATACAGTGATTGAGAAATATAAAAAACTAGATATTTTAGTGAATAATGCAGGGATTTATCTGGAAAATGCTATTGAAGATGTAGAAGAAGATGAATTTGATAGAATCATAAATGTAAATTTAAAAGGAGCTTATTTTTTATGTAAATACGCTGTTCCTTATTTGAAAAAACAAGGAGAGAATGCTTCTATTGTAAATGTATCTTCTGATGCAGGCATTAATGGAAATTTCTTTTGCAGTGCATACTGTGCTTCTAAAGGTGGTTTGACCGTATTTACAAAAGCTTTAGCCTTGGAATTAGCACCGTATAAGGTCAGAGCAAATTGTGTTTGCCCTGGAGATATAGATACACCACTTACGCGAAATCAATTTGCAGGTGATGTGGAAGAAGGCATAAAAGAAGCGAGTAGTTTATATCCTATAGGAAGAATAGGCAGACCAGAAGAGGTAGCAAATGTAATTTATTTTTTGGTAAGTCCAGAAGCTAGTTTTGTAACAGGGGCTGTATGGAGCGTTGATGGCGGAATTACAGCTTGTTAAATAAAAGCCACATTATATTTAAATTTAAATATGATATGCACCCAAAATATTGGACATATTAATTAAGCTACTAATTGAGACTTAGTTCTGTATTCTACGGGACTAAGTCCTTTTAGTTTTATCTTTATCCGTTTTGTATTATAATATTTTATATAAGA
>ENA-OQET01000635-OQET01000635.1-human-gut-metagenome-genome-assembly--contig:-NODE-635-length-17958-cov-2.907296_pt1 | contig 17958 bp, 23 predicted proteins | sample MGYA00242800_ERZ504645 | MGnify/ENA primary metagenome ERZ504645 (study PRJEB26092, sample SAMD00036308) | human gut metagenome | host: Homo sapiens | study: EMG produced TPA metagenomics assembly of... | reverse complement strand
CGGAGGAGCTCAAGGCAGAGCAGAAGGCCGGGACGAACCCCGGAGCTGCTCAAGGGCAGGAGCGTGGCGCTGATGTTCTCCAAAAAATTCCACCCGCACCCGCACCAGCTTTGAGGTGGGTGTCTACCAGCTGGGGCGGTCTGGGCAACTACATGAACGGCCGCCACCGAGCTGCAGTCCGGCCGGGGTGAGCCCCTCAAGGATACCGCCCGGGTGCTGGGCCGCTACTACGACTGCGTGGTCTGGCGCACTTACCGTCAGTGCGATCTGGAAGAGTTTGCCGAGCTGGCCGGTGTGCCCGTGATCAACGGCCTGACCGACTACGCCCATCCCTGCCAGGTGCTGGCCGACCTGATGACCATCCGGGAGCGCCCGGGGCACGCTGGAGGGCCAGAAGCTCTGCTTCATCGGGGATGGCTGCAGCATGGCAAACAGCCTCATCGTAGGCGGCCTGCTGGCAGGGATGCGTGTGACCTGCGTCTGCCCCGAGGGCTACCGCCCTGCCGCTGACGTGCTGATGTTCGCCCACAAGTATGGCGAAAAGTTTCACCTGCTCACCGACCCCGCCGAGGGTGTGAAGGATGCCGACGTGGTGGTGACCGCCGCATGGAACACGGCCCCCGGTACCCCCGAAAGTGAGCGCCGTCTGCGGGATTTCGCGGGCTTTCAGGTGACCGGCAGGCTGATGGAGGGCGCAAAGCCCGATGCCATGCTCCTCCACTGCCTGCCTGCGCACCGGGGCGAGGAGATCTCCACCGCCGTCTTTGAGGAGCACGCCGACGAGATCTTTGACGAGGCCGAGAACCGTCTCCATGTGCAGAAAGCCGTGCTGGCCATCCTGCTGGCCGGTCTGTAAAAACGAGAAAGAACCCCGGAGCTGCAGTTTCCTGCAGCTCCGGGGTTCTTATGGTTTCTCTCAGGGTCTGCGGCTCAGGCCGGGGCCCTCATCAGACCCTGCCAGCGCCCTTGTCCAGGATCTTATTGAACTGGAGGAAGAAGGTGGTGGCGGTCACGGCAGCGGCGATGATGTCGCTGACGGGCTCGGCGAGGAACACGCCGAACACGGGGTTCGCGACCACATGGGGCAGGATGAAGATGAGAGGGATGAGCAGGATGAGCTTGCGCAGGCAGGCCAGCAGCAGGCTGACCTTGGCCTGACCCAGCGCCATAAAGCTCTGCTGGCAGGCGATCTGGACACCGGTGGAGAAGATGCCCGCCATATAGATGCGCATGGCCCAGGTGGTGTAATCGATCAGGGAGGCATCCGAGGTGAAGATGCCGGCCACTGTACCGGGAACCAGCATCATCAGCAGCCAGAAGATGGTGGTGTAGCCCAGGCAGAGGGTCAGCTGGAAGCGGAACGCCTGCTTGACGCGGTCCTTCTTGCCTGCACCGAAGTTGAAGCTCATCACAGGCTGGCCGCCCTGGCAGATGCCCGAGATGGGCATGGTGCACAGCTGGGAGGCGCTGGTGATCACGGTCATGGCACCCACGGCCACGTCACCGCCGTAGCGGGCCAGGCTGGAGCTGAAGCTGATGGACAGCAGGCTCTCGGTGGAGAGCATGACGAAGGTGGAAATGCCCAGTGCCAGCACGGGCATGATGATCTTCCCTTCCAGCTTCATGTCCTCTTTGCGGATCTTGAGGATGGTCTTGGGGCCGGTGAGGAAGCGGATGACCCAGATGGCACCCACTGCCTGGCTCAGCACGGTGGCAATGGCAGCACCCTTTACGCCCATGCCCAGCCCGAAGATGAGGATGGGGTCCAGCACGATGTTGATGACCGCACCGATAATGGTGGTCAGCATACTGATCTTGGCAAAGCCCTGCGCGGTGATGAAGGTGTTCATGCCAAGCACGATCAGCACGCAGATGGTGCCCAGAATGTAGATGCGGCTGTAAGTCAGGGCGTAGGGCAGGGTGGTGTCACTGGCACCAAACAGCCGCAGCAGGGTGGGTGCGGCGGCGTAAAAGACGATGGTCAGGACGACCGAGAAGATCAGCAGCATGGTAAAGCTGTTGCTGACGATCTTTTCTGCCTGCTTCTTGTCGCCCTGGCCCATGGCGATGGCGGTGCGGGGCGCGCCGCCGGAGCCGATGAGCATGGCAAAGGCGTTCAGAAGCATCAGGATGGGGGTAAACAGGCCCACGCCGGTCAGAGCCGCCGCGCCGATCCCCGGGATGTGGCCGATGTAGATGCGGTCCACGATGTTGTACAGCAGGTTGACCACCTGCGCCACAACGGCAGGGATCATCAGCTGAAGCAGGAGCTTTTTCACGTCACCCGTGCCCATATCCTGCTGTTTTTTCTGCGTTTGTGCCATTAAAAGTGTCTCCTTTGGTTTGAGCGAGACGGAGAGGGCTTCCCTCAGAACGTCAGGCCGAAGTTCATCTCGTAGTAGTTGCCTGCGGCATCACGGTAGGCGTAAGCCTTGCCGTTCTCGTCCTTCATGCTGTCGGGCATGTAGGCATCCTTTGCAAAGCCGGGCACGTCGTTGGGGCTGATGCAGACACCGTCCGCGTTCACAGCCAGCACCTCGTCGCCCTTGGGCAGGGTCAGGGGCAGCTTGCCAACGGGAGCAAAGCGGCCGAACATCACATCCAGCGTTGCGGAGGGGTAGGTGTCAAAGCCGACGGTCAGAGCATCGGAGACCTTCTCCACATTGCCGACCTCCCAGGCCAGCGGGCAGTTGATGTTGGAAACGACCTTGCCGCCGTGTGCGTGGACCGCAGCAGCGATACCGGCCAGACGGTTTGCGCCCACCAGAGTGGTCTCCTTGTGGGTCTCGGTGGTGGGCTTGCCGCTCTCATCCACGTTGCAGACCGTCTTGTCCTCGCAGATGTCCAGCTCCAGGTAGCCCCGGGGTGGCGTTGAAGTATGCACCGGACTGGGGGCTGACCATCAGCAGGGCCACCTGGGCCTCATCGGGGGTGTCCACCAGAGTGACATTGCCCAGCATCTCGCGCAGGGCCTTGGTGGCGGCCTCACCGGCCTCGGCGCTCTTGCCAAAGGCCTCAGCGTAGACCTTGGTGCCGTCCTTCAGGGGCAGGGTGCCGTCGTTCTTCAGCAGGACAACGGACTCGCGGTGCACGCGGGAAGCTTCCTCCCAGTCGGCCTTGGTGGCAACGACCTCGGCGGCCTTCTTGGGGTTGGCGTAGGTGTCCTCGAACATGCCCTGACGGAACAGCTCGGTCAGGGTGCGGCTGACAGCGCGGTTCAGGCTGGCATCGGTCAGCACCAGATCTTCCTTCTAAGCCGGCGGGCACGCGTGGGTGTCGTAGTAGTCGTTGGTGCCGCGGGCGTAGCTCTCCTCGCCCAGCTCGTTGTCCAGCAGGCCGGAGATCAGGTCCACGCCGCTCTGGGTGACGGCATAGCCGATGCGCTCAGGCTCGTCCAGCATGTCAACGCCCCCAGCACATGTTGTGAACAATGCCGGTGTCGGAGTTGATGTAGCCCTTGAAGCCCATCTGGCCGCGCAGCAGGCCGTCGATGAACACCTTGTTGTAGGCAAAGCCGTAGGGCTGGAGCTCGATGGGGTCGCCGTTGAAGTCCTCCTGCGGAGCGCTCTTCTCGGCGCTGGGCTTGGAGTAGTAGGGCATGATGGATTCGGCATTGTGGCGGATGGCTGCACGGAATGCCGGGATGTGGTACTTCTGCAGGGAGCCGGGGTGGCGTAGATGTTCCACTGGCCTGCTGCATAGTGGGGATCAAAGCCGTTCTCGCGGGCACCGCCGCCGGGGAAGTGCTTCACGGTCATGGAAACACCCTCGGGGGTAACGCCGTTGCTGCCGCCCTGGATGCCGGGGATCAGGTGGTCGAAGATCTCCTCAATGAGCTCGGGGTCCTCGCCAAAGGTGCCGAAGGTGCGCTGCCAACGGGGGTCGGTGACGCAGTCGGCCATGTACATGTAGCCCTTCTTCAGGCCGCAGGCGTTCCACTCGCGGCGGATGGTGTCGGCAAACTTGTCGATGATGTCGATGCGTGCGGTGCCCTTGACGGCGGCAGCAATGCCCAGGGTGCCGGGATAGGTGGCAAACACGCCGGTGGCATCGTTCATGCCGAACACGACCTCACCGTTCTCGTTGCGGCTGTTGGACATGACCTGCATGGGAACAAAGTGATCGCAGGTCTCGGTCAGGTACTGCAGCTGGTTCAGGTAATCTGCCAGATCCTCAGGCGTGGGGCTCTCGCGCAGGATGACATGGCGGTTGAAGCTCTTCTTGACCATGTCAGAGGTGCTGGGCAGGGACTGGGAGCCGAAGATGCTGTCGGAGACGTTCACGGGTGCCTCGTCCAGCAGGCCGCTCTCGTCCGCCACGGGCTTGTGGCCGTTGGCGGCCAGACGGGGGGAAGGATACTTGGGGCCCATGCGCCAGTCGGAGGTGAAGATCTGGCCGATCTTCTCGCTGGTGGTCAGAACCTTGACATAGGCCTCGGCGCGCTCAGCCGGGGTCAGGCGCCAGTCGTTGACTGCGCTGACGGTGCCGGTGCCGTCGATGTCCTTGAAATACAGGCCGTCCTGCTCGATGACCTTGCGCTCCACGGTGCTGATGGTGGGGCCGTTGGGGTTCTGGTAGCGCTTTACACGCTCGGATGCTTTCACTGCCATAGTGTTTTCTCCTTTCTTTTGAACGTAGCGGCCCATGCCACAGAGCCGCAGATGCTATACCTATTATAAGAGGCCGCCGCGCGGAACAACTAGAAAAATTTTTGGATATTTCCGCACTTTCCTTGTATTCTTTTTTGTGTGCAGTTGGAATACAAGTCTGTTTTGTGGAATGTGCTGTACTAGTATCTTGCAATCATGTGCAAAATGACGAACGCTGTTTTTTAAAACTGTTGATTTCGCCCAAGGAGAGTAAAATTGTCCTGTTTTCCCACAAAATTTTACTAACAGAAATTTGAGGGATAGTTCATAATGTATACATAAAAATCCCCCGGTTCGCGATGTGGCAGCCGCAGCCCACGGGGGACCGAATGAAAGGCCGGAGTGAGTGGCAGCACACCGGCCGCAGAATTGAAAGGAGAGCTTCTCTATGGCAAAGGTCAAACAGCCGCTTGAAGAAAACGGCATCCACAGAGCGAAAATGTGGGAGATCATGATGTACGCTCTGAACAACACCTCCACCAACACCTACATGGTCGTGGTCGGTTACATCAGCTACTTCCTGATCGGTATCGTCGGTCTGGCATCCGTGCTGGCCGGTTCTATTGTTACCATCATGCGTGTCTGGGGACGGTGTCACCGACCCGTTCGTTGGTATGATGGTCGATAAGACCAACGGCAAGTTCGGCAAAAATCGTCCGTTCATCGTTATCGGTCAGATCATCATGTTCGCCACCACCTTCGTGATGTTCAACTTCATCCCCAAGATGGGCACTGGTGTCCGCTTTATTGCGTTCATCATCATCTACATGATCTACATCATTGGCTACACCTGCCAGTGCGTTGTCACCAAGTCTGCTCAGACCTGCCTGACCAACGATCCCAAGCAGCGCCCCATCTTCGCAATGTGCGATACTGTGTATAACATTGTTCTGATGAACATCATGTTCCCCATCATTGTCACCGATGTCCTGGTGCCCAAGTTCACCCTGACTGCCGAGGCCAACGCTGCCGAGATCGCTTCTCTGGTGGCACAGAACCCTGCTCTGGCAGGCATCGTGGAGAAGTCCGGCGGCAGCCTGTCTGCTTTCTACAACCCCGGCCTGTTCACCACCATGCAGCTGATGTTCGGCGGCCTGTCCGCTGTCTTTGCAGTCTGCGCCATCATCGCCCTGTGGCGTAAGGACAATCCGAAGTACTTCGGTCTGGGCACCACCCAGAAGGTCGGCATCAAGGATTACGTTGACACCCTGGCTCACAACCGTGCCATCCAGATGCTGGTGGTCTCCGCATCTACCGATAAGCTGTTCATGTCCACCAAGAGCAACGCTACCGTTATGATCTGCCTGTTCGGCATCATCTTCGGCAACTATGCCGCATTCTCCAGCTACTCTCAGATCACCTCTATCCCCATCTGCCTGATTTCTCTGCTGCTGATGAACAAGATCGCTCGTCAGATGGGCCAGAAGGCATCCATGCTGGTGGGTACCTGGGGCGGCATCATCGGCTCCATCGCCATCACCCTGTTCCTGTTCTTCTTCAACCCCAAGGGCGATGCTTCCAAGTTCTCTCTGCCCGCATTCCGCCTGATCCGTCCTGACACCTGGGGCACCCTGTTCACCGGCTGGACCACCACCGCTTTGATCTTCGTGCTGCTGGTCATCGCATGGTCCGGCGTGCAGGCACTGTCCTCCTCCATCGTTATCACCATGACCGCTGACTGCGCTGACTACGAGGTCTATCGTACCGGTAAGTACGTTCCCGGCCTGATGGGCACCCTGTTCAGCTTCGTGGATAAGCTGGTCTCCTCTTTGGCTGCTACCGTTGTGGCTCTGTTCTACTCCATGGTCGGCTTCAAGGACGCTCTGCCCGACACCATGACTCCGTACTCTGACGGCATCTTCTGGGCAACCATCGGCTGCTTCGTCCTGCTGCCCATCGTTGGCTGGCTGTGCAACGTTGTTGCCATGCACTTCTATCCCCTGACCAAGGAGAAGATGGCAGAGATCCAGGCTGAGATCGGCCGCATCAAGGCTGAGGCTGCTGCAAAGCAGGCTTAAGGCCAACCATCTCCCTGCGGAAATTTTGAATCCGGGACAGCGCCGCTGTCCTGCATCGTAACCGGAAATGTCCTGCGGCGGGCCATCCTCTGCCGCAGGACTTTCTGATACCCTGAGACCCGGAAGGAATACCACTATGGCAGAAGAAAACAAGCTGAACCAGACCCCTGAGATCACCCCGGCCCCCGCCGCTGAGGCCCCGGAAAAGGCCCCCACCACCGGCGAGCTGCTGGGCGATGTGGAGCACTACGACGAGGAAAAGGACGATTGGAGCACCGGCTATTACGGCACCGGCAGCCGCCAGCAGGTAACGGACGATGTGTTCCACAAGCTGGAGACCGGCGAGGAGCTGACCCGGGATGACTTTATCAAGGCGGAGCTGGCGCTGCAGGATGCCAAGCTGGAAGCCGGCATCGATCTCGAAAAGGAGAAGAGCCCGGGCCTCATTGGTAAGTATCACGATTGGAAAAAGAACCGCGTAAGGCACAAGGTGAACAAGAAGAAGTACCTTCTGCTCTGCCTGTTTCTGGGCTGGTGCGGCGGCCACCGCTACTATGAAAAGCGGTATGCGCTGGCGGCCTTCTACACCCTGTTCTTCTGGAGCGTGGTGCCCTTTTTCCTCTGCGTGACCGACCTTCTCATTGCACTGCCCATGCAGGCCGATGACGAACGGCGACATCCTGATCTGACATCTTCCTCTATTCATTCATTTACCTCCTAGCGCCAGAAAGGGCCTGCGGCATTTGCCGTGGGCCCTTTCTGGTGTTTGCAGGCCCGTTCTCCGGCACAGAACATAGCGGCAGCTAACTGGCGTTGTGCTATACTAGTATATCAATTGATTGTGCAATAAGCACAATAGATTTTTTCACGTTAGTGAAATTTTTCCCATAATCGTAAGATTGACCTGTTTTACCTTAAAATATTACTAACAGATATATAAAAAACGTTCATAATATAGACATAAAGCTTCGGACGGGCTGGTACGCAGTGGCAGCTGTAAGCCCCATGGAGAAAACGGAGAATGTTCCCGTGTGAACAAAGGAGAGAATGAAATGGCAAAAACCAGAAGTCTGCCGGATAAGTTCTATGATAAGGACTATGAGCACAACGGCATCCACCGCGTTCCCCTGTGGCGTATCGCAGGCTACGCACTGAACAACACCGCAACCAACCTGTACCTGATGATGATGAACTTCGCCACCTACTACCTGATGGGCTGGGTCGGCGTTGGCATGATGGTCGCTTCTTCCCTGACCATGATGATGCGTATCTGGGACGGTGTCACTGACCCGTTCGTCGGCTTCATGGTCGATAAGACCAACAGCAAGTTCGGCAAGAACCACCCGTTCATCGTGATCGGCAACATCATCCTGTGCGTGACCAGCTACATCGCTTTCCATGTCACCCACAAGCTGCCTCAGGGCGTGCGCTTCCCCTTCTATGTGGTCGTTCTGATGGTCTACTACCTGGGCTACACCTGCCAGTGTGTTGTTACCAAGTCTGCACAGAGCTGCATGACCAATGACCCCAAGCAGCGCCCCATGTTCGCTTCCTTCGACGGCGTGTTCAACACCCTGCTGTTCGCTGTTATGGGCGTTATCATCCCCCGTATTGCTGATTCCTACACCGATGTGGGCGGCTACGCTTCCACTCAGTTCATGCACACCCTGTGGATGATAACCGCCATCATGTCCGCCTGCTTCACCCTGGTCGCTGTGATCTCCATCACTCCCAAGGATCGTCCTGAATTCTTCGGCACCGGCAAGCCCATCAAGGTCGGCATCAAGGACTACTGGGATACCCTGAAGAACAACCGTGCCATCCAGATGCTGGTTCTGTCCGCATCTACCGATAAGCTGGGTTCTTCTGCAAAGTCCAGCGCCGTCATGGTCGCCATGTTCGCCTGCATCGCCGGTTCCAACCTGCTGCAGAGTAATGTTACCGGTCTGGTGACCATCCCCAGCACCATCGTGTGCTTCGTGTTCATCAGCTTCTTTGCTACCCGTCTGGGTCAGCGCAAGGCAATGCTGATCGGCTCTGTGGGTGGCCTGGTCATCAACGGCGCACTGGCAGCCCTGTGGCTGCTCGGTGATCCCACCACCATGACCTCCAACCCCGCTACCGGCGCTCTGAACTGGGGCTACTTCCTGATCCTCTACCTCGTTCTGACTATCACCGCCGCTGGTTTCCAGGGCATCTCCGGCAACATCGTTATCCCCATGACCGCTGACTGCGCCGACTACGAAGTCTACCGTACCGGCAAGTACGTCCCCGGCCTGATGGGCACCCTGTTCAGCTTCGTGGATAAGCTGGTCTCCTCTTTCGCACCCATGGTCGCCGGTGCCATGTTCAGCATGTGCGGCTACACCGACCACAACCCCGTTATGGGTGACCCTGTTACCCCGGGCCTGCGCGGCGGCGTTGTCTTCTGCGCTTACGGCATGATCATGCTGGGCCTGGTCTGCAACCTGATCGCTATGAAGTTCTATCCCCTGACCAAGGAGAAGATGGAAGAGATCCAGGATGAGGTCGCTCAGATCAAGATGAAGACCATGGCTGAGAACGCCTAATTGGTACTTGCAATTTTCTGCGGAAACCTGTAAAATCAAATAGGAAAACCGCTCGCCCTTGCGGCGGGCGGTTTTCTGCTTTTGGAACAAAATTCAGACAAGAGGTACATCGTAAATGGAAGAAAAGACACAGTGGGTAAAGGACCCGGATCATGGGATCATCTGGAACACCATCGACCACCTGTTATACTGGAAAGAACACCGTGAAAAGCACTGTGTCAGCCGCAAGAAATATATGCGCCTGTGCATTCTGGGTGCGTTTGGTGCCCACCAGTTCTATGCCAAGCGCCCGGTGCTGGGCCTGCTGTATCTGGCAACCTTCTGGAGTGGTTTCTCTGCCGCTATGACCATCGTGGACTTCATCATTGCCGTGCCCATGAAACCGGACGAGGACGGCAACATCTGGCTGTAAAAGCCCTCTGGCGGCCTGCTGGCCGGAAAGGAAAACACCCTATGGATAATGTCATGCAGTTTCTGTTCAAACACCAACCACGAGCAGCCCAGCATCCCGGTCTGGATCCTGCTGATCGTGATCGCGGTCGTGATTCCCAATTACGCCAGATATCGGATGGAGCAGAAGCACTCCAATGATTCTGTTCCCACCCAGAACCCTGCCCGCTCTGCCCCGCGCAAGAAGAGCGCAGCAAAAAGCGCTGAGCCGCAGGCTGGGGCAGCATGGTAAAGATGCTTTGATATTTCATGATCTCCCATAACCGAAAGGGCCCTGCAAATGCCGCAGGGCCCTTTTGGCTTGCAAGAGAGTGTGGGAGATGAGAAAACAGATTGACGACTGATAGCAAATGTGCTATCATAAGGCTGAGGGATAAGCTGCACATAGATGAGGAACATGAATGTATACAGTCGAATTTTACGAGAACGACAGAGGCGTTTCCGAACTGTGGGACTTTTTGGAAGAGCTGCGGATAAAAAGCGCATCCAATAAGGATGCGCGAATACAGTATAAACAGATCGTGTTGTATATCCAGCTGCTGCAGGACAACGGAACACGGCTTTCCGAGAATGTGACGAAGCATCTGATGGATGGCATCTGGGAGCTGCGTCCGGGAAATAACCGGGTATTCTATTTCTGTTGGCGGGGTGACCGGTTTGTGCTGCTGCACCAGTTTCGGAAGAAATCGCAAAAAATCGCCGCGGCGTGAAATTGAACGAGCAAAAGCAGAACGTGATGATTGGCTTGCAAGAAAGGGTGAGTGAATATGAGGACCTGGAACGATTATAAGGAGCATGTGGCAGCTGCTGACCCGGAAATTGCAAAGGATATCCGGGAAGCGGAAGCAATGTCTGCAATCGTGAAAGCAATGGTAGAGCAGCGCAATGCGATGGGATTGAGCCAGCGGGAGCTGGCAGCGAGGTGCGGCATTCCGCAATCCTCGGTGGCACGGATCGAATCCTTTAAGACGATGCCCAATCTGGATACCCTGCTGAAGATCTTCCAGCAGCTGGGCTTGAAATTGACCATCTCGGCGGCCTGATTCATCTTGCCATTTGCCGCATACAAAAACCGCCCCGGCGGCTGCTTTGTGCAGTGCCGGGGCGGTTCGTTCATTTTTGGTGTTCAGATGCAGGAAGTACTTACTTCTTGATCTTGATCAGCTGTGCGTTCAGGCTCTCGATAAAGCCATCGGGCATGTTGATCATCTTAGCCATAGTCTCAGGGGTCATGCGCTTCATCATATCCCACATGCCAACGCCGGGCTTGATGTCAAAGTTGGTGGCCAGCTTGACAGCCCTGGTAGCGAGAGCCAGAGCCTCTTCGTTCTTGGAGAGATCTTCCATGCTGTCCTTGATGCTGTAATAGCCCTCGGGGAACTCCATCGGAGCCTTCAGATCCAGGCTGCCGACCTGCTTGAACCAGTTGGCAACGCCCTCCTGACGCTCGTTGAACTCAGGCAGGGTGTAGTAATCAGGCTCCTTCTCGACCTTTTCCAGCGTGATGGAATCCTTCACGTCACCGGCAACGGCCAGGATGGTGTTGAAGCCCTCTTCCAGAGCGACATTGAACTTGAACACGCGGTGTGCAGTCTGCTGGCCGACTTCCTTGCCGTTGACGTACAGCACAACGGTGTCCTGGTTGGAGTAGACCTTGATCTCGGTGGTCTCGCCTGCGCGCTGTGCATGGCGGCGGCCGGCGATGTGGACCATGGGCAGCTTGGACCAGTATGCCTGGTAGACAAAGTAGCTGTCCTTCTTGGTCTTGCGGTCAATGGTCATCAGGCCCTTGTTGTTGCGGCCTGCAACGCCGCCCTCGTGGCGGGCAGCACAGCCAAAGTCGAACATGTTCCAGCAGTGGGTAGCCCACACCCAGGGACGATCCTCGAACACCTGAGCCAGATGCTCGTGGTACAGTGCCTGATACTCCTCGGTGTAGTCCTTGCACTGGGGATCGTTGCTGTGCCAGTTGATGATACCCTCGGTGCCGTACTCGGAGATGCCGATGCAGATGTCGGGGTGCTCGGCGTGGAACTTGTCCAGCCAGGGGCCGTTCTGGCTCCATCTTGCCGCCGTACCAGCCGAAGTAGTGGTTGTAGCTCTCCAGATCGGTAATGTGATGCATGGGGCCGTCAACAGGGGTGTTGGAGACGTGGGCAATGGTGGTGAGACGGGTGGGATCCAGCTCACGCACCAGCTTCTGCAGGTCGTGGTGGTTGTCCACCAGCTCCTGGCAGATGCCGCCGATGAGGATCTCGTTGGACAGGCCCCAGAACATGATGGAGGGGTGGTTGTAGTTCTGGATGATCAGTTCGGTCATCTGGTGACGGCAGTTCTGGTGAGCGGAGGGGTCCTTCTTAAAGACGCTGATGAAGGGAATTTCAGCCCAGACGGCGAAGCCCAGCTCGTCACATGCGTCGTAGAAGTCCTGGCTGTGCTGATAGTGGGCCAGACGGATGGTGTTGGCACCCAGCTCCTTGATGAGCATGGCATCCTCGTAGTGATCCTCAGCGGTCAGGGCGTTGCCCTTGTACAGACGATCCTGATGGCGAGCCACGCCGCGCAGCGGGGTGGGCACGCCGTTGATGGAGAAGCCGTCGTTCGGGGTCACAGTATAGCTGCGGACACCCACGTTGGCGTAGATCTCGTCAAAGGTCTCGTTGTTCTTCTGCAGGCGGGCGGTCACGGTGTACAGGTTGGGCTCGTCCATGCTCCACAGCTGGGCATCGGGAACGTACAGGGTGACCTTGGTGCTGTCGCAGGGGCGCACGCCGGAAGCAACTTCGTTGCCGTAGCAGTCCTCGATGCTGTACATCACGGTATAGGCCTCTTCGCCGTTGGTGACCCAGCTCTCGATCTCAAAGGTGGCACCGCCGTCCTCGGTGGGCTTGGGGGTGACCTTGATGCCGGGGCCGCCGAAGTAGTCCAGGTCAAAGTGGGTGCCGGGCACGCTGATCAGGTTCACACCGCGGTACAGGCCGCCGTAGAAGGTGAAGTCGGCGGAAGCGGGGTACATGGAGGGGGTGTCCTCGTTGGAGACCTCGATGGTCAGCTCGTTGTCGCCCTCGTGGCACAGGTCGGTGACATCGGCACGGAAGATGGAGAAGCCGCCCTCGTGGGTGGTTGCCACCTGGCCGTTGACCTTCACGGTTGCGGCCAGAGCAGCTGCCAGCACCTCAACGTAGGTGCGGCCGCCAGCCAGAGGCTGCTTGGGCTGGGTAAAGGTGCGGGTGTAGACACCGGTGGTGCGCAGATAGCTGCCGTTGCCGTCCATGCCGTCCACAGCGTTCCAGGTGTGGGGCAGGGTGACCTGCTCGGTGGGACGCTCGCCCTTGGGGAAGGACAGGGTCCAGTTTTCGTTCAAGGAAATGATCTCTCTCATCGATACTGCTCCTTCTGGTTTTCTTCTTTGTTTCGGCGGCCTCTATGGAAGAAGAAATGCCGGAAACAGGCCGGTTGTTGATTTCAGTATAGCACATCAGATGGGGGGGAGGGTTTGTACAATCATTTTGGCAAAATAGTAATATTTTGTGAAAATCCAGACGATGATTCCACGATTTTACAATCTGGCCCTTGGAAACGACAGCACAGCATGAAAAAAGGCTTCCCCCGAAGCAGAGACGAAAAAGAGGGTGTCCGTCCCCGCAGAGGGAGGCAGCGGCTTCCGCTCATCCCTGACCGGAAGCTTCCTTTGGCGCTGTGGGTCCCTCCGGCAGAAAGTGTTGACGGAACGGTGGCTTTTTGCTATAATTATATAGCTATGAATATGGAGATGTATCGAAGTGGTCGTAACGAGAACGACTCGAAATCTAACTGGCTTTTTGGAAGTGGATTTCCGGTTTTTCTAGGTTTCATGCGGGTTTTCCGACTTCGTGAGTGAGCGATTTTCGGTCGTTCTCTCCTGAAATTCTCTCCAAAGTTTTCCCGGAATGCACAGAGCATTCTAAAAATTTAATATGAGGAGCATTACTCAAGTGGTCGTAAGAGGTCGCACTCGAAATGCGATAGGCCGGGAGACCGGTGCCAGGGTTCGACTCCCTGATGCTCCGCCAAATCGAATGGATAGATGAATTTTATTCGTCTGTCCATTCTTTTTTGCCGGAACATCGCCCGTCCACCCTGTCTTTGGGGCGTATGGCATCATGCTGACGCATTGCCATAGCCCAGTCCCTCCAGCATCGCCTGTGCAGACGAGAGCTTGGAAGCGTAATCGAGGTGGGCGTAAATATTGGCGGTGGTGGAGAAGTCGCTGTGACCCAGCCATTCCTGAATCTGCTTCATGGGAACGCCATTTGCCAGAAGAAGGCTGGCGCAGCTATGACGCAGGTCGTGGAAGCGGATAGGACGCAGACCGTTTTTCTCCAACAGCTTCGGGAACTGTTCGGAAACGTAGTTGGGGCGGATGATGTTCCCAATCTCGTCCACACACAGATAGCCGAGATAATCCCGGTTGTAGCTTTTACCGCACAGACGGCGGTAGGTGTCCTGCTGGCCTTTCAGCATCAGCAGGCGGTCACGGATGGGCGGCACAAGGGGCAGCGTCCGCAGGCTGGACTTCGTTTTTGCACGGTCAGCCTGCACCAGAACCTTTTTTCCGTCGATGGATGCCTGCGTGACGATGTGCTTGATCTCCAACGTGTTGGCTTCAAAGTCGATGGCATCCCATTTCAGACCCAGCACCTCGCTGCGGCGCAGGCCGTAGAAGGATGCCAGCAGAACCGGGATCTCCAGTTTGGTGCCCTCTGCGATCTCCGTCAAAGCATGAATCTCATCGGCACTGTAATAGCTGCCTTTGAACTCGTTCTTCTTCGGACGCTCGACCTTATCTGCCGGATTGGTGGGGATCAGGTCGATCTTTACCGCATACTTCAACGCCTTGTGGATGTTTGCATGGGTAATGGATCACCGAATTTGCCTTGACCCGTTCAAGCTGCTTGGTGTAGAAGTCCTGCAAGTCGGTGGCTTTCAGGTCTACCAGCTTGATATTGCGCTTTCGGAAATAGGGAACGATCACACGCTCCACCATTCCCTGATAGCTGGCATAGGTCGTGATTTGGATAGTGCTTTTCGTGACTTCCAGCCATTTCAGCATGAAGTCCGAAAAGAGAATGTCATCGTCTAAGCGGATCTCCGCAGGTGCGGTGGGAACCATGAAGTTCCGCCGACGTTCCTGCAAAAAGAGCCTCGGCTTTCTTCTTATTCCTCTTGACGGACAGACCAGTGGCTTCCCACTTGGTCTTTCGCTTTCCAGCTGCGTCCTTGTAACTCAGAACGATGTAATAGAAGTCATTTTTTTCTTGCAGATGCCCTGCTACCATAGTGTTACCTCCTGTCTTTGCATCCACTTGAATATGTAACTTCTGCCGCTGACACCATCAGTGTACCCAACGGCAGGAGAGAATGCAAGGATGTCACGCCCGGATGGTGTGACCGGGTGCGAATCCGATGAGATAAGTCAAAAGATGTGCCTTGGGGATGCGGTAGGAGCGTCCGACCTTCAAATGCTGGACGCTCCCCTTTTTCAGAAGTGCATACCCGGTTTTTGTGCTGACGCTCAGTATCTCGCACATCTGGTCGATGTTCAGCACGTCCGGGTAATCCCGGAGCATCAAACGGTACGCATCACGGGGATTCAAATTTTCCTCACCCAAACAGATTCCCCCTTTCTGGGTTCATATTTTCCCGATCCAATGCCAGACTGCATTTCAGGGCTTTTTCAATTTGCGCCATCTCCCACTCACTGGTCATTCCCATAAAACTGCTGATACGCTCCTTATCAATGGTGAAGATCTGTTCCAGCAGCACCACAGACGGACGGCTGAACGCAGGGTTCTTCTCAATGAGAACATGGGTAGGCTGGTTTGGCTTTTTGGAGACTTTTGAGGTTACAGCAGCTACGATCACGGTCGGCGCAAATTTATTACCTGTATTATTTTGAATCACAATAACAGGGCGTTTACCTCCCTGCTCAGAACCATAGTGCGGGTCAAGGTCTGCAAAGTAGATCTCGCCCCGGCGAAAGCCGAAATTCTTTGTTACATAAACGGTAGCAATCATCCCCCTTTTCCTTATGTAGGCAAAAGCCGCCCTGCGGACGGCTTCTGCGACGTTTTAGGACTGTTACCACAGGAGAACATCACTGCTTGATAGGAAGGCTCTTAGAGCGGCTGGAGCCGTTGTAGACCTTCAGGATCTGGTGCATATACTTCTGATAGTTCGGGCCGCTCATCGCCTGCCCGCTGCGGTAGATCGTCAGGGGGCTGATGCGCTTGAGCTGCTTAATCAGGCGAATCGGGTCATACTCGTGGTCGTACAGCGCAACGAAACGGACAACGCCCTGCAGCACCTCAGAACGGAGCGAGTCGATGTCTCCCTCCCACGCTTCTGCCAGAACACGAAGCGCATCTGTGTAAATGCGTTCGCCGTGCTGCCGGTACTCTCCAAAGGCCGTAGCGATGCAGGCGATCTTCCACTTGGCGTGACTCTGGTTGAAACTCAGACCAAAACCGGCGCGCTGGGTAGCACTCAGGAATGCGATGGCTTCCGGGTCGCCGCCGTGGATCTTGGCGCGCAGTTTTGCGCCCGCCGTAAGCGGTGCCGAGATTCCGGTCTGCTGTGCAAACAGCAGGGCTTCCTCCTGTTCGGTCAGACCGGAGTATACCTTGCAGAGGATGTCAAGATCACAGTTGTTGTTCCGCAGCTTGCGTGCGGCGATGGTATGCTGACCATCAAAGACGTAGTAGTGACCATTGCGGTAGCTGACCTTGGGGGCATTGGCGATGCGCTCGTCAAACTCGGCGGCGATTCGCTTGACACGGTTGGCGTTGAGAGTCCGCTGGTAGTAGCTGCGAGGCACCTCCAGAAACTTGCTGTTGATGACCATTTCGTGATGAACAAGTTTAATCATAGGCAAATTCTCCTTCCAGTTTTACGATATAATCCTTTGCTTTCTGCAAAAGTCCAACGACTTTCTGACGGATTTTTGGGTTTTTGAGGAATTCCGGGTAATTTTCAAAACAGACATCCAGACGGTAGATCATCGTATCTGCCGCTGATGCCACTTCGCTGAGCATTCCTTCTGCATCAGCTACTTGTTCGACCGATTCCATTTTTGCGGATAATGAGCGAATCGTTTGTAGCGCAGTCTGGTTTTGCTTTGGTTGAACAATCTGTTCGGATGGAACTTCAATAACCGGTGGCTCTGCTTGTGATTCACACGGAGTAGTCGAAGTCGCGGACTTTTCAACATTCTTTGCTTTGGATGTTGATTTACTGCGGGGCCTTTTTGTTTCTTTTGGCGCACAGATTTTCTCAACAAGAGCAGGACGATCTTCGGGAGGTGCACGGGCAACAGATGCAATCTCGGCGGCGGTCGGCTTGACCTCGCCGGAAAGCACTTTCTGGCGTGTGCCGGGAACGGCTTCTTCAGCGGCATCTACACCTTTTGCAAATTCTTCAGATCGTCGAACAAATATTGGAGTTGCACCTATTTCTGTTGCGATTTTCTCGCAGGTTTTCTGACGTTTTAGTTGGTGCTCATTTTGAGCACCAACTAAAACTGTATATCGATTCGTTCCTTTTTCATTAGGAACGAGTGCCTTTTCTGCTTCATATTGCTTTCCAACGAGATATTTCTTTTGCTCGACTGTCAGGTTGCGCCGCCCAAGCTGGTTTTTACAGATCCAGATGATGGCTTCATAGCGGTCTGCAAACTCTTTCTCGTGGACGGTATAAGGGATGTCGGGATGCTTCCTGAGAATCGTGTATCGGTTATGACCGTCTACGATCACGCCATTCCAGACGATGATGGGATTGATAACTTTGCCATCGTTGACAATGTTCTTCTCCAGCTGTTCCAGCTCCTCAAAAGTGAGCGGCGGGATCTTGCCCTGAAACTCCGGGTCAATCTTAAGCGCATTCAGATTCATCATCAAACCGTCCCTTCTTAAAGTAGGTGGATTTCGGGCTGCTGGGCTGGATGTAGTAGTCGTAGCCGAAGCTGGTCTGGCAGTAGGTGCAGGGTTCCTTTACGATCTGACCGGGGTCTGCACGGCGGACACGGATGCCACGGGTGTTCCGAAAGGCATTCAGGCAGCGGGGGCAGAGGGTGGTCAGGGTCGATTCATCGGTCTTGTGGGTAAAAGTACGGCTCATAATCAATACCTCCGTGTCATCAGAATGAATATTCGGTATGGAAAAAGCCCACTGCCTTGATTCAGAAGAATCCCGGTGGTGGGCTTTGAAGTTTTGCTTTAAGTTTTTCCAACCTAT
>ENA-OQET01000633-OQET01000633.1-human-gut-metagenome-genome-assembly--contig:-NODE-633-length-17984-cov-4.074033_pt1 | contig 17984 bp, 19 predicted proteins | sample MGYA00242800_ERZ504645 | MGnify/ENA primary metagenome ERZ504645 (study PRJEB26092, sample SAMD00036308) | human gut metagenome | host: Homo sapiens | study: EMG produced TPA metagenomics assembly of... | reverse complement strand
GTATTTGTCAACAACCTTTTTTAAAAACTTTTTTTTAAATTAATTTGTTAAGCTACGTACAGGTGCAGGAATACGACCACCACGAGCAATAAATGCATCAGAACTATATTCACTGCGAACTTTAATAATAGGGCAATGACCGAGTAAACCACCAAAGTTAACAGTATCGCCAACTTTTTTACCAGGAACAGGAATAACACGAACGGCAGTAGTTTTATTATTAATCATACCGATAGCAGCTTCATCTGCGATGATACCAGAGATTGTAGCAGATGGAGTATCTCCTGCGATAGCGATCATATCAAGACCTACAGAGCAAACGCATGTCATAGCTTCTAATTTTTCAATAGAAAGACTTCCACAGCTTACAGCATCAATCATACCAGCGTCTTCACTTACTGGAATGAAAGCACCACTTAAACCACCAACATGAGAGGAAGCCATTAAGCCACCTTTTTTAACAGCGTCATTTAATAAAGCAAGAGCTGCTGTTGTACCTGGAGCACCACAAGATTCAAGACCCATTTCTTCTAAGATATGAGCAACACTATCACCAACAGCAGGTGTTGGTGCTAAGGATAAATCGATAATACCGAATTGTACGCCAAGACGACGAGAAGCTTCTTTAGCTACTAATTGACCTACACGAGTGATTTTGAATGCAGTCTTTTTAATTGTTTCAGCAACTTGTGTAAAATCTGCACCTTTTAAATCTTCAAGAGCATGTTTTACAACACCAGGGCCACTTACGCCAACGCTTACTACTTTTTCAGCTTCACTAACACCATGGAAAGCACCAGCCATAAATGGATTATCTCCAGGAGCATTAGAGAAGATAACGAGTTTAGCACAACCAATAGCTTCACGGTCGCGAGTAAGTTCAGCAGTGCGTTTTACTACTTCACCCATTTCACGAACGCAGTCCATATTGATACCTGCTTTTGTAGAACCTAGATTTACAGAAGAGCAAACTAAGTCTGTAGTAGCTAAAGCTTGTGGAATGGAATTGATGAGAATTCTATCACCATTTGTATAACCTTTTTCAACAAGAGCAGAAAAACCGCCGATGAAATCAATACCAATTTCTTTAGCAGCTCTATCCATTGCTTCAGCAACAGGAACGTAAGTATCTGTCTTGCAGGCTTCAGCAGCAATAGCAATAGGAGTTACAGAAACACGTTTATTAATAATGGGAATACCATATTCACTAGAAATATCTTCACCGGTTTTTACTAAGAATTCACCAGATTTTGTGATTTTGTCATAAACATTATCACAAAATTGTTTTAAATTAGGGTGAGCACAATCACGAAGACTAAGTCCTAATGTAATCGTACGAACATCTAATTTATTTTCTGTTATCATACGATTAGTTTCTAAAATATCATTAATAGTAATCACAAAAGTTCCTCCTAAATTCTTCAGTTAATTAATAAAGAATATTTAAAATTAGCCGATTGTATGCATAGCATTGAAGATATCTTCATGTTGAGCTTTGATATCTACGTTAAGCTGAGCACCTTTTTCTTTGAGGAGTTTTTGTAAATCCTGTAATTTAATGTTTTTGTCAGTCATTTCAGCAATTAGAACCATATTGAAAAAGCCATTCATAATATTTTGGTTGATGCTGATAATATTTACTTTGTTTTCAGCAAGAACATTACTTACAGTGGCAATGATGCCTACACGGTCTTTTCCGATAACAGTTATAACGAGTTTCATTTATACTTCCCCTTATTAATTTTATAGAGTTACTAAATTATTGTAACAGTGTTATTATATCATTAATAGTAGTAGCTTGCATTAGTTTTTGCTAAAAATACATTGTACATATATAATAATATAGGTATTATTTTAGGATATTGTGTTTTTTAATGAAAATGATAAAAATTTGAGATAAGAGGAGTTTTTTATGAAAGTTTTATTGACAGCGATAAATGCAAAATATATACATTCGTCATTAGCAATTCGCTATATATACAAAAATTGTCAAGATTTATCTTGTGATATAGAGATGCTAGAAGTGTCTATCAATAATCATTTAATTGATATTGCTAATCAGACATTTGATGCTAGACCAGATATATTGGGAATTTCTTGTTATATCTGGAATATTGAATTAGTGAAACAATTATTGCCACTTGTGCATAGATTATTGCCAAATTGTAAAATTATCTGTGGCGGGCCAGAAGTTTCATATGCTACAAAAGAATTTATGCAGGATTTTCCTATGGTGGATTTTGTAGTGCGTGGCGAAGGTGAAAAAGCTTTTCATGATTTATTGCAAGCTTTATTAGATGAAAAAAATAATGAAGAAATTAAAATCGCTGGTATAGCAAAGAGAAATAGTGATAATACTATTGATGAGAATATTGCCGTTACTGTAAGTGATTTAGATGAAATAATTTTCCCTTATGATGATAATGATATCGAAAATTTAAAGGATAAGATAATTTATTATGAAAGTTCAAGAGGTTGTCCTTATTCTTGTAAATATTGCCTATCTTGTGCGACTAAAGGTGTAAGATATCGCTCTTTAGATAAAGTTTTTGCCGAACTAAGTTATTTTATCAAACATAATGTTCGTCAGGTAAAATTTGTAGATAGAACTTTTAATGCAGATAAAAAGCATTATTTACCGATTTTAGAATTTATTGCTAAACAAGATTGTAGAACTAATTTTCATTTTGAAATAGTAGCTCACCATATTGATGATGAAATCAAGGCTGTACTTAAGAAAATGCCAAAGGGTAGAGTACAATTTGAAATAGGTATTCAATCTACGAATTTAAAAACTTTAGGTCAGATAAGTAGGGCAAATCCATGGGAAGAAATGACAAATAATATAAAATCTATCATGGCTTATGGAAATATTCATCTGCATGTGGATTTAATTATTGGTCTTCCTTATGAAGATATTAATTCTTTTGCAAAATCTTTTAATGATGTGTATTTATTGCAAGCGGATATGCTTCAAGTGGGCTTTTTGAAATTATTAAAAGGGTGCAGCAATGAATGATTTAATACAAGAGCATGATTACGTATATATGCCACAAGCACCATATCAAGTAATCAGCAATAAATATATGGATTATGCTACTATGCGAAAATTACAGATTTTTGTAGATGTATTGGAATTATATTATAATGCTGGCCGTTTTAAATATACGATTATTAATTTAATCAAACAATATAATCAAGATGCTTATACATTTTTTGCTGATTTTGCTCAATATTGGCAAGCTAAAAAATTGCATTTAGCACCACACGCTCCTAAGAATTTATATGTATTTTTATATGATTTTATTGAGCAAAATTCTAAAATAAAAGATAAAGAATATATTTATAATGTATTGAAATTCGACGCTTTATTGACAGATAAAGGTAAGATAAAAATAGATATGTTGCCATGGAAAGAAGTAGATAAAAAAGTAACAGATGATTTTTATATGAGTGAAAAAGCACTAGCTTATATTAATAATTATCAATTTAAATCATGGCGCGATTTGAAAAAGAAATTTTCGATAGAAGTTTTTGCCTATGATATGAATGAAGCGAAATCATGTCAAATAAAAGCAAAAGAAAATGCAATGATTTTTGCCTATGAAGATGATGGAGTATTTTATCAAGAAATAAAACAAGGAGATATAAATTTATAATGATATATTATGCTTTTTCCGATTATTTAAAACAGCGTTATGGTGAGAAAGTTTATAAATTACCTATAGGGTTACCGCTTACTTGCCCTAATCGTGATGGTTCATGTGGGAAATTTGGCTGTACTTTTTGCGGTAGTATCGGTGCAGGTTATGAAAATTTACCACCAGAATTATCCGTAACAGAGCAAATTCGCATGAATAAGGCTCATATAGTGCCTAAGTATAAGGCGAAAAAATTTCATACCGTATTTTCAAAATTTCAGTAATACGTATATGCCACCAGAGCAATTAGAAAAATATGTATTAGAAGCATGTGCTAGTGATGATATAGTGGCTATTTATATAGCAACAAGACCAGATTGCATAATGATGTTTATTTAGAAATCTTATCTAGAATTGCCAAAGAAAAAAATATTGATATTTGTGTAGAACTAGGTTTACAAACGATAAATTATAAGACTTTAGAAAAAATAAATCGCGGTCATGGTTTGGCAGAATATATTGATGCAGTATTGCGTATAAAGCGTTATGGTTTATTATGTTGTACTCATGTAATTTTAGATTTACCATGGGACGATGATAAAGATATGATTGAAACTGCTAGAGTGATTTCTGCGCTTGGCGTTGACCAGGTGAAATTACATGCACTTTATATCGTAAAAAATACAAAATGGCTCAGCAATATGAAAATAAAGAATTTGAAATTATTTCTTGTGAACATTATAAACAAAGAGTAATTGATTTCTTAGAACATTTATCTCCAAATATTGTTTTACAGCGATTAATCGGTAGAGCACCAGCTGAAAATACTTTATTTAGTAATTGGCAGACAGGTTGGTGGAAAATTCGCGATGAAATCGTAAAAGAAATGGAAGAAAAAAATCTTTATCAAGGTCGTTTGTGCAATTATTTAAATGGCAGTGCTGTGCAAAAATTTTTAGTTAAAGAATGATGTAGGGATTTTGATTTTATGGAAATCATTTATAAAGATGAAAAAGATTTTACGAAAGAAAATATAATAGAATTGTTTTTATCTGTTGATTGGCAATTATCGGCTAGTAATCATGATAAATTATATACAGCATTAATTAACTCGCCAACGGTATTTACTGCATGGGAGAATAATAAATTAGTAGGTTTAGCTAGAGTTTTAGATGATGGCATACTTACAGCATATATTCACTATGTATTAGTAAATCCTAATTATCAAGGTAAAGGTATTGCCAGCAATTTAGTAAAGATGATAAAAAATAAATATAAAGATTATCTTTATATTGAATTGATGCCTGATGAAAAGAAAAATGTTAATTTTTATCAAAAATTAGGTTTTAATATAGTAAAGAAGGCACACCTATGCAACTATGCAATCCTGAAACTATGAAAGTTAAATTATAAATAAAAAAGCTATAATAATTTAGGAAAAATTTTCTAGTTAAATATTATAGCTTATATTTCAATTATCGCATTTATAATCTTGCCAATTAGGTAGAGCAGTATGATTATCCACAGCTGTTTTCATAGCTTGATAATAAGCTAATTTTTTTTGAATATGCTTATAATCGTGTTGCATTTTTGCTAATTGTGCTAGAATATGATTTTTTTGATTGGTCAATAATTTTAAATATCATCAATTATGTGAAGGCTCTTGCTGTTCATATTGAAAAAATTCTTGCAGTTGAGCGATACTCATGCCAGTATTTTTAAAACAGCAGATAGTTTTTAAACGATTGATATGTTTTTCTAAATAAATGCGTTTGCCTGATGAATTGCGAGGAATATCAGTTAAAATGCCTACTTCTTCATAATAGCGAAGCGTGGAAGCTGGCAGATTGAATTTGGCTGATACTTCACGAATTGAATATTGTTTATCCATAATAAAGCCCCTTTATCATAGTAATATCTTGACTTAAAGCGTACTTGAATTAGTATTATGATAATTATAAAAAAGATATTGACTAAAAGTAAAGGGGCGTTTTTCATGTATATAGCAGATAAAGACAGATATAATAAGTTAGAATATGCTAGATGTGGTAAAAGCGGTTTGAAATTGCCAAGAGTATCTTTGGGACTTTGGCATAATTTTGGTGATAACAATGATTTTAAAACTATGCAAAAACTTTGTTTCACTGCTTTTGATAATGGCATAACTCATTTTGATTTGGCAAATAATTATGGCCCTCCTTATGGCAGTGCAGAAATAAATTTTGGTAGAATTTTAAAGCAAGATTTGAAAAAATATCGTGATGAATTATTAATCAGTACAAAAGCTGGTTATGATATGTGGGAAGGCCCTTATGGCAACTGGGGCAGTAGAAAATATTTGATTGCTAGTTTAGACCAAAGTTTAAAACGCATGGGTCTTGAGTATGTAGATATTTTTTTATCATCATCGCATGGATAAAGACACTCCACTTGAAGAAACTATGGGAGCATTAAATCAAATAGTACAAAGTGGAAAAGCTTTATATGTAGGTTTATCAAATTATGATGGGGAAACTTTGGCAAAAGCTAGTGAGATTTTAATTCAAATGCATTGTCCATTTATCATCAATCAAAATCGTTATTCTATTTTCGATAGAACTATTGAAAACAATGGCTTGAAGGAAATGGCACATAAATTAAATAAAGGTATTATAGCTTTTAGCCCATTAGCACAAGGATTATTGACAGATAGATATTTGAAAGGTATTCCTGAAGATAGTCGCATAAAAACTGATGGAAGATTTTTGAAAGCTGAAATTTTGACAGAAAAAAAATTAACACAGATTGCTAATTTAAATGAAATAGCAAAACAGCGTGGTCAAAGTTTGGCTCAGATGGCATTGGCTTGGATTTTAAAAGATAACATAGTTACAAGTGTTTTGATAGGTGCATCAAAGCCAGAACAGATTTTAATGAATTTAGAAGCAATGAACAATATAGCGTTTTCTAGTGAAGAATTGAAACTTATAGATGATAATAGTTTATAAAATTTTCTATATGAGTATGGATTTACCACTGATAAATTATAGATATAAAAGGTATATTCATAGTTGAAAAATATTATAAAAAGTTGTATCATAAATATGTGTTATAGTTTAAAATGCCTATAAAAGGGTATATATATATAGAAGGGAGCTTATTTGAAAATATGAGCAAACATATGAAAACTATGGATGGTAATACTGCTGCGGCGTATATATCTTATGCATTTACAGATGTAGCAGCTATTTATCCAATTACTCCATCATCTCCAATGGCAGAAGTTGTAGATGAAATGGCAGCAAAAGGTAAGAAAAACCTTTTCGGTCAAAAAGTACGTGTTGTAGAAATGCAATCTGAAGCAGGTGCTGCTGGTACAGTACATGGTTCTCTCCAGGCTGGTGCATTAACTACTACTTATACTGCTTCTCAGGGTCTTTTATTAATGATTCCTAATATGTATAAGATTGCTGGTGAATTGCTCCCAGGTGTATTCCATGTAAGTGCTCGTGCTCTTGCAACATCTTCTCTTAATATTTTTGGTGACCAACGTGATGTTATGGCAGTTCGTCAAACTGGTTGCGCTATGCTTGCTGAAGCTAGTGTTCAAGAAGTTATGGACTTAAGTGCTATTGCTCACCTTGTAGCTATCAAAAGCCGTGTACCATTCGTAAACTTCTTTGATGGTTTCAGAACTTCTCATGAAATTCAAAAAATCGAAGTTTTAGATTATGAAGATTTAGGCAAAATGCTTGATTGGGAAGCTGTAAATAAATTCCGTCATAATGCTTTAAATCCAGATCATCCAGTAATTCGTGGTACTAGCCAAAACCCTGATATTTATTTCCAAGGTCAAGAATCTGCAAATCCTTATTATGAAGCTGTTCCTCAGATGGTTGAAGATGCTATGGCTGAAATCAATAAATTAACAGGCCGTAACTATCAATTATTCAACTACTATGGTGATCCAAATGCTGATCGCGTAATCATTGCTATGGGCTCTTTATGTGATACAGCTATGGAAGTTGTTGATTACTTGAATGCAAAAGGCGAAAAAGTTGGTGTAGTATCCATTCACCTTTACAGACCATTCTCTGTAAAACATTTCTTAAATGCACTTCCAAAAACTGTTAAGAAAATTGCTGTTATGGACCGTACAAAAGAAGCTGGTTCTATCGGTGAACCTTTATATCTTGAAATTCAGTCCGCTCTTTATAATAGCGATTTACGTCCAACAATCGTTGGTGGTCGTTATGGTCTTGGTGGTAAAGATGTTACTCCAGATCAAATCTTTGCAGTTTATAATGAACTCAAAAAAGATGCTCCTAAAAATGGCTTTACTATTGGTATCAATGATGATGTTTCTTTCACTTCTTTACCAGAATATCATGAAGATATCGACCTTACACCAGAAGGAACAACTGCTTGCAAATTCTGGGGCTTAGGTTCTGATGGTACTGTAGGTGCAAATAAAAGTGCTGTTAAAATCATCGGCGATAAAACAGATATGTATGCACAGGCATATTTTGCATATGATTCCAAAAAATCTGGTGGGGTAACAATGTCTCACTTGCGTTTTGGTAAAAAACCAATTATGTCTCCATATCTCATCAATAAAGCAAACTTCATTTCCTGTTCTCAACAGTCTTATGTAGATAAATATGATTTACTTGCTGGTTTAAAACCAAATGGTACATTCTTATTAAATACACTTTGGACTGATGAAGAATTAACAGAAAAACTCCCTGCATATATGAAACGTTATATTGCAGAAAATAATATTAACTTCTACACTGTAAACGCTGTTAAAATTGCTCAAGAACTCGGTCTTGGCGGTCGCTTTAACATGGTTATGCAGTCTGCATTCTTTAAACTTGCAAATATCATTCCTATTGATGAAGCTGTTAAATATCTTAAAGATGCAGTTGTTACTTCTTATGGTAAAAAAGGTCAACATATCGTTGATATGAATAATGGCGCTATTGACAAAGGTATCGAAGCTCTTCACAAAGTAGAAGTTCCAGCTTCTTGGAAAGATGCTAAAGATGCTGATGATGCAAATGCTAATATTCCTGATTTCATTAAAAATATCCAAAATCCAATGAACCGCCAAGAAGGCGATAAACTTCCTGTAAGTGCTTTCAAAGGTATTGAAGATGGTACATTCCCAGTAGGTACTGCTGCTTATGAAAAACGCGGTATCGCTATTAATGTTCCAGAATGGGATATTGATAAATGTATCCAGTGTAACCAATGCTCCTTCGTATGTCCACATGCTGCAATTCGTCCAGTACTTATGACAGATGAAGAAGTAGCTAATGCTCCAGAAACAATGAAATCCAAACCAGCTCTTGGTGCTAAAGGCTTAAATTTTGCAATCACTATTTCTGCAAAAGATTGTGCAGGTTGCGGTAACTGTGCTGATATTTGTCCAGCTCCAAAAGGTTCTGCTCTTGCTATGAAACCTATTGCAACTCAACTTGCAAAACAAGCTGAATTTGATTATGCTGTTGATGCTACAAAAGTTGCACCTAAGAAAAATCCTATGAAGAAAACTACTCTCAAAGGTAGTCAGTTCGAACAACCACTCTTAGAATTCTCCGGTGCTTGTGCTGGTTGTGGTGAAACTCCATATGTAAAACTCATCACTCAGCTTTTTGGTGATCGTATGATGGTAGCTAATGCTACAGGCTGTTCTTCTATTTGGGGCGGTTCTGCACCATCTATGCCATACACTAAAAACCATAAAGGACAAGGTCCTGCTTGGGCTAACTCCTTATTTGAAGATAACGCAGAATATGGTTTAGGTATGTTCCTTGGAACAAAAGCTGTTCGTGAAACATTATCTTCAAAAATCACTCAAGCTTTAGAAGAAGGTCTTGGCAGTGATGAACTCAAAGCTACATTTGCTGATTGGCAAGCTAACATCAATGAAGGTGAAGGCAGCCGTGAACGTGCTGAAAAATTGACTGAACTTCTTGAAGCAGAAAAAGGCGATAATGCACTCTTAAATGAAATCTATGATAAAAAAGATTTCTTTGTAAAACGTTCCCAATGGATCATTGGTGGCGACGGTTGGGGTTATGATATCGGTTATGGCGGTCTTGACCATGTACTTGCTTCTGGTGAAGATGTTAACGTATTAATTCTCGATACAGAAGTTTACTCAAATACTGGTGGACAGTCCTCTAAAGCTACTCCAGCTGCTGCTATTGCTCAATTTGCTGCTACTGGTAAACGTACTAAGAAAAAAGATATCGGCATGATGGCAATGAGCTATGGCTATGTATATGTAGCACAGATTGCTATGGGTTACGATAAAAACCAAACTTTAAAAGCTATTGCTGAAGCAGAAGCTTATAAAGGACCATCTCTTATCATTGCATATGCTCCATGTATCAACCATGGTTTACGTGCAGGTATGGGTAAGAGCCAACTTGAAACTAAACGTGCTGTTGAAGCTGGTTACTGGGCTACTTATCGTTATAATCCTGAATTACGTGGCACAGATAAAAATCCATTCAGCTTAGATTCTAAAGAACCAACAGGAAACTTCCAAGAATTTATTCAAGGTGAAGTTCGTTATACATCCTTAAAACGTGCATTCCCTGAAATTGCAGATGAATTATTTGCAAAAACAGAAAAAGATGCAAAAGAACGTCTTGAAGGATATAAAAAATTAGCAGGTAAATAATTTTTCGTGCTGATAAAATAAAACTGACGCTATTTATTAGCGTCAGTTTTTTATTGCATGAATTAAGTTTTTTTTATATGATATAAAAGGATTAATTAAATAGTTAAGCATAGGCATATATTATATAAGAAAGGAATGAATGCTTTGAAAAAATTATTATTAGTAGCAATTTGTATTTTATCTATGCTATGCACAGCTTGTGGTTCAACTACAGATGAAAAAGAAGTAGCAGATAATACAAAAACAGAAACTTTAAAAATTGGATTAATGCCAGACATTGATTCCATACCATTTATTATTGCTCAAGAAAAAGGCTATTTTAAAGAAGAAGGTGTAGACGTAGAGCTACAGTATTTTAAAAGTGCTATGGATAGAGATAGTGCCCTTCAAAGTGGCAATTTAGATGGTGGCGTATCTGATATGCTAGCAGCAGGATTTGCGTAAAGCTGGAGGATTTGATGTAAAATAAACTTCTTCTACTAATGGCAATTACTGTTTAATTGCAGGTACTGGCAATACTGCTAAATCTTTAGCGGAAATGAAAGGTCAGAATATATCCGTATCTAAAAATACTATTATTGAATTTGTTTTAGATGAAATGCTTGCACAAAACAATATGACTGAAGCAGATATCAATAAAACAGTAATTCCACAGATACCTACAAGATTAGAAATGTTACAAAATGGTAAATTAGATGGTGCAGTACTTCCTGAACCTATGGGCAGTATTGCTGTAAAAAAATGGCAGTTATTTAGTAAATTCTTCTGAAGCTATGAAAATAAATCCAGGTGTAATGGTATTTACAAATGATAGCGTAGAAAATAAAAAAAGAAGCTATAAAAGCTATGTATAGAGCTTATGATAAAGCTATAGAATATTTAAATTCTACACCTCAAGAAGAATATATGGATTTAGTTATTGAAACAGCAGGATTACCACCAGCAACTAAAGATGCTTTAGTTATGCCAAAATATATGAAAGCTGCATTACCAGAAAAATCTGATTGGGATAAATCTATAAATTGGCTCAATAAAAAAGAATTAGTAACTGAAAAATATAATTATGAAGATATAGTAAGTGATATTTTAACGAAATGATTACCGTAGATAGACTTTATGTAAGATATGATGATACAAATATATTAGAAGATATTAATTTAAATTTGCCAACAGGGATAACTTGTGCAGTGATTGGCCCTTCTGGTTGTGGGAAGTCTACCTTATTGAATGTTTTGGCAGGACTACAAAAAAATTATCAGGGTTTAGTGCAAATAAATGGCGAAAATCCTTCCCCTAAAAAACAAACTATAGGTTTTATTCCTCAAAATTATGGATTATTGCCATGGCTTACTGTAAAAGAAAATATTTTATTAGGTTTAAAATGAAAAAAAGAAGCTAAACAAGGTTTACCTCAAAATTTAGTAGATAATTTAGGATTAAGTAATTTATTAAATCGTTATCCTAATAACTTAAGTGGTGGTCAACAACAACGTGTAAGTTTAGCTAGAGCTTTTGCTTTAAAAGCTGATTTATTATTAATGGATGAACCTTTTTCTGCTTTAGATGCTATTACAAGGGAAGAAATGCAAGATGTATTCATTGATTTATGGCAGAAGCAGAAAGTTTCTACTATATTAGTTACGCATTATGTAGAAGAAGCTTTATATTTAGGGCAAAAAATAATAGTGATGACTAGTGCACCTGGAGGTATTTATAAAATAATCGATAATCCTTTATTTAGTGATAAGAATTTTCGTGATAGAGAAATCTTTAGTTCACTAAGTAAAGAAATAAGAAATTATTTAAAGAAAGCAGGTAGTAAGAATGAAAGATAAATCATGGCATTTTTATTTACCTGCAATGATATTATTGCTTATTTTATGGTATGTTATATCTATAATTGTACATTTACCAATTATTCCTTCGCCTGTTTTGGTAATGGAAAGATTGGGCAATATTTTTACACAAACAATAGCTATTCATGCATTATATAGTCTTTGGCGAATTATAGCAGGAGTATTTTTAGCTATAATAATTGGTGTACCAATAGCAGTGATGATGGGATATTATAAAAAATGTGATAAGATTTTAGCTCCTATTGTTTATCTGACATATCCTATTCCTAAGATTGCATTATTGCCTATCTTGATGCTTTTAGCTGGCATTGGAGAATTACCAAAAGTTATTATGATATTTTTGATTGTGATTTTTCAAGTGTTAGTTGCTATTCGCGATAGTATAAAAACTATACCAAAAGAAATGTTTTTTCCTTTATATAGTTTAGGTGCATCTTTTAGACAAATTTTCTTAAATATACTATGGCCAGCTGTATTACCAAATTTTATTACATCTTTACGTGTAGCAATGGGGACAGCTATATCAGTATTGTTTTTTACAGAGACATTTGGCACTAAATATGGTATGGGATATTTTATAATGGATTCGTGGCTTCGTGTAAATTATTTAGATATGTACGCAGGTATTGTAGTTTTAAGTTTAATAGGTCTATTTTTGTTTGGTTTTTTAGACTTGGTAGAAAACTATTTTTGCAAATGGAAGAAAAAAGTATAAGAAGATATGGTTCTAGTAGCGATATTAGAACCATATCTTTTTTTTGTAATTAATTTTAATTTTTTTATATAATTTTTTGAAAATTGTATATTGACTTTATATAGGGAGATGGGTATAATTAAACCATAACAAGATTGTAAATTTGTTGATGTAAACGTTTGTTTTTTGTATTTATGTTGAGATTTTTATTAAATTCCAGCTTGTTACATAAAAATTTTTTGAGAAATATATATTGACTTTAAGTGATGAGAATAATATAATGAAGCTGAGTTAAATGAAAATTTGTAAAAATACAAACAAACATTTGTTCAAGAACTTTAAGATATGTATAAAATAAGTTCGTATTTTGACAAAATGTGTAAACGTTTTCCGTTTTCAATTTTATGAAATTGAATTTTCTAAAAAATCATATGGTTTTATTTATTGATATAATATTGCATTTATAAATAAAAAATATGGTATTTTGAAATATTAACTCGTTATCAATTTCATATTGATAATAAAATAAATGAGTAGGTGATTTTAATGAAGGAAAACACAGTAATAACGGTTAGTAGACAGTATGGTTGCGGTGGTCGTGAATTAGCTGAAATTTTAGCTAAAAAGCTAAATGTAAAGTTATATGATAGACAAATTGTTCATATAGCAGCAGCTAAATTAGGTATCAATGATTTATCTGAACAGGATTTATTAGAATTAGAAAATACTGTTCATCCATTGACATTGACATTCATGCCATTCCATTCTTTCGGTACTCGCATGGGCGAATCCAGCAGAGGTATGTTCTTATCTGAAGCTAGTGTAGTAAGAAAACTTGCTAACGATGGAGCATGTGTTATCTTAGGTCGTTGTGCTGATTATGTATTAGAAGATATGCCAAATCATTTCTCCATTTTCGTTTGTGCAGACGATGAATACAGAGAAAAAAGAGGTAAAGAAGTTTACGAAGGTAAAACTTTAAAAGAATTAAACGAAGAAAATGAAAAAAGAGCTAGATATTACAATTATTATACAGGTAAAAAATGGGGCGAAGCTTCTAACTATGATTTAATTGTAAATACTAGCAATGCATCTTTAGACAAAATAGCAGATGCTATCATTGAATATATTAATAAAGTTCAAGAATAAAAGAACTAAAGAATATAGAAGGGTAACAGCATAGATGCTGTTATCTACATAAGTTTTGTTAATAATTTTTTTATTAAATATTTATAATTTTATTTAGGAGGACTTATAAATGTCAGGTAATAATGGTAATAAACTTATGCAACGCATATCATATGCTTGCGGTACTTTTGGACATGATATCTTCTATATGATGGTTAGCACATACTTTATCATGTTCATCACAAGTAATCTTTTCAACACAGAAGATCAAAGTCATAATGAATACATGATCGGTATCATCATGACAGTAATTCTTGTAATTCGTGTAGCAGAACTTTTCATTGACCCATTCATTGGTAACACTATCGATAAAACAAACACTAGATGGGGTAGATTTAAACCATGGGTTATCGTTGGTGGTTTCGTAGCAGCTTTAAGCTTAGCAATTTTATTCACTGACTTAGGTGGTTTAACAACATCTAATCCATTACTCTACTTAATTATCTTTGCTATTTTATACTTAGTAATGGATATCTTCTATTCAGCAAAAGACGTTGCTATTTGGTCCATGGTTCCAGCAATGTCCTTCGACTCTAAAGAACGTGAAATTACAGCAACATTTGCTCGTATTGGTTCCGTATTTGGTGCTCAGCTCGTAACAGTAATGGTTATTCCTATCGTATTATTCTTCTCCAAAGACACTAACGGCGGTGTTGGTGATGCTAATGGTTGGTTAGCTTTCGCTTTAATCGGTGGCGGTGTATCTTTATTAGGTGCTGTTATCCTTGGTCTTGGTACAAAAGAACAAGCTTCCGCTCTTCGTGAAAACAAAAAAGAAACAACTTTCAAAGAAGTATTCTCTATCTTAGGTAAAAATGACCAGTTAATGTGGATCGCTATTACATTCCTTATCTTCTGCTTCGGTCAGGACTTAGTAAACTCCTTCCAGATGTACTATTTCGCTTACATTTTAGGTGATTCCACTTATTTATCCTTCTTAGGTATTATCAACGTTATCATTGGTTTATTAGCAGTTGCTTTATTCCCTGTATTAACAACTAAATTCAAAAGAAGAAACTTATTCTTCTATTCTATCGTAATCATGATCGTTGCATTGATCATCTATGCTTTCGCTGGTACAAACTCTGTATTAGTATTAATCGCAGCTGGTTTATTCAACTTACCACAGCCACTTGTATTCTTAGTAGTATTAATGACAATCACAGATACTGTTGAATATGGTCAGTTAAAAATTGGTCACCGTGATGAATCCCTTATCCTTTCTATCAGACCATTAGTTAATAAATTATCCGGTGCTGTAACAAGTGCTATCGTTGGTTTCACAGCTGTTTGGGTTGGTATGTCTGGTAAAGCTACAGCTGATAGCATTACTGATAGCAATAAAATGATGTTCGAATTAATCATGTTTGCTGTGCCAATCGTGTTCATCCTCATCGCAACATTACTTTACAAAACAAAAGTTACTCTTACTGAAGAAAAACATGCTGAAATCGTTAAAGAACTTGAACGTACTTGGAAAGATATCAGTAAATAATATATAAATATGAAGATAAAAGAACTGTACTAAAATTTAGTACAGTTCTTTTTTTATAATTTTACATAATATACAACATTTAAACAAATTTTAGCAACATAAAACATTGCTATTGGTAACGATATAAAATATAATAATAACAAAGCTTTTAGATAGAAATGTACATTTCAGGTTAATTGTAAACGTTTTCAAAATAAAAATTTTCAAAAAATCATATACTTTTATTTATTATTATATATTTGATAAGTTGAGCATTTTCTTATTTATTATATTTTAATATTAAAGAGAGGGATTTAATATGAACTCAAATACAGTAATTACAATAAGTAGACAGTATGGTTGCGGTGGTCGTGAATTAGCTGAAATTTTAGCTAAAAAATTAAATGTAAAATTGTACGATAGACAAATTGTGCATATCGCAGCAGCTAAATTAGGTATTAATGATTTATCTGAACAAGATTTATTAGATTTAGAAAATACTGTTCATCCATTGACATTGACATTCATGCCATTCCATTCTTTTGGTACTCGCATGGGTGAATCTAGTAGAGGCATGTTCTTATCTGAAGCTAGTGTAGTAAGAAAACTTGCTAATGATGGACCATGTGTTATCTTAGGTCGTTGTGCTGATTATGTATTAGAAGATATGCCAAATCATTTCTCTATCTTCGTTTGTGCAAATGATGAATATAGAGAAAAAAGAGGTAAAGAAGTTTACGAAGGTAAAACTTTAAAAGAATTGGACGCAGAAAACGAAAAAAAGAGCTAGATATTACAATTATTATACAGGTAAAAAATGGGGCGAAGCTTCTAACTATGATTTAATTGTAAATACTAGCAATGCTCCTTTAGATAAAATAGCAGATGCTATTATCGAATATATTAACACAGTTAAATAATTTTTAGTGTAGTCATTAAAATTTTAATAACATAATGGGGAGGCCTTTATATGTCAAGATTTTTATCACGTGTGGCATATGCGTGCGGTACCTTTGGGCATGACTTTTTCTATGCAATGATTGGTACTTATTTTATGATTTTCGTAACAAGTAATTTATTTAATACAGATGATACAAGTTATAATGAATATATGATCGGTCTTGTAACAACAGTTATTCTTGTTATTCGTGTTGCGGAACTTTTCATTGATCCATTCATTGGTAATACTATTGATAAAACAAAAACTAGATGGGGTAAATTTAAACCTTGGGTTCTTTCTGGTGCAGTTATTGCCGCAGTTACTTTAGCTATTTTATTCACAGATATTGGTGGCTTAGCTGAAACAAGTCCTATAATGTACTTAATTGTTTTCGCTATCTTATATATAATTATGGATATTTTCTATTCAGCAAAAGACGTTGCTATTTGGTCCATGATACCAGCACTTTCTTTTGATTCTCGTGAACGTGAAATTACAGCTACTTATGCACGTATTGGTTCTGTATTCGGTGGTCAGCTCGTAACTATCATTGTTATTCCAATTGTTTTAGCTTTCTCTGAAAATAGCAATGGTGGTGCAGGTGATGCTACAGGTTGGTTTGCATTTGCTGCAATTGGTGGTTTAATTGCTACTGTAGGTGCTATCATTCTTGGTATTGGTACAAAAGAACATGACTCTGCTCTTCGTGAAAATAAAACAGATACATCTTTTGGACAAGTTTTCTCTGTATTAATGAAAAATGACCAGCTCTTATGGATTGCATTTGCTTATCTTATCTTTGGTTTAGGTCAAAACCTTATCAATAACTTCAACCTTTATTATTTCATTTATGTATTAGGTGATTCTTCTCAGTTCTCCTTCTTAGGTGTAATCAACGTTATCATTGGTTTAATGGCAGTTGCTTTATTCCCATCATTAACTAAAAAATTCAGCAGACGTAATTTATTCTTCTATTCTATCGCTATTATGTTGATTGCAGTAGTTATTTACTACTTTGCAGGTCAAAATGTATATTTAACATTACTTGGTGCTGGTTTATTTGCATTACCACAGCCACTTATCTTCCTTGTTGTATTAATGACAATCACAGATACTGTTGAATATGGTCAATTAAAACTTGGTCATCGTGATGAAGCACTCGTACTTTGTGTACGTCCTTTAATCGATAAATTAGGCGGTGCTATCACATCTGCTATCGTAGGCTTCACAGCTGTTTGGGTTGGTATGTCTGGTAATAAAGTTACAGCAGAAAGCATAACTCCTGATAATTTACTCAACTTCCAAATTATCATGTTTGCAATTCCATTTATCTTACTCATCATTGCAACATTCATTTACAAAGCTAAAGTTAAATTAACAGAAGAAAAACATGCTGAAATCGTTAAAGAACTTGAACGTACTTGGGGTAAAGATAATAAATAATTGATGTGAAAGTTATAAAAAGGATATTCTTTTTAAGAATATCCTTTTTTTATGTTTAAATATAATTATTAAAAA
>ENA-OQET01000632-OQET01000632.1-human-gut-metagenome-genome-assembly--contig:-NODE-632-length-17997-cov-2.884107_pt1 | contig 17997 bp, 21 predicted proteins | sample MGYA00242800_ERZ504645 | MGnify/ENA primary metagenome ERZ504645 (study PRJEB26092, sample SAMD00036308) | human gut metagenome | host: Homo sapiens | study: EMG produced TPA metagenomics assembly of... | reverse complement strand
ATTAAAGACCTTGGTAAGCAACTTAAAAAACTTGGTATGCTGATTGTTCAGGATCAGGTCTGGAACAGGGTAACAGTCAATCGTGCTGCACATAAATCTACCAGATATTACATTGATGAGTTTCACTGGACGAGACGTTCCGCTTGTTGAATAGACAGCGGGGTCAGTAGCCGTCCGTAAAAAGAAAAAGCTACTGATACAACTGATATGGTGTTGTTCAAATGAAGGGGTAACGCCCTGAAGGGACACACGTAAACTCCCTACAGCGTGATAGTTGTGCAAAAGCTATCGGGTTGTCAAAAGTTAGGGTGAAGAGCAAAAAGCAGGTCCTAACAGGTAAGGCTGAGGAAAGATTCACAGAGGTGTGGGTTGCCTGTGATTATGTAGTGAAGCTGTATATGGTGAGTATCCACGGAAGTGGGGACGAACTGACGATTTAAAGAGTCTAAAATTCGAATGCGTTGAAAAGCGCATGCCAACGGTTTGGCGCTGATTACCGAAAAGTAACTGGGTGGAAGTGAAAGTCGGAGCATTGTTACAGGCAATGGAAATTAGCAGGCTCAAAGGAGGCACCTAAGTACAGTATATTGCACCATATTGGAACGTCGAAAGCAACGAACAGTGAGCAGTTACACATGCTATGACCTGTTGGTAAGGAAAGCACACTGTATAACTTACCTTTATCGTTGTGAGAGCGGAGGCACGAGCGATGAAGCTCCTGTAATGGGAGTGGAGCAATAGCCTCTAGTGGGACGACTGGTCTGTCTGCCAGTCGACAAAACAAGTTTAATAAAGTAATGCAGTTAATATTCATAGGTTCGAGTATGACTAAGAGAAACAAGTCTTGCGAGAGTGAGGTGATGTTGACTATGCAAAGAAAGGAATTGTTAAAGAAAAGTGCTATCCGTCATGCTGAGTATTACGGCATGGTCGAAGTACAGGATGCATTATATGCGGATAGTGCGAACAAAAAGATTTTCACGGATCTGATAAGTATTATCGGTTCAGATGCCAATATCAAAATGGCATATCGTAATCTCAAATCAAACAAAGGAAGCAACACGCCCGGTGTCGACGGTAAGACCTTTAAGGACTTAGCTGAGATGTCAGAGGAAGCATTGGTTCGATGCGTTAGGGACAAAATCCTTAACTATCAACCCAAAGCGGTCAGAAGGGTGTATATCCCAAAGCCGAATGGAAAAATGCGACCATTAGGAATTCCTACTGTAATAGATAGGATTGTACAACAAAGCGTATTGCAGGTTATGGAGCCTATATGCGAAGCCAAGTTTTATCGGCACAGCTATGGTTTCAGACCGAATCGTAGCACTAAGAATGCCGTTGCCGTGTGTTACAAACTGGCGCAGGTGGACGGATTCCACTATGTAGTTGATGTAGATATCAAGGGATTCTTTGATAACGTTGACCATGGGAAGCTACTGAAACAGATATGGACGTTGGGAATTCGGGATAAAAGGCTGATTTCCTTGATAGGAAAGATGCTGAAAGCCCCCATTGAAGAAAACGGGGTTAGAACGGTACCCGATAAAGGCACGCCTCAGGGTGGTGTACTTAGTCCATTACTGGCAAATATTGTTCTGAATGAGCTTGACTGTGATCAGCATATCCATATCGTTGTAGCAGTCCGGTGCATTTCCTTCAATATTCTCTACCTGGCTTTTAAAAATATCTTTATAACTTTTCGGTACATCAAAAATATCACCTGTAGAGCGGTAGGTATGTGCCCCTCTTGACCGCATCCAGCCCGACGGATCATATTTTCCCCAGTTACAGGCTGCAAATAAAATATCCTTTCCCGAGCTTCGAAGAGCCATTGCCATAGTAAGATATGCATTTTTTTGCATCTGCACAGACCGGAAAGTAGCAGAAATCATATTTCAGGTAATCCACGTCCCATTGGGCAAACTGCTTTGCATCTTCTGCTTCATGACCATAGCTTCCCGGGTATCCTGCACAGGTTTTCGTACCGGCGCAGGAGTACATGCCGAATTTCAAACCTTTGCCGTGGATATAATCTGCAAGAGCTTTCATTCCATGTGGAAACAGTTCCGGATCTGCCACTAATTTTCCATCCACACGCTCCTTCAGGGACCAGCAGTCATCTATGATCACATACTCATATCCAGCCTCCTTGTAGCCTTCTGCCACCATAGTATCTGCCATTTCCATGATCAACTGCTCATTTATATGAGCACCAAAAGTGTTCCAGGAATTCCACCCCATCGGTGGTTTCTGTGCCAATACTGCCATAGTTAAATCCTCCGTTCAATTTTTTCCCATATCATCCTTTAACAGCTCCAAGCATAACCCCTTTTACAAAATATTTCTGCAGGAAAGGGTATACCAGCATAACAGGAATAACTGTAATAATCGTGGTTGCCATACGTACACTGTCTGCTGATAATGAAATAGCAGCTGCATTTCCAACCTGTCCGCTTCTCATACTGTCTGCCAGCATCTGTGCCTGATTGATGCAGTTATAAAGGATCAGCTGTACTGTCTGCAGGTTGGGATTCTGCACCAGAAGGTAGTTATCCTGCCAGGAATTCCAGGCTCCAACTGAGGCATACACTGCTACTGTCGCCAATATAGGTTTGCTCAGAGGCAGAATTATGCTCGTATAAATCTTGAAAAAGCCTGCTCCGTCAAGTTCCGCAGACTCCTGAAGAGACTGCGGAATCTGTTCTATAAATGTTTTGATCAGTATGACATAATATGCGTTTACAATTCCCGGAATAATATACAGCCAGAAAGTGTTGTTCAAATGGTATGCTTTCATGGTTATGTAATAGGGAACCAGACCGGCACTTAAATACATGGTAATAACTACAAACCTGTATACAAATTTTCTTCCAATCATATCTTTTTTCGTTACCAGATATGCAAACAGGGAGGAACCAAACAGACACAGGATTGTCTGGATGACTGTTCTGGCTCCTGAAATCAGGAAAGCATGTCCGAATCCTGATTTTTTCAGGATCATCTTATATGCATCCAATGTGAAGCCCTTTGGCAGGAAATAAATTCCCTCCAGGGATGCCCTTGTACTGTCAGACAGGGAATAAATAACCATGTAATAAAACGGATACACACAGAGAAATACTGCAATCAACAGAAAAAATACATTTAATACATGAAGAAATTTCTCCTGTGGTGATGTTTTAATTTTTGAACTTGTTTTTTTCATTCTTCTCACCTCCAGTTATACAATCGATTCGCCTCTGATTTTTTTCCGACAATGCGTTTGCAGTAAATAATAATACAATTCCAAGTATTGACTTCAGCATTCCCAGGGTAATGGAATAGGAATAATCATTTATATAAAATCCAACCTTATATACATAATAATCAAGCACTTCAATTTTATCCGCTACCATAGGGTTGTAAAACATAAAATACTGGTCAAATCCGTTTGAAAGAATATTACTTACTGCAAGAAGGAACATTACCACATAGGTAGGCATGATCCCTGGAATTGTAATATGCAAAATAGACTGGAGCTTATTGGCTCCGTCTACCTTTGCTGCATCATATAGTTCTGAATCAATTCCTGTAATCGCTGCAATATAGATAATTGCTGACCATCCGAAGCTTTTCCAGATTCCCAGAATCCACTGCAGAACCCAGGTGTGATCCACATCACCAAGAATTCCCATAACAGGCGGCTGAATGCCAATTTTCTGCATCAGAACACTTACAAATCCATTTACAGAAAAGAAAGCAAAAGCAACACCATAAACAATGATCCAGCTGAATAAATGTTTGGCAGTGTGGTTGTCATGTCTGTAACAATTTTTTAAATTTAGAATTTTTATTTCATTGAACATAATTGCAAACACTACCGGAACAGGGGTTGCCAGCAGCCCCAGTGCGCTAAGCGCCAATGTATTTCTCAATACACGCAGTACCTCTGACCGTTCTGTAAACAACTTCTGGAAATTACCTAGTCCTACAAAAACCATGCTGCCAAAATCCAGAAATTTCTGTCCAATTTTGTAATCAAACACGGAATAAATCCATCCAACCAGCGGAACATAGGAAAATGCAAATACATAAATTAAAAATGGAACTGCCAGAAGCAAATATTTGATTCCACGTAATTTTTTTCTTCCAATCCTCTCTGCCAATGCAGTTTCTGACTTTTTCACGCTCATATAGCATACCTCCTTCTCTGCTAATAAGATAACGCAAAACGGAAGGTGTATTCCAGATACAACCTTCCGTTTTTTTTAGACATATCCTATTTAGTTAAAAGGTGGTGCTTTCACATTTAAAGTAAATCTTACAAAAATGGTAAAATCTTACGATTTTAAACAAGCCCCTGATGGAATTTCCCAAGGAATTCCTTCATTCTTACATGTTCTGATGAAAATACCTCTTCCGGGGTGCCTTCCACTGCGATCAGACCGTCATCCATAAAGATAATCCGGTCGGAGATATCACGGGCAAAGCTCATCTCGTGGGTAACGATCACCATGGTGATATGCTCGGCTGCCAGGTCTTTGATTACTTTCAGGATTTCGCCAGTGAGCTCCGGGTCCAAAGCAGATGTGGGCTCATCGAAGAAAAGAATATCCGGGTTCATGCAAAGGGCTCTGGCAATGGAAACTCGCTGCTGCTGTCCGCCGGAAAGCTGGTAGGGATAATAATTTTCCTTATCCGAAAGCCCCATTTTCTTAAGAAGCTCCCTTGCCTGCGCATAAACCTCTTTTTTATCTCTCTTTTGTACCTTAATTGGAGCGTCTGTAATATTTTTAATCACAGAAAAATGGGGAAAAAGGTTAAAATTCTGGAAAACCAGTCCGATTTTTCCATTTTTGATGATTTCGCCGCCGTCTGGTGTCTCCAGACCAGTGGCACAGCGAAGCAATGTAGACTTACCCGAGCCGGAGGGACCGATAATACTAAGAACCTCGCCCTTGTCTACTTCCAGGGAAATGTCACGGAGAACGTCCAGGGCTCCGAAACTTTTCTTTATGTGTTTCATTTCAAATAATTTCATATAGTGACTCCTTCTGGTTACCCGCACACAGTTTTACAATGTATATTCACTGCAGGTTGATGATAAATTATTAGCGGTAATAGTTCAGTTTTTTCTCTACTTTATCCATAATCACTGCTACCAGCAGGTTAAATACATAATAAAATACAGCCGCTACCACAAACGGCACCATCGTGGTCTGAGAGCTGGCAATCTGTTTCGCCAAAGTGAACATTTCAGCTACCGCTACAACAAACGCCAATGAAGTATCCTTTACCAGAGTGATTACTTCGTTGGTAATAGATGGCAAAATCCGTTTAAATACCTGGGGAAGAATGATGCGGAAGAAGGTCTGTGCTTTGGAGTAGCCAAGGATTCTGGCTGCTTCATACTGACCTACTGGCATGGATTCAATTCCACCACGGTAGATTTCTGCAAATAAGCGGCATAATTAATTGCAAAAGCAATAAATACAGCGATCAGGCTGTAACCCATGGAAATTCGGATTCCAAAATAAAATATGGTCCGAAATATACTACCATCAGCTGCAGCATAAGAGGTGTTCCGCGCATAATGGAGATATAAGCAGAAACGATCCATCTGATTATCTTTATTTTGGACATTTTACCCCAACAGACCAGAAGGCCAAGTGGCAGGGAAAATATAAGGGTTACAAAGAAAATTTCCGTAGTTACGGTCATTCCCTTTGCAAGCTGGCTTAACATTACACTAAAACTCATAGTTACTGTGTTCCTCCTGTTGATACTTGTGTTCTAAGGGATCGCATTTCACGTTTCATTTCATTCTATAATTCACATTCTGCGAATCAAGCTCCTTCTTTTGGAACAGACCCCTTCTCGCTAAGAAAAGAGGGTGCGCCAGGTACCCTCTTTTTTGCGTATATTCGTGTTTATAGTCTATGTGAATTATTCAGCCTCATCCTCAGCAGTATCTGCGTCAGCTGCCTCATCAGAATCTGCATTTTCTTCTGCCGCATCTGTGCTCTCTTCTGTCTTATCCGCTGCTTTCTCATCTCCCAGGCAAAGCATGTCAGCTACACCATACTGCTCAGCCAGTTTATCAATCTCGCCCTCATCATACAGCTTCATAACCTCGGTCCATACGGTATCACGAAGCTCCTCGTTTCCTTTGGCAAATCCAATACCGTACTGTTCGCTCTGAATCGGCTCGTCAAGGATCTTATATTTACCCTCTTCTCTCTGAGCCAGCTGATATTTGGCAACTCCGATATCAACAGCAACAGCATCAGCTGCGCCAGAATCAATGTTCATAAATGCGGTATTGTAATCCGGATTCTCTGTAAGGGATGCAAAGCTGTCTGTCAGTTCTTTGTTATCCTCGCTGTTCAAAGCATCAAGTGCTGCAGATGCAGCCTGTACTACAACATTCTTCCCTGCCAGATCTGCCAGTGTCTCAATTCCGGAATCGGAAGCGACTACCATAACCTGCTCGTTATTCAGATATGGATCAGACCAGGTATAATCATCCTCACGTCCATTGATGGTAAAGCCATTCCAGATACAGTCAATATTTCCGGAATTCAGTTCCATATCCTTGGAATCCCAGTTAATTGGTTTCTTTACAAGCTCCCATCCAAGATTATCACATACCTTCTGCGCCACATCCAGGTCAAAACCAACATATTCGCCACTTTCATCCATATAACCAAAAGGTGGGTACTCTGCATCAAATCCAACAGTCAGGGTCTTACTGTCGGCATCTGCATAAACAGTCACACCAGAGCAGATACCTGCTGCCACCAAGGCACTCATCATAATCGCCAGCATTCTTTTTTTCATAATATCTATCCTCCTGAAATCTAATTCTCATTATTTTAGTGCGTTTTCACTCTACCATGTTAAAGCATGGTTGTATGGTAGCATACGAAAGTAATTCTGTCAATATAGTTTTTTAGAAAAAGCACAGGTTCATCACGAACCTGTGCTCCTATGATACTCTCCTGTCAGCTTCTCCAGCATTTCATCCGCCTTTCCTGGTCTTATGCTGACCTCCTTTTTCTGCGCAAACTCATCCAATGCCTTTTTTAAAGTATCCTTCACTTCCTCCGATACATTCAGCTCCTTCAGCCTGTTCTCATACTCCTGCGGCTTCTTCACGCTGCGGTAGGCAAGCAGGTAACAAACCAGCTCCTTAGGATCGCTCTGGGTAAGAAACGCCTCCCAGAAACACTCCATTGCCTTCTCCATCTGAAAAAGATAACTGTACGCACATCCAAGGTTATGCCACACACTCATGGTCAGCCCCGGTCTTATCTGCTCCAGCCCTTCATTTTTTCAGAAGCTGCTGATACACCTTGATGGCACTTACATACATCTTATTTGCTACCAGGGCATCCCCTTTTCTCCTTTTTTCGAAGAAGAGGTGCCTCCTGATCCAGCTTGGCAAGCTTTACATTCAATGCCTTCAGCTCATCGTAAGTAAGATAATTGATCTCCTTAAATACCGGATAAAGCACATCCTCCGCACTGGCAAATTTACCAAGATGAGGACGCAGCTTGGCTGCCAGTCTTGGCAGATCCAGTTCCTCGCTGATCCAGGTGCAGAGATTTTCATTTATAATAGAAGAATCCACCAGATAAAGATTGTGGTACAAAAAGTAGCAAAGCTCCTCCAGTGAGTAAATATTGGTATTGATACTCTCCACAAAAAACGGCTTGTCCGCCATTTTTTGTCTGACATAAAATATAACCGCTCATTTCCAGCCTCCTTTACCACTCTACCAGTTCGTCCCAGACCTTGCCGCTGGAAGGGAACATTTCTCCAAATCCAAGATCTTTTACAACAACGCGGCATTTCTTCTGTGACACATATGCAAGAGCCAGAGACAGTCTTGTAGTCTTATTGGGACGCTCAGGAAGTCCGGGCAGTCCCATAATTACTTTCTTCTTGTGCTTCTCGCCGAAGGTTCCAACAACAAAAACGAGCTCTGTTATATCATCCAGGATCAGCTCGCAGCCAGCTTTACACTCATACCAGTTCTTACCAGCCTCAATAAGCGGGTAATATGCCGGCGCACCCATCACCCGCATTTCCATTCCCACATCTTTCAGCACAAGAGCAGGACTCATATAACGGTACCCCTTCAGGATCTTATCCTCAAGGCGCTCCTTTCCAGCTGCACATGCACCTTTTGCAAAAAGGTTATTTCCATAATAAACCTTTCTTCGCTGCATGCAAAGGCTTCCAATGGACATTTTCGCCCAATCCGGGCTAAATCCATATCCTGTGATCTGAATGCTGGAAAAAAGACCGGTTCCAAGAGTCTCCTTAATAAAATCACGGAAAGCCTCATCTCTGGCTTTACACGGCCTTCTCTCCCTCTTCCTCAGGTGCTGTAAGAGATGGGAGAACCGTCTTCTTCGGCTCCTCAAGGCGTACCAGCACCGGCCTTGTGCTGCTGTCCATAGTCAGCTGTTGAAACTTCACTTCATCCTGATGAAAAGAATACCAGCCGATACTCCGGTTCCAAGTCTCTCTTTTCTGGGTAAGGGAATAATAATAAAAGCTCTCTCCATGGTCTATCAGCATGTACTGATTCTTCGTAAAAACCAAATGGGCCTGGCAGGCTTTTTTCCAATATTTTTTCACCTGGGGGTCCTCAAGCTCAGGACTTGTGACACCAGGCATTTTGTACTTTTTTACAAGATCTGCAACTCCCAGAAAATTTCAGCATACCCTCCAGCAAAAACCTGAAGCAGCTCCCATGGCTCCACCTGTTCTCCCAGAATCTGCACACTGTCTTCTTTCTTACAGATTCCATACAGGTCATCCACCATCTGTCCCCCTTTTTCCCGGGCAAAATAAACTGCCTCAAGACCAATGGTGTACTCTTTATGCTCTCCGCGCCTGCAAATGCAGGTAGGTGCTTCAAACTCCTGAGCACCAACTTTCATGGACACAGAGCAGGGCTCCTCCCCTTTCCGGTCATAATAGCAGATCTGGGAATAGTCTTTTCCAAAATCAATTCCTATGATCAAATCACGAATTTCGTTCATATATTCAGTCCTCTTCTGTAATGACAAACATTTCTTTTACATACTGTTCCTGGCGGAAATACTGCTTCAGTCCCTGTTTCACCTCATGATGCTTGTCCAGTTTCCGCGCAGACAAAATCTGATTAATCATCTGGTACTTGCTGAATGGTGTACCTTCCACCTTACTCATTCCAAGTACCCGCTCTGGCGTTCTTTTGGTCTGTCCATTACATTCCTCTGAAAAATAATAATGCAAAGTTTCCCCGTAAAACATGGTAAACGGCTTGGTAAAAATACCCTCATATACATTCTTAAGAGGCTCTGTCTTATATTCCAGCGCACGTCCAAGTCCGGTATCCAAAGCATATACAAGGGTTACCTTCGCCTCCGGGCTGGTGTGATATTCCACACATGTTTTATCATCCATCTGATACAGACTCAGAATTTCCGGTGGAAGTCTGTGGAAGAAAGAAAATACCATTTCTTTGTCCATGCACATTTTCAGAAGCTCTTTTTCTATGGAAAGAAGAGCCTCTTTTCTGCTCTTTTCCCTGGAAAGTTCTTTAAACAAAGCCAGATAGCAGACTTCATTTACCATCCATTTCTGCATATATGCATTCAACAGACAGTTTTTCACAAAAGGACTCATGGTGTATTCTTTTACAAAAATGCCATAGGAAACATGGGTCAGATATCCGCTTACGATCCACTCCCTTCCGGAATGGCGAATGTAGGATTCCAGAACATGCTCTCCCTCCTTGCGGTAATCCGTGGTAAACATAAGAAGCTGAAGGATTTTTTCCTCCAGATCATAGGTATCCATTTCAAATCCCACAGCACTTTTCCAGATGGAAAACATTTCATCCACAGGTCCAAAACGATATTTCATAAGATATGTGAGGATCACCTCATCATAAAATCCATTTCTGTAAACATCAGATGCCAAAGCCAGAAGTTCCTCGTCTTCCAGCATGTCGCAGCGCACGATCATGCGGCTTACCAGTTTCAAAAGGCTTCGCATGTCCACGCCCTCATAGCCGAATTCCTCCACAATGGCCATGTGCCTGGGAAAAAAGACCGCGGCTTATAAGAACCACCAGAAGCTTCTGCCTGTCCACACGGGCGTATTCCTGGTAATCCATCTGCTTTAAATATTGATCCAGATCTTCGCCAAATACATGCTCTGCATAATAATCCAGAATCCTGCGACGTACCTTCTGCTTATACTCCATGCAAAAAGCATCGGATTTGACCAGTCTTTGAAAAATATCCAGATTATCTTTGTCCAGTTCATGGCTTTCGCAATAATGAAGAAGCACACCTGGCTCGTCCACGCCAAGGGCAAGAACTTTTCTCACTGCCCCATCCTCATCCATGGTCTTCTTCAAACTGTAATCTACAGTAGCACTGTATCTGCGCTGCTTGTCATCCTGAAAAAGGATAGCAGCATCTTCTGTATAAATTCTTGGATAAGCTACACCCTGAACACAGGTATAAGTCTCCTCTGACTCCATCTGACTGTGACGCACGATCACATAGCGGACTTTTTTATCATCAAAATAAAGCCGGTGGGTAAACATTTTCTGCGCAATGGAATCTGCCGCCTCTTTTGTGCGAGGCTCCATCAGAAACTCCTGATATAAGACGGCATAGCTCTCATTCATTTTTCCCTCAGCCAGTTTTTTCCTGGCGAAATCCCGCATACCTGACATATAACGCTGGTATGCTGCCGGCTCTTTTTCCTTATTTGCAATAATACAGGAATAGATAAATGCCCGCTTGGAATCTCCAAGAGAATCGCTGTTATAAGTAAAATACATGAGTAGAGCCTTTGGAAGCTCAATCCGTCTGGAAGTATCCATAGTCTCCACATAATACTCATAAAGTCTTGTAAGACGCAGCCCATGCTCCACTGCCAGGGAAAACCAGCGGAAATATTCAGTCTTTCTTGGATTTCCCTTCATCACATATTTGCAGATGGCTTCCAGGGTATCCTCCGAAGAATACTGATCATAGCCCTTTGCCAATGCCTGATAAATACTTTCGTTATAATCTTTCTCATACCCGGAAAGATATGCAAGGCGCATTACCAGCTCCTCTGTAAGAAGGTTTCTTCTTGCCGCGAAGCGGAATACCTGCCCCCTAGAAGCTGTTCAGCCTGTGAAGAAGAGTCATGTCCTTGCAGATGATCTTCCATGTTTCCAGATAGAGGAACGGACTCCTGCAGCCCTTGCCAAACTGCTCTTCCAGCACAAATAATGCCTTGGACGGAGTCTCCTTGTATGCAGGATCCAGTTTCAGCAGGATCCATAAAAGCGGAAAGCTGTCACTTTTCTGCATGTAAAAATTGCGGATTCTGGACAATGCGTGAACCTTGTCCTTATATAAACCGGTAAGCGTGCACAGATACAGATAAATTCCAGCAAACTCCAGATCATCTCTTGTATAGGATTTATCCTGATAGCTTTCCAGAAGAGCTCTTGCTTCCTCATGATGGTTCTCCATGTAAAGAAGAAAGGCCTCATACATCTGGTATTCCGGATAATCACATCCGGACTGATGAAGCTGGTTCAGAATATAGTGGCTGCTCGCACTCCAGGTGGAAAAATCCATCCAGCTGTTGACCCCTGGATTCTCCTTTCCCGCAAGACAGCTTGCCACAGCAGTCTCATAGCACAGGTAGGCCAGACAGTCTTTTTGAAGATCCAGTTTACTCTTCTCCTGAGTCAGGCGGATATCTACATCCAATTTACCACTTGTGGATGCAACAATGGTATAAGTAATCTCCTGATAAGGGCTTTTTACTACAATTTTGCCAAACTGATTGCCTTGTCTTAATTTCTCCTTGTGCACCAGATATTCCACTTCATAATGGCTGCCAATAAAATCTTCGTCTGTTACCACCTTGCGGGAACTTCCAGAAAATCTCCAACTGCTTCCACATCAAGGCGCAGATGTCCCCATCCGCTTCTCTGAATGTAAAAAGATTCTTTCAAAGAGTCTTTCAGTTCATAGTATTCTTTGCCCACCTCTCTGGCACTTATGGTTACTTTTTCCTTCTTGCCGGCGGCAATGAGAAATTCTTCCAGATGCTGATACGTCACCGGTTGTCTGGACAAACCATAATAAAGTGTCTGGATCTTCTGATCCTCATTTTCCAGAATTCTGGCGAAGCTGGCATCTTTAAAAATACGGAATGCCTCTTTAAAATCGTCCCGGGCAACTTTTACAAATTCGTCCAGATTCCCTACCACACCTGAAAAACTGCGTATTTCCTCTTTCTCGATCTCAATTTCAAAAGGAAGACGGGCCTCTCCAATATTTGTAGTAAAACACAGCCATCCCTTCAGGTTTTCTCCTGGGGCAAGTCCTACCGTATCAATTCCAAGCGGGAGACGCACAGTAGTTCCTGAAATATGGTCCATTCCCGGTACCACCCGGCGGCTGGAGGAAGTAACATAACCGCGGATCTTCTGATTATCCTCTGTTCCAACGTACACTTCCCCTCTCTTCGTCTCCCCTGCTTTCATGGTCAGGGAAATCTTCTCCTTGGAAAAAAGGAGCTGGGGCTGTTCATATTCAAACTTTCCGTTTAAAAGCTGTTCGATCTTTTTTTTCAAAATCATTCACCTTACGTCTTTCGTGTTCTTGTTACTGTCCACAACCTTCACAGCAACACGCCTCTCAGAACATTGCCGTTGAACAGTAATCCTATTACTGCTGTCACTGCCTCTTTCGAACCAGAGCCTTTTTCAAACACGTTCCAGGCAGTTACTCTGACATTATTATAATGATTTTCACCCTTTATTTCAATGTAAAATATAAAAAGAATCCTGCCACGATTTTTTCCGCAGTAAAAAAAATGGCAGCCAGGCACTTAAAGCCTGTATTTTTCATAGACTATATAGAAATCCCCTTTGAGGTAGCGATTTGAAGACATTTTTGAAACCTTTGACAATGGCCGAGGAGCAGTATTATCTTCAGCAGTACCAAAGGGGCGATATGGAAGCAAAAAATATTCTCATAGAACGTAATCTGCGGCTTGTTGCCCATGTAGTAAAAAAATATCAGGGAACAGATGTAGAACTGGACGATCTGATTTCCATTGGCACCATTGGATTGATGAAAGCTATCTCCACATTTGATTCCACAAAAACAGCCCGGCTGTCCACATATGCAGGTAAGTGTATCAACAATGAACTACTTATGTTATTCCGCTCCCGCAAGAAGCATTCCCGGGAAATCTCGCTGTACGAACCCATTGGTACAGACAAAGAAGGCAATGAGATCCGTCTTCTGGATGTAATGGAAGGACCGGCAGTGGACGTTGTGGAAGAGTATTCCACCAGAGAAGATATCCGTCATGTACTGGATTCCATGAAGTCTGTACTGTCTTCCAAAGAATATGAGGTGATCTGCTGCCGCTTCGGGCTCTTTGGGCAAAAGGAACAGACGCAGCGGGAAATCGCCAGGCACCTTCACATCAGCCGCTCCTATGTATCCAGAATTGAAAAAAATCGCCCTGCAAAAATTGCGGACGCTTTTTCCTGAAAACGGGTAAAACACGCTCTGCGAGTTTTACCCCTATGATTATTTGTTACTGTTCATTCCGTGACCAGTAACGATTATTTTTCTGAATTACTCTCAGACTTATGCTTCACTACGGCGGAGGATATCATAAACCTCTGCCTCACCGCCAAGATCTACAAACAGCTTCTGCTGCGGATGGGGAGCGCTTTCTACGGAATTGCCCTCCTCATCATAGATAGCTTTTACAGGAACCAGAAGATTGGTTCCATCCGGTTTCATGATCTCGATCATCTCTCCTACTGTAAACTTATTTCTCTGTGTAATCTGCACATAGCCTCTCTCATCTACAGCTTCTGCAAATCCCAGATAGGTATATCCCTTCTCATAGGTATTATTGTCATAGATCTGTGCTTCCTCGCTTGGTTTGCCATAAAAGAAGCCAGTTGTAAATTTACGGTAAGTGCAGCCTGCGATCTGCTCCTGATACCAGGACATGTTTGCCTGATATTTGGCCGGATCTTCCAGGTAATCATCAATAGCCTTGCGGTAAGTACGTGCAACAGTTGCTACATAAAGAGCTGTCTTCATACGACCCTCAATCTTCAAACTGTCGATTCCGCTTGTGAGAATGTCATCCATGTGCTCGATCATGCAAAGATCCTTGGAATTGAAAATGTAAGTACCACGCTCATTCTCATAAACCGGCATATACTCCCCGGGTCTTGATTCTTCCACAATGGAATATTTCCAACGGCACGGATGTGTACAGGATCCCTGATTGGCATCTCTTCCTACCAGGAAATTGCTGAGAAGACAGCGTCCGGAATAGGAAATACACATCGCTCCGTGAATGAAAGTCTCAATCTCCATATCATCTGGAATATTGGCACGGATCTGGCGAATCTCTTCTAAAGAAAGCTCACGGGCAGTTACCACACGCTTCGCTCCAAGCTTGTACCAGAAGCGATAAGTCTCGTAGTTTGTATTATTTGCCTGGGTACTGATATGACGCTCAATCTCCGGACAGATTTCCTTGGCATAGGTGAAAATACCAGGGTCAGCGATGATCAGGGCGTCCGGTTTTAACTCCTTAAGCTCTTTCAGGTACTCTCTTACACCAGCCAGATCATAATTATGCGCAAGAATATTCACTGTCACATAGACTTTTACACCATGCTCATGAGCAAATGCAATTCCCTGAGCCATCTCTTCTTTTGAAAAATTGCGGGCCTTGGCTCGAAGACCAAAAGCCTCTCCTCCGATATAAACAGCGTCTGCTCCGAAAACCGTGGCAATCTTCAGAACTTCACGACTGCTTGCCGGAACTAATAATTCTGGTTTACGCATATAACTCCTCTTTCTTTACACTGATGGATGCCCCGTCTCCCAACGGAAGAATGGAGGTCTCCAAAAGCGGATTGTGTTTCAGTTCATAGAGATACTGACGCATGCGCTTATAAATGGTACGATTGCGCCTCTCTACAAGATAATGGGATTCGATAATGTCCCCTTCCTGAAGAACATTATCAGAAACAAGAACGCTGCCCTTATGCATTAATTGAAGCACATCCGGCAGCCAGTTAATATACTGCCCCTTGGCAGCATCCATAAAAATAAGATCATAAGTTCCAGTAAGTTCTTTCAGGATTTCTCCTGCATCCCCGGTAAGGAACTCTATCTGGGATTCCCTTCCTGCCTTCCTGAAATTCTCTCTGGCAATTGGGATCCTTTTTTCATAATTCTCAATTGTTGTTATTTTCAGATTCTCAGGTCCGTATTCGCACATCAGCAGAGTGGAAAAACCTACTGCCGTTCCAACCTCCAGTATTTTCATTGGCCGGGTTGCTGCAAGAAACATTTTCAGAAAGCTCTGCATTTCCTTGCGGATAATGGGAACCTTTCCTGCAAGTGCTTTTTTTTCCAGTTCTTCCAGAAAAGGAGTATTCCCCATATCAAGAGAATTGATGTAAGTGCGCATTCTCTCCTCCACGATCACTGTCCGGACTCTCCTTCCCCTGCAGTTCCATCAGCTGCCTGAGTATCCGCTGTACCGTCTGCACTCTGGGTATCAGCCGTATCAGTTCCTGCATCTGTAGTCTGAGTATCTGTCTGGGCCGCTGTATCAGCTGCTGCGGCAGTATCCTGCGTAACACCAGTCTGCTCCTCATCACCAGCAAGAATCCCCATAATACGTGTAGGAGTGTAAGCTGTACTTAACAGATAAGTTCCAGCCTGCATCTGTCCCTTATATGTAGAAAGTTTCTCCTGTGCAAAGAACACCAGACTGTCATCGATCAGTCCCTTGCTTTTCAGGATCTTGGCTACCTCATAAGTGGATGAGCCTTCCGGAATCACAACTGTCACTTCCTGGCCTGCTCCCGGGCTGACTGCCTGCTGGTTAAAAACATTGTAGCCAAACTGATAGGCCGACTTGCCGATCCAGAAAATCAGCACTGCAACACAGACGTAAAAAGCAGTACGGAAAATTCCACCAGCTACAAAAAGCCCTGCTTTTCCCACCTGATCTCTTGTATTACCCATGTTTCCTCCTTATAACTCAGGAATGTCCAGATCGATTCCCTCTGTAAGTGTCCTGCATATCTTCTGCATAAGTTTCACAAAGAGCAAGCTCAGCATCAAGAAATGCGTTTACAAGGGGATCTCTGCGCAGCTCCCTGGATTCTCTGTTGAGCTGCTCCGTTCCCCGGAACAGCTCATCTCTGTTTGCTTCATTCTGTAGTCTGAAATTGTTTCCTCTGAATGCATTCACACGGTCCATAAGCTCCGGGTTCTCCTTCAGAAGATCTCTGTATTTCTCAAATTTCTGATATTCTTCACTGTTCTGTACAGCTGCAAGAAGTGCATCTATACAGTCTTTTATCTCGTTCATCGCGCCTCTGCTTATGCCTCCATAATGATTGGAAGGATCATCGGACTTCTCTTGGTACGTTTCCATACGTAGTCGCTAAGTGCATCCTTCACTGCTGCCTTAATCTTGCTCCAGTCTGTGATACCTTTATCCAGACATCCGTCAAGAGCCAGCTCCACCACTTCTCTTGCATGATCCATAAGGTCTTCTGACTCTCTTACATACACAAAGCCTCTGGAAACAATATCCGGTCCTGCCAGTACCACATTGCTGTGTCTCTCTAATGTCATGACAACGATCATAATACCATCTTCGGAAAGGTGCTGTCTGTCGCGAAGTACAATATTACCAACATCTCCGACTCCAAGACCGTCTACAAGAATTGCGCCTGTGTGTACGGAACCAGTAACAGCCGCACTATTCTCATCAATCTCCAGAACATTTCCGGATTTCAGAATAAAAATATTGTCCTTGGAATATCCAAGTTCCTCTGCAACAAGCTTCTGAGCAGTCAGATGACGATATTCACCATGTACCGGAATTGCATATTTCGGCTTCACAAGGGAGTAGATCAGCTTGATTTCCTCCTGGCAGGCATGTCCGGATACATGTGCATCCTGGAAAATAACCTTGGCACCTTTCATGGAAAGCTCATTGATAACCTTGGATACAGCTTTCTCATTACCTGGAATCGGATGAGAACTGAAAATAATTGCATCATTAGGTTTAATGGTAATCTTCTTGTGGATATTGGCAGCCATACGGGAAAGAGCAGCCATGGACTCGCCCTGGCTTCCTGTAGTGATCAGAACAAGCTGCTCATCCGGATAGTTCTTTACCTGGTCGATCTCGATCAGAGTCTGGTCCGGAACACGCAGATAGCCAAGTTCTGCGGCAGTGGTAATAACATTTACCATACTGCGGCCTTCTACTGCCACTTTACGTCCAAAGCGGTATGCGGTATTGATGATCTGCTGTACACGGTCTACATTGGAAGCAAACGTTGCGATAATGATTCTTGCAGTCTTATATTCATTAAAAAGATTGTCAAAAACATGACCAACTGTACGCTCAGACATGGTAAAGCCCGGACGTTCCGCATTTGTAGAATCACACATAAGGGCAAGAACGCCTTTCCGTCCGATTTCCGCAAATCTCTGCAGATCAATGGCATCTCCAAATACAGGGGTATAGTCCACCTTGAAGTCACCTGTGTGTACCACGATTCCCACAGGAGAATAAATAGCCAGTGCAGATGCATCCTGGATACTATGGTTCGTCTTAATAAATTCAATTGCAAAATCACCCAAGATTGATTCACCTGACCGTGTTTTACCTCTTTTAACTTGGTAGTTTTAGTCAGATTATGCTCCTTCAGCTTGTTGCTGATCAGCGCAAGCGTCAGTTTGGTGGAGTAGATCGGTGCATTTACTTCCTTCAGTACATATGGAAGCGCACCGATATGATCCTCATGCCCATGCGTGATAACAAATCCTTTCACCTTGGAAATATTATCTTTCAGATAAGTTACATCCGGAATTACAAGGTCGATTCCAAGCATATCATCTTCCGGGAACGCA
>ENA-OQET01000631-OQET01000631.1-human-gut-metagenome-genome-assembly--contig:-NODE-631-length-17999-cov-2.423679_pt1 | contig 17999 bp, 21 predicted proteins | sample MGYA00242800_ERZ504645 | MGnify/ENA primary metagenome ERZ504645 (study PRJEB26092, sample SAMD00036308) | human gut metagenome | host: Homo sapiens | study: EMG produced TPA metagenomics assembly of... | reverse complement strand
ATAAAGGCTACGTCCTGATCCACGGACAAAAAGCACCGATCATCGGTCGTGTATGCATGGATCAGTTCATGGTTGATGTAACGGCAATTGAAGATGTAGAATTCGGAGATAAGGTTGTCATCTTCGGACGTGATGGAAAAGAGTTCCTTTCTGTTGATAAACTGGGAGAACTTTCCGGTAGATTCAATTATGAATTTGTGTGTGTGTTAAATAAACGTATTCCGAGAGAATACATCCGGCATGGAGAAGTCGTAGAACAGGTCGACAGTTTTTAAATCGCCGTGTGTTCTTGAAATTTTGCAGAATACATCCGAAAAAAAGGGAAATACTTAGTATATCTTAAGAATCGGAGTGTGAAGCAAGGTGCAGGTGAAACGAGGAGATATTTATTATGCGGATTTAAGTCCGGTAGTCGGATCGGAACAGGGTGGAATTCGTCCAGTCCTGATCATACAGAATGATGTTGGCAACAGGCATAGCCCGACCGTCATCTGTGCGGCGATCACCTCAAGGATGAACAAAGCGAAATTACCGACACATGTGGAAATTGACGCAAGAAGGTATCATATTGTCAGAAATTCCGTGGTTTTACTGGAACAGATCCGTACGATTGATAAGCAGAGACTTAAGGATCTGGTATGTCATCTGGACGAAGAGATAATGAACAAGGTTGATGAAGCAATTCGAATCAGTTTCGAGCTTCATACATAGAGAAGGAGTTAAGGATAATTAATTATGGAAGAGGGAAGTTTATTCCAACGAATGAAACAGATATTTCACGAAGATGAAATGGACGAAGAGATGCAGAAAGAAGCGGCAGGTCTGATCCGCAATATTTTCCGTTATATGGATAAGGATGCAAAGGATATTATGACCCACCGAAAAAATATTGTAGCAATCGATGGAGACTGGTCACTGGAAGAGGCTTTGCAATTCATGCTGGATGAACGCTTTTCAAGATTTCCGGTCTATCAGGAAGATATCGATGAGATCATCGGGATCATTCATCTGAGAGATGCAACGTCCGGCTATCTGGACAAGTCAAAACGGCAATGTCCGGTAAAAAATCTGGAGGAATACCTACGTCCGGTTACATATATTCCTGAAACAAAGAGCATTGATACTCTTTTCAAAGAAATGCAGGCGGCTAAAAATCATATGGTCGTTGTGCTGGACGAATACGGACAGACTTCTGGCCTTGTCGCAATGGAAGATATCTTGGAAGAGATCGTCGGAAATATTCTGGATGAATATGATGAAGAAGACGAAATGATCAAAAAACAGAATGACGGAAGTATGATTGTCAATGGTCTGACTGAACTGGAGGATCTGGAAGATCTGATTCCGGTAACATTTGACAAAGAAGATTATGAGACACTGAATGGATTTCTGATCGATAAACTGGAACACATCCCTGGAGAAGACGAAACCTGTGTTGTTGACTATGACGGCTATCGTTTCACGGTATTACAGATCGATAATAATATAATTCAGACAGTTAAGATTGAAAAAGTTTTCGAAGCGTGATAGAATAGACAACGTGTGTAATAATACAATTTTAAAAAAGATAAAAACAAATAGATAAAGAGAGGTAAAAGACATGTCAGGACATTCAAAATTTGCCAATATTAAGCATAAGAAAGAAAAAAACGATGCGGCTAAGGGAAAGATTTTTACAAAGATCGGTAAAGAGATTGCAGTAGCTGTAAAAGAAGGCGGAAGTTCTGATCCTTCTAACAACAGCAGATTACGTGACGTAATTGCAAAAGCAAAATCTAATAACATGCCGAATGATACCATCGAAAGAAATATCAAACGTGCATCCGGAGATATGAGTGCGGCAAACTATGAGCACATTACATACGAAGGCTATGGACCGAACGGTACAGCTATCATCGTAGAGACTCTTACAGATAACAAGAACCGTACAGCATCTAACGTAAAGAACGCATTTACAAAGGGAAGCGGTAATGTAGGAACACCTGGATGTGTATCATTCATGTTCGATAAGAAAGGTCAGATCGTAATCGATAAAGAAGAATACGAAGGTGATGCCGATGAGCTGATGATGCAGGTACTCGATGCAGGAGCAGAAGATTTTGTAGAAGAGGAAGACAGCTTTGAAGTATTGACTGATCCGGACGATTTCAGTGCAGTCCGTCTTGCAATGGAAGAAGCAGGAATCCCGATGGCATCTGCAGAAGTAACAATGATCCCTCAGACATATGTAGAACTGACAGACGCAAAAGATATCGCCAATATTCAGAAAACTCTGGATATGCTGGATGATGACGATGACGTTCAGGATGTATATCACAACTGGGATGAATAAAAAGAATCCGATACCTCCATACTAAGAAAAAGTATGGAGGTATTTTTTATGAGTGAAGAGAAAAAGGAAAAAGAAAAAAGTGCGGAACCGACTGAAGAACTGAAAGAAACAGGAAGCGCCAATCTTGAGAACAGCAGGGACAGCCACCGGATCAAATTACTTACTATTGTAGGAGAGATTGAAGGCCATGAAGCAGTATCGGGAAACACCAAGGCAACCAAATACGAGCACTTACTTCCTTTGCTTGCGGAAGTCGAAGACAGTAATGAGATCGACGGATTACTGATTCTTCTGAATACACTTGGCGGCGATGTGGAAGCAGGACTCTCCATTGCAGAAATGATCGCCTCACTCAGTAAACCGTCTGTGTCACTGGTTCTTGGAGGAAGTCATTCCATCGGAGGCCCGCTTGCCGTATCTGCGGACTATTCCTTTATTGTGCCAAGCGGGACAATGGTCATTCATCCGGTGCGCTCGAACGGGATGTTTATCGGTGTACAGCAGAGTCTGGATAATATGCTGAGAACACAGGACCGGATCACCAGATTCCTGGCAGATCACTCGGCTATGACACAGGAGCGGATCGAGACCCTGATGTTAAATCCGACAGAACTGGTAAAAGATGTCGGGACATTGCTGGAAGGAAAAGATGCGGTACATGAAGGACTCATCAATGAAGTCGGCGGATTAAAAGATGCATTGAATAAATTGCACGAAATGATCAATGAAAGAAATAAAAAAAATGAACGAAAATGTGTAATGACATCAAAACCCCTAAATGCTATAATTATAATTAGTATTGCCATCATAAGGGGGAGTTGTAATGGCAGCAAAGTCTACCAAAAGTAAAACAACTGGAAAAAAGACGAATACGACAGCAAAAAAGCCGTCTTCGAATAAAAAAACAACAAGAAAAACAACGAAAAGAACAACCGGAAAAAGAAAAACTGCCGGCCGGAAATCAACCGGAAATGGTAATAGTTTTCTGATAGATGAGATCCTGATCTGGACAACTCTTGCAGTCAGCATTATTCTTCTGATCAGTAATTTTGGCATTGCAGGATTTTTAGGAGATGCGATATCTGGATTTTTATGGAATGTCTTTGGCGTTGCAGCGTATGTGATCCCTTTTATCCTGTTCGGACTTGTATCATTTCTGATATCGAATAAAGACAACCGCAATGCATATGTCAAGAGTCTGATCGGCGTGATCCTTCTGATCCTTGCAGAAGTATTGTTACACCTTATCGATGACATGGGCGGCAAGATCGGAAAATCTGTAGCATCTGTTCTGACACCTGCAATCGGTGTGGCAGGAACTTATGTTATTACGATCATCTTTATGATCATTTGTCTCGTCATTATCACCGGAAAGTCAGCATTAAGAGGTGTAAAGGCCGGCAGTGATAAGGCATATGCGAGAGCGAGAGAAGATGCCAGACGGCACAAAGAACTTGCAGAAGAACGAAAACGCGAACGCATGGAACAGCGGACGCAACGTGAAAGAGAACGGGCAGAAGCGGAAGCTTCCGGCACGGAAAAACGAAGAGACAAACATGTAGAAGGGGTTTCCTTTGATACCTCTATTGCGAAGAAATCACCGGAAGTAAGAGAACTTCCGATCGATCCAAAGACAGCGAAAGGACCGGAAAAACCGGAATTTGTCATTCACCGTGCGGATCCGGAACCGGAAGCATCTGATACGGCAGATACGGCAGTTGCAGGAACGGAACCTGTTAAAAACGCTGCAGAATCTGCAGCAGGTACAGCACCGGAAGAAAAACCAACGCGGCGGAAAAATCCTAAGATGGGTGCTGCAGGAATGGCAGATGAAGTTGCGGATGTTGCAGCCAGTGTTGCAGCCGATTCTACAAAACCGAAAAAGGCATACAAATGTCCGCCGTTATCCCTGCTTCAGCACGGAAAACGTGGCGGCGGTGAGTCGGATGCACATTTGCGTGAAACAGCTATGAAGTTACAGCAGACACTGGAAAACTTCGGTGTAAATGTAACGATTACGAATGTAAGCTGTGGTCCGTCTGTCACCAGATATGAATTACAGCCGGAAATGGGTGTTAAGGTCAGCAAGATCGTCGGACTTGCCGATGATATCAAGCTGAATCTTGCAGCCTCAGATATCCGTATTGAGGCTCCGATCCCCGGAAAAGCAGCAGTAGGAATCGAAGTCCCGAATAAAGAGAACAGCGCAGTTATGCTGCGTGACCTTCTGGAATCACCGGAATTCCAGAACAGCCCTTCCAAGATATCATTTGCAGTCGGTAAAGATATCGGAGGAAAGACAGTCGTTGCGGATATCGCAAAGATGCCGCATGTCCTGATCGCCGGTGCGACCGGTTCCGGAAAATCCGTATGTATCAACACCCTGATCATGAGTGTGTTATACAAAGCGGATCCCGATGAAGTAAAACTGATCATGATCGATCCGAAGGTCGTAGAGCTGAGTGTCTATAACGGCATTCCACATCTGCTGATTCCGGTTGTCACCGACCCGAAAAAAGCGGCAGGTGCACTGAACTGGGCAGTGGGAGAGATGTCCAGACGTTATCAGGCATTTGCCAAATATAACGTCCGCGATATGAAGGGATATAATGAGAAGATCAAAAGCCTCGGCGTGCAGACAGAAGAGGGGGAAAAGCTGGATCCGATGCCGCAGATCATTATCATCGTCGACGAGCTTGCCGATCTGATGATGGTTGCTCCGGGAGATGTGGAAGAAGCCATCTGCCGTCTGGCACAGCTTGCCAGAGCAGCCGGAATCCATCTGGTGCTCGCAACACAGAGACCATCTGTGAATGTTATCACCGGATTGATCAAAGCAAATATGCCTTCCAGAATCGCATTTTCCGTATCATCGGGAGTCGATTCCAGAACGATCATTGATATGAACGGGGCAGAAAAGCTTCTCGGAAAAGGTGATATGCTGTTCTATCCATCCGGATATCAGAAACCGGCCAGGGTGCAGGGTTCCTTTGTGACGGATAAGGAAGTACAGCAGGTTGTGGAATATCTGTGCGAACACAACGGAGATGTTACATATAATCAGGAAATAGAGACTCACATGAATACGGTTCCGACCGGCAATCCACTTGGCGGAGCAGGCGGAAATGATGATAATGAAAATGATGCATATTTTGCAGATGCAGGAAGACTGATTATCGAAAAGAAAAGCATCCATCGGAATGTTACAACGGGCTTTTAAGATAGGATTTAACCGTGCGGCAAGAATTATGGATCAGTTATGTGAGGCAGGGGCTGTCGGACCGGAAGAGGGGACAAAACCTCGGAAAGTTCTGATGTCTTCTGAAGAATTTGAACAATATTTGAATGAGAAAAATGGATAAAAGATAGTATTCACAGTAGGAGGATGGCATAAGATGAGATGTAGGTATTGTGGTCAGAGAATACCTGAAGGGGAATTGTATTGCAGACATTGCGGAAAAGAGGTCCGCATTGTTCCGGACTACAACCCATTAGATGATATGCTTACAGCACAGATCAAAGGTGCAATAGATGGTGATGAAGATATATACAATGACTCATATACGACACATTCAACCCGAAATAGAAATAATAGAAATGCGGGAAGAACTGCAGGAGCAGCAAGAAATGCTTCCGGCCGCAATCGGAACACCAGCCATAGTGGCGGCCGGCAGATGAGCGAAGAAGAACGCAGGCGTAGAAACCGTGAACGTGCAAGACAGAAAGCAAGACGTAAGAAAAAGAAAAAACGTGCTTTATTACTTGCCCTGTTTTTGCTTCTGATCATAGCTGTGGTCGGCGTATTTGCTTACCTGACATCGTATATCGGTGCAGTGAACAAAGGAAATCGGGCGCTTGGCCGGAATGACTATACGACCGCCGAGGACAGCTTCCGCAACGCACTGGCAAAAGATGATACCAGACCGGAAGCCTATACCGGCCTTTCCAAGGTATATCAGGCACAGGATAATGCAGATAAAGCAGAACGTTTATTTACATCTGCACTGAAAAAGCAGGGGGAGAATATAGAATTATACCGTGCATGTATCAAATTCTATATTCGTTCTGATCAGAAAGAGAAGATTCCGGAACTTCTGGATGAAGCTGATTCTTCGATATCAGACGCACTTCCGGAATATATAGTAAAAACTCCGAAATTCAGTCTGGATGACGGAGAAGATTATGATGATGTCCAGCAGTTAAAGCTGACAGCAGCATCCGGATGTAAAATTTATTACACAAAGAATAAGAAAAAACCAACAACAGGAAGCCGCAAGTATACCGGACCGATCCAGATTGAAGAGGGAGACACAACTATCTATGCAATTGCGGTAAATAAAGCCGGCATTCCAAGTCTCCCTGTAAGGAAATCATATACCGTAGAACTCCCAATTGAGGATGCACCGGCAGTATCTCCGTCAACCGGACAGTACAGCAGTGCCCAGGAGATTGAGATTAAAGTACCGGATGGATATACGGCATATTATACAACCGATAAGTCAGAACCGACAACTTCATCCACGAAATACACCGGACCGGTAGAGATGCCGGAAGGCGAAACTATCTTTAAGGCAGTGCTTGTCAATGCCAAGGGAAGAGTCAGTGGAATTACGACCAGAAATTATGTATTGAATTAGTGTCATACAGAAAGATGACAAGAGAGGCATATATATGGAACCTGGATTAGCTTTCACATTATGCGGGGTGGGAATTTGTTTTCTGATACCGGCCTTTATCTTAGGATTTATTAACAGGAGTAAAACAACGAGATGCACAGTTACAACAGTTGCAACAGTGAAGGATATTTTGGCTAAAAATTCCGGGGACAGTCTGAGTTTCTATCCATTATACGAGTACGAAGTTAACAATGTCCTATATACGAATACTGGTGCATATCTATCACATCATGTCCCACAGAAGGGGGCAAAAATCGAGATACGATATAATCCAGACAATCCAAAGAAGTCGTATATTCCGGGCTACGATACCAAAGTATATAAGTTATTAAGCATTATATTCAGTGTGATTGGTATGATTCCAATACTTGTTTGTGCAATCATATTCTTTGCAATTAATTAAGTTATTACAGTCGGTTGATGGCTAGAGAATGCAGACTTTCAAAAGAAAATGCCAGAGGCTCTGTTTTATACAGGGTCTTTCTTTTTGATCAAATTGCATGAAAAGCAATTCGAGAGGTTTTGCCCAGCAGGAAAAGAGAGAAACTGATCATAATCTTTGATAAAAAAGTCAGGTTGATTATATTTAATCTTCCTGACTTTTCTACATAATTAGCTAATATTTTCTATATACCATTAAAAGAATACTCTCGTGGCAGATTCCTCTTTGCACCGATAATGTACAGAATTGCCGGCATATAACAGGAAAAAAAGATAATAACCTGCATAAGAAGCGGAAGCTTATAATTAAAATGTCCTACAGACGCTCCAGCATTAAAAATCATATAAAGAGTAACTACGATATCGAAGATAACTGCAGTTACCAACAAAAAAGAGAAAAGGCCTAAAAGTATTTATTGGAGTATTTGCATTGTAATTGGTGGAGGATTATTAATTTTGGGTTATTGGAGTTACCCCAATAATACTTTTATTGGATATGTCCTTTCTCATGTGGAATGGATTATGGGAGGGTTTTTTGATATTGAATTTTTGGAGGTGGAATACTCTTAGAAATCATTCATAGTCATTTGAAATTCTACCTGAAAAATTTATTAAAACTCAATCAATTGTATAGTAAGTATCAGACGAATGTATTGGTTTTGCTGATGTTTCTTTCTCTTCATTTTATAGCATTAAGTTATTGCACTGCGAATGTATGCGAATTACTTCCAATAAATGGTCATGAAAAGTATTATCCATATCAGGCAATATGGATGAACCGTGGGGAAAAGGGGATATATCTTTCAGTGAAACGTTAAGTCATTCTTACAATGGTAATATGAAAATATTCCAATGATCAGGGTAAGTAGCTATGGAAATGAATTAATTGGTATTTCGGAAAATACATATAAAAAATTGACAGGCAAATCTGCAGACCTAAAAAATAAAGAAATTATATATATTGTAAATGAATATAAAAATCATTCTGGTGCAAATGTGACAAGAGGCGGATTTGAATATGGACGCAATGGATTTTACATGGCTTGCAATGGGAAGTTATATAAACAAATTAAAAAAATATGTGGATCCATCGTCTAATCATCCATTACCAAATCATGACACGGATCACCTATATAAAATCAGGGAAACCGTAACTGGAAATTTATTCGGATATTATAAGATGAATGACGAAGCAGAAAATGTGGTTGTATTTTCTAATAAATATTTTTCTAGGCAATATAAAATATTATCAAAAAAAGAATATGAACCTAATACATTGACGTTATTTGCATTTCCAAATGAAAGTAAAGAAAAGGCAACAGCCAAAATAAAGAAGTATGCGAAAATTCATGGACCGAATGATTTTGAATTAACAGATACACCACAAAGCACATTGTATATTACAGATGAATTTCTCAAAACAGTAAAAAAAGGAGACATTTTCAAAATTACAAATAAAATATTCATTATCATTGCATTACTTATCAGTTCAATTTTTGTTTCAGCAATTAAGGCGGCTTCAGATTTACAATACTATCGGAAAGAAAAAGAATTTTTACAATGTATGGGAATTCATGAAAAAATCTGGAAAAAAATTTTTGATGTAGAGATACAAATATTATCATGGATTTCATTAATAATGGCGACAATTTTGTCAGCAGCATATATGATAATGAATATTCATATTGAGTCAGAAAGAGGGGTTATATATGGATATAAAATATGGATTTATTGGCTTGTTATTTTATGTCTATATTGGTTTATGCATTATATCTTACAGAGAATAGTTACACGGTATGCTAGGAAGAATGTTGAAAGGCAGGAGAAACGAAAATGAATGTATTACAGGTCGAAAATTTAATAAGAAGCTATAGAAAATCCGTAATAAAAGAAAGTGAAGAAGACGTAAAAGTGTTAAAAGGAATCAGCTTTCAAGTTGTGGAAGGTGAATTTGTTGGAATCATGGGAAAATCCGGATGTGGTAAGACAACTTTACTTAAAACACTCGGAATGATTGATAAACCGACGGATGGAACGATTAAATTTATGGGAGAAGATACCAGTGAACTATACGGGGATAAACTTGCGGATATCCGGAACAGTAAAATAGGATTTATTTTTCAGGATTTTTATCTGATGGACAGCCTCTTAGTGGAAGAGAATATCATGCTACCGATGATCATAAGCAAACAGAATATTAATAAGATGATTGCAGAAGCAAAGAAATATGCAGAACAATTTCAGATAGAACATCTGTTAAAAGAAAAACCCATATGAATTATCCGGTGGTGAAAAGCAGAGAGTTGCTATATGTCGTGCTTTGATCAACAATCCGGATCTGATTCTTGCAGATGAGCCGACCGGAAATTTGGACTCAAAGTCAGGAAAGATTGTAATTGATGCATTAAATAAGATTTCATCGGAATATAAGAAGACAATTGTCATGGTAACGCATGATCCGCAGATGGCAAGCTATTGCAGTCGGTTAATTCTGTTGAAAGATGGTGTAATACTAGAGGATTTGAAGAATAGCGGAAATCAGGATGCATTTTATCAGGAGATCCTTGGGAAGATGAAAGAGTTGTAGAAGATTCACAAAAAGTGAGCATTTCTAAATTACATATTGAAAACAGATATCAGGCATGTTATTCTATCAACACGCAGATGAATTCTAACATCTGCACCGTATCTATATATAACGATTCATTTATTTCAATCCCAAATTAATCGGGGAAGAATCCAAAGTGAAAACCATAGAAAACAGATAAATACATGCCTGATAAAAGAAGATGTTTATATATACTGGTATATATAAAATTCTGTGTTATCATATGCATAAAGCTAAACAGTTCTTCTTTGCAGGTATTATATCTGTACAAGAGAGGAGAACTGCTTATGAACCAAAGAAAATCATTAAAAGAATTAAACTTGCTGGATAAATTTCTGTTCGATGAAGCGATGGATGACCCAGAAAATGTAAAGACGATGTTGGACATCATATTAAGTCAAAAGACGAATCTGAAGTATCCACCGCAGACAGAGAAGGAACAGAGAACGTCTACGGATAATCGACAGATCCGATTAGATGTCTATGCTATGGATGAAGATGATGTGATATACGAAGTGGAGGCACAGAAAGAAAATACACATAATCTTCCGAAAAGAAGTCGTTTGTATCAGGGAATCATCGACAGTAAACTGCTGCCGCCGGGAGTTACTAATTTCAACTTATTGAACGAGGTATTGATTGTGCTGATTACACCATTTGATTTATTTGGATATGACTTATATCGTTATACGTTTCAGATGAGATGTGAGGAAGTTCCGGAACTAAAGCTGGATGATGGTGCAACAAGGATATTCCTGAATACCAGGGGCAAACATCCAGAGCTGGTATCCCAAGAACTGATAGAGCTTTTGAAATATATGGAACACAGCACGGATGAAGTGTCAGGGGCCTGTGAAAGTAAGCGAATTCAAGAGATGCATAGACGAGTTTGTCAGATCAAAGCAAGTGAAAAGACAGAGGTGAAGTATATGCAGACATGGGAAGAAAACTTTTGATAAAACAGGAAGGAATTGCCGAAGGTAAACAAATTGGCACTGAGCAAATTAATAGACTAAATCAGAGGCTGATTGAACAAGGAAGATTTGAAGATTTGACTAAAGCTGCATCGGATAAAGTATATCAGGAAAAGTTATTGAAAGAATTTGGAATTTAACAAAAGTTAGCAAGAATGATTCTTGGGAAGATGAAAGAATTGTAGAAAGTTCACAAAACAGGAGAGATCATCTGACATTATCAAGATGATCTCTCCTGTTATTCGTTTGTGGTTATACTGTTCCGGTAATTGTCAGAGTGCTGAATCCCGGATTAGAACTCCATTCACCGGTAGTCTCGTTGACGGTAAATGTTGCTGCAGGAACAGTAACTTTTCCGGCACCGGTAGCAAAAGTACCGGTAGTTTTATCATAAGTGTAGTCTTCACCTTCTGTCCATGTGCTTCCGTTAAAGGTGACAGTCAGATTAGAAAGTATTGGATTAAACGTATCGGTAACGATTACGGCTGTGGTTTCATTTGCAGGAACGTTTCCTTCATTCTGAATCAGGAACGTGTAGGTCAGGCTTCCGTTTTCAGTAACAGGTACCGGACTGATAGATTTTGTGATACCTAAGAGCGGCAAGGCTTCTGCATTTACCGTTTCCTTAGCGGTGATAGAAGTAATGCCGTCGCCACTTGCAGTAACCGTGTTGGTAATGAATGATTCATTGGTGAGAGGAGCGTATTGATTTACAGCTGTTTCATAGACCAGTGTCAGATTGCCATTTGCGGGAACAGTTAATCCAGAGAAGACAAGCGGAGGACCTGCGGTTACAACAGGTGCAGCCTGTAACGTTCCGTTTGTATAGTATTTTACCGTGTTATCCAAATACGTTAACGGTGTCAGTGAAGTAGTAGAAAATGCATACGCACCAAGGTCATCTGTGAGTGTAAGTCCTGTAATAGGAGTGGTACCGGAGTTAACAATACTTATAATATAAGTGACGGTACCTCCTGGATGATAGGTATTTTTTACTGCAGTTTTCGAGATTGACAATACTTCGAGAATCTCACCGACGGCAATATTTGAATTAGTAACAGAATTTCCGTAACGGAGTTGTGCCTGGTTCGTAAATTGAGCCATATTTTTAACCTTCCTTTCATATATGTGTCTACAATATAATATATGTCTATGGAGTGAAATTGCCCGGGGATAATTTGTAGAAGATTTACAAAAATCTGCAACGCATCTATATTTACCAATTCATTTATTTCAAGCCTAAACAATCGGGTAAGAATCCAAGATGAAAATCATAAAAAACAGATAGATACATGTCTGATAAAAGAAGATAACGGTATATACTGGTATATATATAAATTCTGTGTTATCATATGCATAAAGCTAAACAGTTCTTCTTTGCAGGTATTATATCTGTACAAGAGAGGAGAACTGCTTATGAACCAAAGAAAATCATTAAAAGAATTAAACTTGCTGGATAAATTTCTGTTCGATGAAGCGATGGATGATCCGGAAAATGTAAAGACGATGTTGGATATCATACTTCTGAATACCAGGGGCAAGCATCCCGAGCTGGTGTCACCAGAATTGATAGAATTGTTGAAGTATATGGAACGTAGTACGGATGAAGTATCAGGGGAGTGTAAAAGTAAGCGGATTCAAGAGATGCATAGACGAGTTTGTCAGATCAAAGCAAGTGAAAAGACAGAGGTGAAGTATATGCAGTCGTGGGAAGAATGGATTATGATAAAACAGGAAGGAATTGCTGAGGGAAGAATAGAAGGCGAAAAAGCACTTTTGAAAAGTTTAATTAAAAAGAAGATGGCAAAAAAATATTCTGCAGAGCAAATTTCGGCAATGTTAGAGGTCGATGTTTCAGAAGTAGAGAATATTATGAAAGAAATACAGAACGAAAAGTATCTGTAAGAAATTGTTAGTGGCAGGTTCTGTGGGTAGCAGCTTTATACTAATGCATGGTCATATTATAAGAACGGTCAGATATGTTTATCAAGACATGTCTGACCGTTTTTCGTATAGCAGGGGATGAAAGAAAACATGCGGTTTTTCTGTGTGTAATTACCACGGTAGATCCATACTTTTAAAATTTCATGGTCAGAAAACCCGCTATTCATGGCCATTATAAGGCGGAAGAAGAAAAGGCATGGTACAATAACTATAAAGATTTCACGTGAAAATAAGATGGAGAACGATAAAATGAATGGATGGACAAAAAAGAGAAAAGTAGATACTTTTATGGGGATTTTATTGCAAGTGTACTGTTTCTTCCCGTGGATGCGCATAAATAGAAAATGGAATACGATTCACAGGTATGTAATTAAGACCTTTCAGGAAAATGATTACATCAAGATGTATAATCATACATTTTTAAAACAGCATATGTGGAAATGGAAACATTCACAGGTAGTTGCGTTTATATTTTTACTGATGTTAATATTCCTGATTTTGCTTCAGAGTATAGAATTGTATGAATTATACCAGTGCATAAAAAACGGGAATCAATCAACAAATTATCATGTATTTGTTTGGATTACTTATCTTGCAGCATTTTACATCTTTATGGCTATAGCATCTACCGGATTTGCAGAATTTTATTCTATGCCGATGTTTTGTTATATGATGCTGTTTCTGGCTGTCATAGGAATCTGGATATTTCTTGATATTCAGGCAGAAGCATGGGACGTTGAGACAGAACAGCACAGAGCTGAACTGGAAGAGCAGGATAAGAAGATGCTCCAGATGAAAGTAAAGGCGATGGAAGAACAATATAGGGAAATGTTAAAGAGCCGGAAGATTGTTCATGATATGAAGAATCATTTGCTTGCATTAAAGAAATATACGCAGGAACAGGACTGGAAGGGATTGGAAGAATATCTGAACGAACTCAGCCAGGACATGTTGGATTACAATTACCAGATCTGGACAGGAAACCATATGCTGGATATGATTCTTAACCAGAAAGAGAAGGAGGCAGAGAAGCAAAAGACGCAGATGCAGATCAGCACGGAAGTATTCACAACGCTTCCGTTTTCTGACAGAGAGATCATTTCACTTTTTGGAAATCTTTTGGACAATGCGTTGGAAGCGTGTGAGCAGATCAAAGAAGGAGAACGCTGGATACATATAAAAATGAAAAAGAAGAATCAGCTCTTATACATCGAGATTGTAAATGCGGCTAAAAATACGGGAATACAGACAGATGAAAATTTTGTATCAAAAAAAAAGGATGGAGTGTTACATGGTTATGGAATGAAAAATATCCGGGATATTGTAGAACAATACAATGGAATGTTTCAGTGTAAAAGCCAGGAGGATCGGTTTGAGGTTGTGATTACTATTTACGGATAGGAGGCGGGTGAATATGAAAGAAACAAAGAAAAGAAGATATATTGTATCGACAATTATGTACGGTATGATTTTGATTTTTATTCAGCTTCCGTGGGTGGTTTTGAAAGGGAAAAATTACAGTATATATGCAGCATATTTCCGAATCAAAGAAAAAGGAATAAAAGCACTTTCGGAGATGGCAGCGTCTGACTGGGATGGGAATATTACGATAATCAGGATACAGTTAATACTGCTTATTGTATTTCAGATCGTGATTGTATTACATATAGTGACGCAGTGGCTGCATAAGGAATATTATCTGAATATCGCTGCGTTAGTTGTTCTAGGTGTATATATTGTGGTGAATGAATCTGGATTTGGAATGCTTGCGGATAATTCAACAAAAATGATTCTGATTTCTGCAATCATCATGATATTTGTTATGGCAGAAGTGCTGATCAGTAAAATGCTTGATGTATGGAAAGATGCCAAGGAATCAGCAGAAATATTTGCGGAAAAGGAACGGGAAGAAAAAGAAGAAGAGCGCAGGAGATTATATTTTCCGGGAAATTATACCAAACATTTTTTATCAGATGGTCTGGCACAATTTTAAATATGACTGGAAAGATTACGGCCTCCTGCTGTTCTGTGGTGTAATCGTTTCTGCATTCTCCTTTGCAGGACTTGGAATATATCAGATGATGGCGAAGGCTCACCGGGCAGAGAATTTCCTGCTGGGTGAAGGACTTGGAAGGATATTGCTGAATGCAATGCTTCCGATGGCGGTATGTGCCATCTTTTTGATGGTGTTTGTTCTCGTATTTTACATGAAAAAATGGACGCAGAATTACAGTGTATTCGTGACGCTGGGAATTCGAAAAAAAGCGTTGTATACTGATTATTGGGATAGAGATCGTAGTCGCTTTTTTGTGTTCGCTGATTGCCGGCGGTCTATTGGGAAATATGATCATGTTTCTGTTCCGGAAAGTGATTTTCTCAATGCTGGCAAAAGGAATTGTTCTGTCAAAGGTGACGTGGCTTACTTATGTGAAAGGTACGTTGGTGGTGTTGGCGGTGTATATAATTGCATTGATGGCGACCAGGGATATCGTATCGGATTTCAATCTGGTCAGGGCATCGATCAGAAACATTGCAAAAGAACCTATGCCGCAGAGGAGGACAAAGTTATTCATAACAGCCGGAATCATAATCTGTATGATCGCTATATTCGAATACCGGCAGTTGAGAAATCATGAAAGTATGTATCTGCTCTTTGCATTCTTTGCGGGTATATTTTTACTGATTCGTTTTGTAGGAGCCGGATATTTGAGACGTGCAAAAAAGACACCGGCATATCTGCCACAGATGCTGAACCGGAATCATTTGTATTATAAATCAAAGACAACTGCAAGGTATGTGCTGGCACTTACAATATTGAACGTATGCGCAGTGTTTTACTTTCTGTTTCAGGTAGTTTCGGTAACGATTGCAGAGGAGCCGGAAAGTCTGTATCCGTATGATTTTGTCTGTATTGCAGATGATGGAGATGATGCGATTTTTGATAGGATAAAAAACGGTTATCAGGCAAAAATCATAGAATATCCGATGGTGCGTGTGGCAAATGCAGATAAGACAGAACAAAACGAAGGCGTGCAACAAGGAAAAAGACCGCAGGGACAACAGATCGGGATTTCTGAATCGACATACAAACAATTGAAAAAACTATGTAGATCCATCGTATAAGGAAGAAGTAATGCATCTTGATCGAAATGGAAAGAAGGTATATCTGGTGCACCAACAGGATCGCTCCGTGAAGGCACAGCCGGTGGATTGGACATTTGGAAAGAAGAAACCATTTTTGCATATCGGTCTTCCGTGTGAATATTATACCTTATATTCGCCGAGCAAAGCATATCCGAAAAGAACAATAGAAGGGGAAGAAATTGGAAGTCTGATTGGATGTTTCCGTCAGGGAAAACTGGAAAATATCGTTGTATTCTCGGATGCATATTTCAAGAAAGCACAGGGAATGTGGAAATACACGAACATATTAACCGGAGACAAGATAGAAGAAAAGGCCTTGCGAATAGATGGTGTCACAATTAAGCAGGGTCCGACGAAGCTTGTACTGATCCAGGCAGACCCAAAATACCAGAAAGCAATTGAAAAGAAAATGAAAAAGCTGGAAAAGAATCATACATATGAAGCGCAGTACGATTTCGAAGTACATTGCTGGTATTCAAAAAAGACGGCAGTCAATGATCTGAAGACAGAATATACGATGAAACTGATCATAAATACATTCGTATTGCTTACAATGACCATCTCCGGCCTCTTCCTGATGTATATTAAATCGTTATCAGAAATGAGTGATAAGAAAGCAAGAGCTGACTTTTTGAAATGTATGGGAATGCGAAAGAAAGAACGAGTATCACTCCTGAAAAGAGAGCTGTATTACTTTTACTGGCTGCCGGAGCTGATAACGATAGTCATGACCAGTATCTTTACAGCAGCAACGTTTCATGCTCGGATGTATACGCATGCCGTCAGAATTGCATGGCTGAAACATGCTGTCTGGATATGGCTTATGTATCTGGCAGTACAGTGGGGGATTTGCATGGATATTAGGAAGATTTATCATTCGAAAGGTGGAAGGAAAAGATGAATAAACGGGAAGTTATGAAAGTGGAGAACCTTGTTCGGAATTATAAAATGGTCTATTCTGACAGACAGGGTGAAGAAGAATTAAAGTTTTAAAGGGCTGGATTTTACCATTGAAGAACAGGAATTTGTCGGGATCATGGGAAAAATCAGGATGCGGTAAGACAACGCTTTTAAAAGTGTCTTGGTCTGATCGATAAGCCAACTTCCGGAAAGATATTTTTCACTGGAAAAGCTGGTGTTCAAACTGCCATATATGATATTTAACATAGGCGTTCCACATGACACAAAACAACTTGTTAAGATTTATAGAATTTTCAAACGATGGTTATACAAGACAAAACAAGAAGAAATCAAGCCAAGAAGTTAATTTACGAAAATACAGACCACGCAAACGAGAGATATAATGAAATTGTAAATCTCGTCCTTTATGGAAAATCATATCTTAAATATTTTTCAGAAGAAGAATACATTGAAGATACGATTACTCTAAACGGAGATGACTGGACTTTGACACAACATAAACCCAATGCCGATTTTCCTTCACAAGATGATTTTAAAAACACAGTAAAAGAATTTCTAAGTTGGAAAGTAGACTGCATATTAAAAGGAGGAGATAATCAGTGACATCGTATCAACCATTTGCCATTAAGAAACTGTTTGACATTCATCCTACAAAAGCATACAAATTAACAAATTCAAAACTTTTTGACATTGATGGTAAAAATCCTGTTGTAACTAATACATCCGAAAATCATGGAAGAGCAGGATTTTCTAATCTACCTCCAACAGAAAAGAATATTATTACATTCAGTGATACAGGTACTAAAAGTCCAGATACTTTTTTTTTACCAAGAAGGTGGTTTTATTGGATATCCTCACGTACAAGGAATGTACCCATATTCCGAAAAGTGGAATAGGTATTCACTTTTATATTTAATTACATTATTAAAGAAAAAAACGGTTGGAAATTATGATTATTC
>ENA-OQET01000630-OQET01000630.1-human-gut-metagenome-genome-assembly--contig:-NODE-630-length-17999-cov-4.458259_pt1 | contig 17999 bp, 15 predicted proteins | sample MGYA00242800_ERZ504645 | MGnify/ENA primary metagenome ERZ504645 (study PRJEB26092, sample SAMD00036308) | human gut metagenome | host: Homo sapiens | study: EMG produced TPA metagenomics assembly of... | reverse complement strand
AAATACACGGAATATTTTCTTCCGACAGTTCTGACGGCTATGGCAACAAACATTGCGATGATTGTGGACTCAATTATTGCAGGCAATCTTCTGGGGCAAAACTCACTTGCGGCAATCAACCTTATGTCCCCTATTTCGCAGTTTTATTTTTCGATTACCATACTTTTCGGACTCGGTGCGTCCTCGATAATTTCATTTGCAAAGGGCAGGCGTGACGAAAAGCAGGCTAACCGTGTTTTTACTTCTACATTTATTGTACTTATCGCACTCAGCGTAATTTTTATTGCAATTCAGCTGCCTCTTGCCGACTCGATAAGCTCGTTGCTTACAAAGGATGCAGAGCTTAAATCGCTGTTGTATCAATACTATGTTCCGTTCATAATCGGCACACCGATTTACCTTTTGCTCATGTGTTCAATTCACTTTGTAAGAGCAGACGCAAGACCTGCGTTTGCGTCAAACATTGTAATTGTGGCAAATGCCGTAAATCTCGGACTTGACTTCCTGTTTATGGGTGCTTTCAAAATGGGCATTGCAGGCTCATCAATTGCGACCGTAACAGGCTATGCGGTAGGGTTCATGATGATGTCAACACACTTCATCATGAAGAAAAGCACATTGCACTTTGACTTTTCAATTCTCAGAAATCCCGTTCAGTTCTTTAAGTTTCTCGAAAAAATGGTTACAATCGGACTTTCGGGAGCATTAGGTACAATGTTGATAACAGTTAAAATGCTGTTTTTAAACACAATTATTCAGAGCATAGGCGGAAGTGCGGGTATGGTTTCATATTCGGTATGCTCGTCAAGCCAAATTTTTATGTCAATGTTCATCACGGGTGCAAGTCAGACAATGATTCCGATTATCGGGGTTTGTCTTGGTGAAAAGGACTATGACGGTGTGCGCTATGCATTCCGCAGAGCCGCAAGGGTGCTTGCTGTTTCAAGCGTTGTAATTATGCTTTTCATCTGTATCGAGCCTGAACCGATAATTAAATTTTTCGGAATTACTTCACCCACAGACATTGCAAACACAGTTCCGGCAATGAGAATCAACGCATTGTCATTCCCCGGACTTTCATTCTCGTTTTTGTTGCTTTACTACTATATGGCAACGCAGAAAAGAGCTATTTCTACTGCAATTTCAATCATCAACGGAATCGTCATACTCATTCCGTCAGCTTTAATTCTCGGCAAATTTTTCGGCATCACAGGCGTATGGTATTCACTCGTGGTTGCACAGGTGGGAACACTTGTAGTTGTGTATTTTATTGACCTTGCCGAAAAGAGAAAATCGGGCGGAAAGTATAAAAACTTTTACCTTCTTGAAGAAACCGAGGACAACGAGCTTCTTGCCCTTTCGTTCAAAGGAACAAAAGAAAATGCGGCAGGCGTTTCGCTCTACCTCTCCTCTTTCCTTTCAAAAAACGGAATTGAAGAAAGCCGTGCAAACAGGATTGCAGTTGCCGTTGAAGAAATGGCGGCAAACTGTGCCGAAAGAATGGAAGGCAAAAAGAAATTTGCAGACATCGACATCAGAATTTTTGCCGATAAAACGAACAAATAATTTCCGTCAGTGGAACAACGGTGATGAATTTTGATCCGCCAATGATGACAAGGAATTTGAGATGAGTCCTCTCACGGTTGTAAAGGCAATTTCGGATAAGGTTGAATATTCAAGGGTACTTGGTTTCAACCGCACAATAATTAAACTTTAACAAACGGAGTTGAAATATAAAATGAGAAATTCAAAAAAGTTGCTTGATATGTGCAAGGATGAAAAGCGAGAGCTTTATCCGCTTACACCGAGCCAAATGGGTATTTATCTCTCGTGTATGCACAATCCAAAAGGCACAATGTACAACATTCCCTGCACCTATGTTTTTGACAAGGGCAGTCTTGATACCGACAGACTGATAAATGCCATAAGAAAAACTGTTGACAATCACCCTGTTATGAAAATTTTCATTGACAATTCAACAGGAAGTCCGATGATGAAACTTTGTGACAGCGTTGATTTTGACATTCCTGTCGTACAGGTTGACAATCTTGAACAGGCAGGCAAAGATTTTGTTAAGCCGTTTGACCTTGAAAAAGACATTCTGTTCAGATTTGCAATTTTTGAATGCGGTGACAAATCTATGTTTGCAATGGACTTTCACCATATAATCTCTGACGGCACATCTGTTTCGGTTATCTGCAATGACATTGCGCTTGCATATGACGGAAAAGAGCTTGAACCCGAAAAGTTTTCTCAGCTTGATCTTTCTGTTTTTGAGGAAAAGCTTGAAGAAACCGAAGAATATCAAAAATCAAAGAACTACTATGACAGCATTTTTTCAGCTGTTGAATCAAAGTCGGAAATAACGGAAGATTTTGCAGAGAATTCAGAGGTTGAGGATAAACCGAACGGTTCTTTGAATTATCCACGAACGGCAAATTCTCCGTTGAGGATGTTCGCAATTTTGCCTTAGCAAACCAAATTACGCCGTACACTGTTTTCCTCGGTGCATATGAATACGCAGTTGCAAAGTTTACAAATCAGAGCGAAACAACGGATTTGCACGGTTACTCACGGAAGATTTGACAAACAGCTTAAAAATACGGTCGGCATGATGGTTCGCACACTTCCGATTCATGCAAACATTGATGAAGAAGATACCGTTTCCGACTATCTTAAAAGGGTTCGTAAAAGCATAAAGGAAACAGTTGCAAACGATTGGTTTCCGTTTATGAAACTTGCGTCTGACTATGACCTCTCTGCCGACATTATGCTTGCTTATCAGGCTGACATATTCAACACCTTTAAAATAGGCGGTCAGGCTCTAAAATTAAAACTTGTTCCGTTAAAAAGTGCCATTTCAAAATTGAATGTTATGGTATTTGAATCAGAAACAGATTTTGAATTGCGTTTTGAATACAGAAACGATTTATTCAAAGAGGAAACTATTCGTTCGTTTGCCGACAGCTTTTTAAAGATTGTTGAGCAGTTTCTTAAAAAATCCAAGCTCTGCGAAGTTGAGCTTGTAAACGAAAATCAGCTTGCAGAGCTTGATAACTTCAACAAAACGGAATTTCCATTTGACGACAGCAAAACCGTTGTTGATTTGTTTGAGGAGCAATGCAAAAAAAGCTCCCGACAAAACAGCGGTTGTATATAAAGAAAAGAAGTTCACCTATGCTGAAATTGATGAGATTACAGACCGAATTGCAGGTTATGTTCACTCAATGGGTATCGGTAAAGAAGAGGTTGTTTCAATTCTGATTCCGAGGTGTGAATATATGCCGATTGCGTCAATCGGTGTGCTGAAATCGGGTGCGGCATATCAACCTCTTGATCCGTCATATCCGCCCGAAAGACTTCAGTTTATGATTAAGGACGCAAACGCAAAGCTTCTTATTGCGGACGAAAATCTGCTTGAGCTTTTGCCCGATTACAGCGGTGATATTCTTCTTACAAAGAATATTCCGAATCTTCCGAAATCAGACGCCGTGCTTGCAAAACCCTCACCCGATGATTTGTTTATACTTATCTATACATCGGGTTCAACAGGCACTCCAAAGGGTGCTATGCTTGAACACAAAAATGTTCGTTCATTCTGCGATTTTCATATCAGAAACTCTGACATTGACGAACACAGCGTTGTTTCGGCATATGCAAGCTACGGTTTTGACGCCTGCCTCAGTGAAATGTATCCTGCGCTTATCGGCGGTGCCGAGCTTCACATTATTGAGGAGGACATCAGACTTGACCTTGTAAGGCTGAACAGATATTTTGAAGATAACGGAATCACCCACGCATTTATGACAACACAGGTTGCAAGACAGTTTGCAACCGAAATTGACAACCACTCGCTCAAATATCTTCTTACGGGCGGTGAACGGCTTGTTCCCCTTGAACCGCCAAAGAATTTTGAACTCATAAACGGCTACGGTCCGACAGAATGTACGGTCTACATCACAACACAGCCCGTTGACAAACTCTATCACAGAATTCCTGTCGGCAAGGCGCTTGACAATATCAAGCTTTATGTAACAGACAAATACGGCAGACGGCTTCCGACAGGGGCTTTGGGGGAGCTATGCGCATCAGGTCAGCAGGTTTCAAGAGGTTATCTTAACCGTCCCGAACAGACTGCAAAGGCATACGAAAAGAACCCGTATTGCAATGAAAAGGGTTACGAAAGGCTTTATCACACAGGCGACATTGTTCGCCTTACAGATGAGGGCAAGGTTGACTTTATCGGACGAAATGACGGTCAGGTTAAAATCAGAGGATTCCGCATTGAGCTTTCCGAGGTTGACAAGATTATCCGCAAATATGACGGCATTACAAACACAGCTGTAATCGCAAGAAAGCTTGAGGGCGGCGGACAATGCATTAACGCATACATTGTTGCCGACAGAAAAATTGACATTCAAAAGCTCAACGAATTTATTCTTGAACACAAGCCGCCGTATATGGTTCCCGCCGCTACGATGCAGATTGACAAAATTCCGCTCAATGTAAACGGCAAGGTTGACAAGCGCAGGCTTCCCGAAATCAAGGCAGAATCTTCAAAAAAGAAAAATTCCGCTCCGAGGGAGCTTACATTCCTTGAAAAGAAAATTTCCGCAATTATCGAAAAGATTATCGGACACAGCGATTTTGATATTTCCGAAAATCTAATCAACGCAGGTATGACCTCGCTTTCGGTTATCAAGCTTGCAGTTGAACTCAACAAGGCATTCGGCTTTGAGGCACAGGTTAAAAAGATGATGAAGGGCTGTTCGGTTCTTTCGATTGAGGACGAACTTCAGGAGTTTATGTTCAGCGGTACGGCAAATCAGCAAGCTGTCAAAAAAGAGAAAAGAAAGAACATAAGGCTCTCTATCCCCTTTCAAAAACTCAGCTCGGCGTGTATATTGACTGTATGAAAAATCCGTACAGCACACTCTACAACATTCCGTCAATTCTCACATTTTCAAAATCAGTCGATGCACAAAAGCTTGCCGACTGCGTTGTAAAGGTAATCAAGGCTCACCCATATATTATGACTCACCTTTCACTTGAAAACGATGATATTGAGCAGGTATATGTTGACTCTGCAAAACCGAATGTTCCCGTTGAAAGGCTTACGGAAGAACAGCTTGAAAACTACAAAAAGGATTTTGTAAAACCGCACAATCTTATGAAATCACCGCTGTTCAGAATCTCGGTTGCAGAAACCGAAAAGGCGGTATATCTGCTTTCGGATTTCCACCACCTTATTTTTGACGGTGCATCCGTTGCACTTTTCTTTGAACAGCTTAAAACGCTGTATGAGGGAGGTAATATTGAGCCTGAAAGCTACACCTACTTTGATTATGCAGAGAATGAAATTAAGGCCGAAAGCAGTGATGAATTTAGAAATGCTGAAAAATTCTTCGACAATATGATGAAAAATTTTGAATCTGCAAGCGAAATCACGGCTGACCTCAGAGGTCATGCAGAGGACGGTGCTCTTGCATCTCAGGCAGTCCCCGTTGATATGGCAAGGGTTGAAAACTTCTGTTCACAGCACGGAATCACTCCAGCCCACCTTTTCCTTGCCGGCACATTCTACGCTGTTTCAAGATTTGTGAACAGCAGAAATGTTTACATCAGCACAATCAGCAACGGCAGAAGCGATATGCGGCTTACAAACTGCTTTGGTATGTTTGTAAAAACTCTTGCGCTCGACATTGAAATTGAGGACATCACCTCACTTGAATTTGTTGAAAAAAGCAAGGCTGTTTTCACGGATTCAATTGAAAATGAAATTTATCCCTACGCACAGCTTTGTGCGAAATACGGCTATGCGCCGAACATTATGTACGAATATCAGCTTGGTGTTGTTGATAACCTTGAAATTGACGGCAAAGCTGTTGTCCGTGATTACCTTGAAATGAATACTGCAAAGTTCAAAACAGCCGTTCACATTGAGGATTACAAGGGCAAGCCGAGCGTTGTGGTTCAGTACAATGACGCACTTTACAGCGGTGAACTTATGAGAACGCTTGCAAAATCCGTTCTCTGCGCTGTTGAACATATTATAGAAAATCCAAACGGCAAAATCAGAAAGGTTTCACTCCTTGACAACGCCGCAATTGCTCAGCTTGAAAGCTTTAAGTCAACAGAAATTGCTCCCGTTAATACAAAACTTCTTCACAAAATGTTTGAAGAACAGGTTGCAAAAACTCCCGACAGAATTGCACTTTCGGCTTGTGACGGTAAACTGACCTATAAAGAGCTTGACCGTCTTGCAAATATCACGGCAAACTCACTCATTAAAAAAGGTCTTGAAAAGGGCGGAAAGGTTCTTATTCTGCTTGAAAGAACCTCAAAATTCTTCATATCACTTTTCGGTATTCTCAAGGCAGGCGGTGCGTTTATTCCGTCATGTCCCGACTATCCGAAGGAGCGAATCGACAGTATTATTGAGGACAGCGACGCAGACTTTGTAATTACAGACGGCGAACTGCTCAATAAATATGACCGCACGGTTGATGTTTCAAAACTTCTTTCGGGCAATAATGAAGAAAACCCGAATGTTGATGTACAGCCTGACGGCCTTGCGTACCTCATCTACACATCGGGTTCAACAGGCAAGCCAAAGGGCGTTATGCTCCGCCACATAGGCATTGCAAACTACCTTGCATACAGCGACTCAAACATTCAGGTTAAGGAGGTTGTTGACAACTGTCACGCATACGGCTCTGTAACTACAATCAGCTTTGATATGTCGCTAAAGGAAACCATGCTGTCGCTCTGCAACGGTCTTACCCTCGTTTTTGCAAGTGAAGAACAGACGGTAAACCCGATGTTACTTGCAGAATTCTTTAAAGAAAACAATGTTGATGCGTTCAACTCTACACCGTCAAGACTTTTGCAATATATGGAGCTTGACGAATTTGCAGAAGCAATGGCAAACTGCAAGGTTATACTTTCGGGCGGTGAAAAATATCCCGACAAGCTATTAAGGGTATTGCGTGAAAAGACGAACGCAACAATAATCAACACCTACGGTCCGACTGAAATCACGGTTTCTTCAAACGCAAAAAATCTTACGAATGCAGACGAAATTTCAATCGGCAGACCGTTACGCAACTACACGGAATATATCGTTGACTCAGACAACAATCTTCTTCCAATCGGAGTTGTGGGCGAGCTTCTCATTCAGGGATGCGGTGTTGCACTCGGCTACAACAAACTTCCCGAACAGACTGCAAAGGCATTCATCGAATTTAACGGTGAACGCACCTACCGATCGGGTGACTACGCAAAATGGACGCCGGACGGCGATGTTATTATTCTCGGCAGAACAGACAATCAGGTTAAGCTGAGAGGATTAAGAATTGAACTCGGTGAAATTGAAAAGTGTCTGACCGCAGTTGACGGAATCAAGAGCGGAATTGCTCTAATCAGAAAGGTCGGCAAGGCTGACGCAATCTGCGTTTACTACACAGCCGACAGACAGATTGAGCCAAATGAAATTAAGTCTGAGCTTGCAAAATCTCTCACGGATTATATGGTTCCGAGCGCATATGTTCAGCTTGACAAAATGCCTCTCACACCAAACGGCAAGGTCAACACAAAGGTTCTTCCCGAACCTAAAAGCAACAAATCCGAAAGAGGTCGGTTGCCGAAGAATGAACTTGAAAAAACATTCTGCGATATCTTTGCAGAAATTCTTGAACTTGACAATGTTTTTGCGGACGATAACTTCTTTGACCTCGGCGGAACATCGCTTACAGCAACAAGAATTGTAATCTCCGCATCAAAGAAAAACATTGAGGTTGCATACAGCGACATTTTTGCAAATCCTACTCCGCAGACTCTTGCAAAATTTGTGAGCAAGGATGATTCAGCCGAAGACGACCTTGAAAATCTTTCGGACTACGATTATACAAATATCAATAAAGTTCTCGAAAAGAATAATATTGACACATTCAAAAACGGTGAGCTTCAAAAACTCGGCAATGTTCTTCTGACAGGCTCTGCCGGCTTCCTCGGAGTACACATTCTCTACGAACTTCTTCACAAGTATAACGGCAAGGTTTACTGCATGATTCGTGACAAGAACAATAATCCTGCCGAAAACAGAATGAACTCAATCTACTATTACTACTTTGAAGAAAGTCTGAAAGAAAGATATCCCGACAGAGTTACCGTTATCAGCGGTGATGTTACAAACCGTGAATCATTCGATAAATTTATTGACAAGGACATTAACACGGTCATCAACTGTGCCGCAAATGTTAAGCACTTTTCAAAGGGTACAGACATTGAAGATGTAAACCTTTACGGTACTCTCAATGTGCTTGACTTCTGCAAAAAGGCTAATGCAAGGCTTGTTCATGTGTCAACAATGAGCGTAGGCGGTATGTTTGTGGGCGAACAAGGTTCTGTTGACAAGCTCAAAGAAAATCAACTTTACTTTGGTCAGCATGAGGGTTCAAAGTACACCCTGTCAAAGTTTCTTGCAGAAAGGGCGATTCTTGAAGAGGTTTCAAAGGGCTTTAACGCAAAGATTATGCGTGTAGGCACACTTGCCGCAAGAAACAGCGACGGTGAATATCAAATTAATTTTACCACCAACACATTTATGGGCAGACTCAAATCTACACTCCTTATCGGCAAATATCCGTATGAGGCAATGGGAAATGCCGTTTGAGCTTTCTCCGATTGATTTTGTGGCAAAGGCAATTCTTCTGCTTGCACAGGCTCCGAAGGATTGCACCGTGTTCCACCCGTTCAACAACCATACTCTCATTATGGGCGACCTCTACACCGAGATGAACAAAATCGGACTTCACTCGGAAGGTGCAGAGTATGAGGAATATATGATTGCACTTGACAGAGCCGAGCAGGATCCCGAAAAAAGCAAAAATTCTTTCAAGTATGATTGCATATCAGAACATGGCTCACGGTCAAAAGACATTTACAGTCGGCAAGAGCAACACATATACAATGCAGGTTCTTTACAGAATGGGATTTGTGTGGCCCGTTACCTCGCTTGACTATATGAAACGATTCATCAACGCATTAAGAGGTCTGGGCTTCTTCGATTAATAATACAAAATCAAGTCATAATAAAAGGCAAAACAGCGGACATTCCGAATTAATGGATTGTCCGCTGTTTTTATATTTTATAGTAACAGCAAGCATAAAAAGCACCGCCCCTGCTCTGCAAAAAAATCAAAACAAGGACGGTAAAGTTAAATGCTTGTCAAATTATGCACTTACTGTCAAATTAATAAACAAGATTTCAATAATAATCTCTGTCTACATTTTAAATATTCAAAGTCGAAAATAAATATACCTTGGAGTAAAAGAGCAGTTTTTGGGAGTAAAAGGAACACTGCATACAATATCCTGAAAATAATATAATAAATTTCAGCAACGGCAATGCCATATATTGACAATAAGGTGCAGAAACATTATAATTTATTGTATAAAAGAATTATAATGAATAGGAGCAAAAGTGCGGTTTTCGGGAGTGAAATTACTTTGCAAATAAAAAGCAATCAAACGATTGCCTTTTATTTTTCAGGCATCAGAGCCAACCGAAAAACCATTTGAAAATTGTACCAAACACTTTTTGCTCCCCCTTTATTCTATAGTATGGGATTACAATAGCAAACAAAAAAGGCAATATAAATACAGTTTGGAGCAAGATACTCTGTTTTGAGAGTAAGAGGGTGAAAATATGTTTGCGGCTTTGTGTGATGACGATAAATACATAATCGAAGAGCTAAAAAAGCTGCTTTTGACATACGCAAAGAAAAATCGTATAATTATTGATATTGATGAATTTGAAAGCGGTGAAAAGCTTTTGAATTCCGAGAATAATTACGATATAATCGTGCTTGATTTTCAGCTTGGCAGTACAGACGGACTGACTGTTGCAAAGGAACTCAGAAGACGCAATGTGCTTTCCTGCATAATTTTTCTGACATCTTATCCCAACTTTATGATTGATGCGTTTGAAGTGAACACATTCAGATTTCTTCTGAAACCGATTGACAAATCAAAATTTTTCAAGGCAATTGACGACTATGTAAAAATTGTAGATGCTAATTATCCGATAACTCTTATTCAAAATAAGGAATTGAAAAAAATTAACTCAAATGAAATCTGCTTTATTGAGGCAGACGGAAAATACTCAAACATTCATTTAAATACCAAGGTTATGCACTGTTCAAAAACTCTTTCGGGAGTTACAAATCTTCTCCCAAAGTATTGTTTTGTAAAAACTCATCGTTCTTTCGTGGTAAATCTTCACTATATAAAATCATACTCATCGGATACGGTATATCTGAGCAACGGAGAGGTGGCTTATCTCAGTAAAAATTATCAAAAATCCTTTCGGACATCATATATGAATTTTCTTGAAAAAAATTATGTGAGGTTATAATTTATGTTATTTTACAGCTATGCGGAGCTTGTAATCGGACTTGTTGCGGTATTTTATTTTACTTCAAAAATATTTTCAATTATCAAGTATAAAATGTATTTTGCCCTGTCTTTAATTTTTATAATATTAACCGCTTCGGTTGCTTGTTTTTTAAAAAATGAACAACGGTATGTAATTCTGCCGATTTTGCATTTTATTGCATTAACATTTCTTCCTGTTTTACTCGGACACGACAGAAAGATAATGTTAATATTCTCTTCCTTGTTTTTTCCGGATGACATTTTTTATTATTCCATAGATCAATTATTATGTTCAATTTTACATATAGAGTTAAACTCTCAAAGCTCTGCCGCCTTTGAACTTATTTCTAATCTGATTGTTTTCGGAATATTTGTACTCCTGTCAAGTCCGCTGAAAATCAAGACAAAGCTTGTGGTTGAGTCAATTACCAAACCGACAATAATTATGATATTGATTTTTCTGTATCTCGGCGGAAGTATGGCGACTTTCGGCACATACTACATAATTCCGTCATCTGATTACAGAACGATTGCGCTCAAAATTCTGACCTTGATTGTGTCGGTTGTATTCTCGTTTTCGATTCCTATTCTTTTGTACAATCAGATAAAAAAGAGTCAGTACATGCACGAAAATGACATTTACGAACGCCAGCTGAACGCACAGATTAACTACTACAAAAGCATTACAACTTCGGGTTATGAACTGCGAAAAATAAGACACGATTACAACGATCTTTCTATCGGATTAAAATCGCTTATCAACAGTCGGAAATATGATGAAATTCTCCCTCTCCTGCAAAAATATGACAGCGAGATTATAAGCTCATTTCAGATTTTGTACAACACGGGCAATGATCTGACCGATGCGATTTTAAGCGATAAGCAGAAAAATGCAGATGAAAATATTAAAATCACTTTTGAGGGTTCGCTTGCAAATGTGCCTGCCGACAACCTTGAAATCTGCGTTTTGTTTAACAATATGATTGACATTGCGTTTGAAAATGCAAAGGAATTTTGCGGTAACGGAAAACAAATTATCGCCTTAAAAGCGGAAACAAGGGCAGGATTTCTCTTTTGCAGTATAAGCTTTCCGATTAAGAATGAAATAAAAAAGGCACAGAACAATGTTCTGCACCACAATTTTGCGTATAAAACTTTGAAAAATCTTGCCGAAAAAAACGGCGGTAAAATTGAAACAAGTCTGTCGGATAACAGGATTGCAATAACAACAGGATGGGTAATTAACAGTATCGGTTAATTCTTTTTAGGAATAAATATTTCGGACATATCAGCCTTTTCAAGTTTGAGGAGGCTGATTTTTTTATCTATGCCGCCTGCGTAACCCGTAAGGTTTCCGTTTGTTCCAATAACACGGTGACACGGCACGATTATCGAAACGGGGTTGTGTCCCACAGCACCGCCGACTGCCTGTGCAGACATTCTCGAAATGCCACGCTGTTTTGCCAAAATTTTAGCAATTTCGCCGTAGGTCATAACTGAGCCGTAGGGAATTGTCAGGAGAATATCCCACACAGCCTTGCGAAATTCTGAGCCGTTAAGCGAAAGTTTGGGCATAAAATCGGGTTCATTGCCCGAAAAATATATGTCAAGCCACTTTTTTGTCTGTTCAAAAAACAGGCAGGGTTTTATCCTCAGTTTCACCTTTTAAGGTTGACGCAAAGTACTTTTGTCCGTCAAACCACAAACCGCAAAGGCTCTCACCGTATGATGCCATAGTAATATTCCCGATCGGTGATTTGTAATAGCTAACATATATCATACCAAATCCCCCTGCATAAATTATACAGTAAGAATTACCGACAGGCAACATAATGTTATGCACGAAATGAAAAGGAGAGCTGTTTAGGCTCTCCGATCATATAAAACTTATTATTCAACTTTAATTATTTGAATGAAGCCACAAAGAAAAACTGCCGATTTTCGGTACCGTAGCCGAAACCTTTCCGATTATGTCGAAATCGGAGACATATCCGATGTCGGCGGCATTGTTGGCATCACCCTTAGTTATATACTGCATACTGTCGTTTACCATTCTTTTTGACACAATTCGGTGAATTACGGTTTTGCCGTCTTTCTTAAACTGAATTATGTCGCCCTCCGAAAGATTTCTGTCGGTTTTTGAAACAATTACAACATCACCGACATTAATCTGCGGTTCCATACTTCCCGTTGCAACCGCAACAGGCTGAACGGGCAACATACCGCAAAAGAACATTACGCACACGCACACCGCCGCAACGGCAAACACTGCCGAAACGGAACATATCTTTCTGCTCAGAAATGTACGCTTTTTGGTCTTTTTATCCTCTGTAAACGCACAGTCAAATACAGTTATAAAAATAAGTCCTAAAACCATTCGTATAAAAATGAGCATTTTATCGCCGATTTCAGGCTCAAACGGCACAAGATACGGAAATGATGTTACAAAAACAGAATAAATCATTCCCGCAGCAGCACCGCCCTTTTTACACATAAATGTAAGCAAAATCGAATTTATCAAAAGAGAAACAGCTGTCATTAACAGACTAACCGAGTTTTCCGTATTGCTGTCGGCAAAAGCCAAATTTATAAAGCAATTTGCGGCAGTAAAGAGCAATGCCGTCACAGCAAAGGAAAAATATCTGTTCATTCTTATTTTTCCGAAGAAATACAAAATAACTGCACGCAGAATTTCTTCTGCGGCAATCAGCAATGCCGAAAGGAAAAATGCTGTGAAGGCTTCCGATAAATAATTGCTGTATGACGATGCAAAGCCGAAAACAAATCCGCCCGTATAAATTAACATAAGCTGAAGAGTGGCAAAGATAAAGCTCCAAAAAAGCGTATCTTTCCTTTCACACCGCTTTTTCAGCAAAATATTCGATTTGAAAAATCCGAAAAATTCTTTCATTTATTTTTCAATCCTTTTGTGATTGTATTTGCAATACAATACAGCAAATGCACACACGGCAAGCACCGCAATTATGCCTAATTGTGTCATTCCTGTTTTAACGCTGTCAGAATTATTTCTATTCAGCGATTCGGTGGGTGCGGTATCCGAGGTTGCGGACTTGAAGTCCGTTGCCGAAGTCGGCAACACGCTTTCATATTCAGAATTACTTTCCGTGCCTGTCGGTTCTTTTGCATACGAAGAACCCTGCGTTTCGTCAGCAACAGAATTTTTTGTCGGCTCTGTTACTGCCGTATCGGGTTCGGCACCTTGTGTATAACAAATTCTTAAACTAAACTCCCCTGTTTCGGTACCGTTTGTGATGTACCGAGAGTCGCTGTTCCATACAACGGTAACATATACCCTTCCGATTTTGCCTGTTTCAATAATTCTGTCATCAGAGTCAATTAAAACGCCCATATAATCAAGAGAAATACCGTCAACATATAAATTTGAAAGTTTAACAGGGAGCGTTCCCGTATTTTTTATGTCAACGGAAATCCTGCTGTATGCTCCGGGAAAATTAAAAGTTCCGAGGCTTGGGATTATCGTGTCACCGTCAAATGAAACACTGCTCTCACCCGACACTCCGTATTCTGATTCCACTCTCGCACCAACAACAGATACCCCGAACATATCAGAGGTATCCGTTGCGGCATCGGCTTTGAAACCGAAAGTCAGAAGAATCATAATTACCGAAAAAGCAATAAGTATAACTCTTAAAAAATTAAGGGTTGATTTTGAGTGATTCATACTAATTCTCACTTTTCAGTAACCTGTAACGGTTTATTTTGAATAAGTTGCAGACGGAGCACTGTCAACTGTGTCCTGAACATAATTCATTGACACGCTGAATGACTGTGCCTCTGCGTTGAGTTCTGCCTTGTCTGCGGCTTTAACTACAAATGTTACTGTTGCGCTTTCACCCGGAGCAAGAACCTCGTCCTTAACTTCAGGAGTATCAACTACAAATGAATCCGAAAGTTCAGATGTGCTGAATTTGCAGTTTGCAAGGTTTGCATTTACAGTACCGTTATTTGTAACTGTGAGCGAATACTCAGCCCATGCTCCGCCGAGAGAAAATACTGTGTTGTCATAAGTTGCGGCAGTATTGTCTGCGTTAAGCTCAGCCTTGTAAACTGTCTTTGCCTTGCCTGACTTTGCGGCATCAAGCGCCTCAACATATGTAACCTTGAGGTTTTCGTTTGTTGTGTCAACCTTCGACATTGTTGAGCCTTTGTAAGAATACATAACCGCATAGCCTACAAGAGTACCCTCTCTTGCGCCGTTATCATCATTTGCCCAGCTTGTGTTAAGCTTGGTTGCGTTGTTTACAACCTCAGGATTTGTAATCTTTGCCTTAAACTGGCATACGCCCCAGTTTTTCTGACCTGATGAAAAATAGTTAAAGCTCTGACTGCCATATGTTGTTTCGTAAAGGATTGTGTAATCCTCAAGCTCTGACTGAGTAAGCTTTTCTTCTTTTCCGTTGAGGTCGTCAACCTGTGCAACATAGCATCCGTCAAAACTGCGGATATGTAATCTTAACGGATACACAACAGCATTGCCTGTTGATTGTACTGTTTCGGCTTCGCCGTCAACTGTTGTTCCGTTGCTTGTTCCTGTGATTGCGGCGTCTGTTATTTTAACATCCCACTTTCCGTTTGCGGAAACTGTACCTGTACCTGAAATTTCTGTATTCCACTGAGCAAAGCCAAAGCACATAACACCGAGAGCCATTGTACCGGCTGTTACTGCGGAAAGTAATTTTGTTCTCTTTTTCATTATTTATTCCTCCATAAAATTCAGTTAGCAATTGCTAACTCGTACCCAAAAAATAAAACTCCGGAGTTTTTCGGGGTAGTTATTTTGTCAGTTAGCAATCGCTAACTGCGATTATTATAATTCCAAATTATTCCATTGTCAAGAGATTTTTCCGTTTTTATCGAAATAATCCACAAAAAAGCACCATATCATTTGTACATAAAAACTAAAACGCAAAATATAAAAAGTGTGCAGAAATATTCCTGCACACTCAAAATATTTACGATAAAAGCTGTTCTGTTTTACAGATTCATTTCTGAAAGTTCTTTTGCGGTTGCATCAACAAGTTTTCACACTTTTTTGTGTTTTCGCTGATCATTCCGCCAACGCTGAAAAGCCCGCCTGTGATTGAATCCAATGCCGCATTTTTGGCTACATTGTCCATACCCGCCTGAGTGGACTTTTGAATTGAGAATTTCTGCGTTTCCTTGCCGAAACCGCTCTTCATAATCCACACCTGATTCTGACTGTCGAGAGCGGGAAATGTTATTACGGTAGCCATTCCATGCTTTGTAAGTGACGGAGTTCCTGCCGTAAACTCTTTGTCTTTGATTGCATCAAAAAAGCTCTCAATCGTATAAGAATTTTTTGTCTTAATGTTTTTGGTTTTAACTCCGAATGCCATAGTAACTTCCTTTCAGATTAGTTAGCACCCCAGACATTTCCGTTTTTGTCCGTGAATTTGCCTGTAAGAACCATAATAAAATCAACAAGCCAACCGATACCGAAAACACCGCAAGTTAAAAGCCAGATGATGCCTGTTCCGATTTTGCCTGTCATAAATCTGTGAACACCGAGTTCACCGAGAAAAAATGTGATTAGTACCGCCGCTGTTTTGCTCATTTGTAAGCACTCCTTAAAATTTATTTGTTGAGTACACTATACAGAATAAAAATTATAAATGCAACAATTTGGCAGTAAGGTCAGTTTTTCGGCAAGAAAGTCATAAAATCACAAAGGACATTGCCAAATGACAATGTCCTCTGCGAATGAGTTAAAATGAATAAACCTGTTATCTGTTTTGAATTGCAATTTTTCTGTAGGTATCGAACTTAACCCACTTTGCAAAGAAATCCGCATCGTTGATGCTTTTAAGATTTGAATACTCGGAAAGAAACTGCTGAAATTTTTTCGTTGCTGTCGGCAAGAACCTCGAAGCCTCTGCCGTTTACAACGGGAACACCGCCGTAGCTGTACTCCGATGTCGGAACGATATCGGTAATCTTGCGGTCACGAATCTTTACGGCAACGCTGTCACGAAGAACTATAATATCAAAGCTGTCGGGATACTTATAGCTTTCGCCCTCAACAGGGATTGTGTCACCCTTTGTATAGGTTTCCTTAACAGGCTGATATTTGAGAACATTAAGGCTTGAAGTGTCGTAGAAAAATTCTTCAAAGATGTCACCTCTTGCCTCAAGTGAACCGAGTACGAATGACGCCTTTTTTGCATCATCGGCTTTTTCTTCAACCGAATCAACAACACCGCAGGCTGAAGTCATATTTGACACACGGTCAATCAAAATAAGCTCGCCGAGTGTTTTATGCTTTGAGAAAAGGTCAACCGCAATCGGCTCTGCAAGCAGAATTGTGCAGACTGCGATTCCGTTCTTTGTGAGTGAATCGGCAGGAATGTGTTCACCTGTGTTCACATCAACAGCGTACTTGATTTCGGAAACGATACCCGAAATAGTCTTTGTGCCGAGCTTTACAAGGTAATCCTTGCCGGCTGTAAGCTGTTCGTCATCCATCCAGAGAATTGACGCTGTAAGCTCCTGATAGGACGCAAGATTTGTGTCCTTTGTAATTACACAGCCACGGGATACATCAACTTCCTTGTCAAGTGTTATTGTAACAGGCTGTCCCTTGAAAGCAGTTTTAACATCCTTATCTGTCATAAGGATTTGCTTTACATGAGCCTTTTCATTGCTAGGGAGTGTTACGATTTCATCGCCTACGCTGATACTGCCCGACTCAATCTGTCCCTGAAAGCCTCTGAATTCATGATTCGGACGGCATACACGCTGTACCGGCATATAAAATCCTGCCTCGCTCTCAGTTTCTGTCACATCAACGGTTTCCAGATGATCCAGAAGTGTTTTCCTGTATACCATGGCATATTTTCGGATTTGACAGTCACATTGTCACCCTCAGTCGCACTGACCGGAACGATCACAACATCCTGAAGTCCGAGACTTTCAGAAAGCTCGTTAATATCTTTCATAATTTCATTAAATCTCTCTTCACTGTATCCCACAAGATCCATTTTGTTAATCTGCGAATACAAAGTGATGAATTCCCATCAGCGCACAGATACGGCTATGGCGTCTTGTCTGTACCAGAACCCCCTGTTTTGCATCGACCAGAATGATTGCAAGCTGTGCAAAAGAGGCGCCGACAGCCATGTTTCTTGTATATTCTTCGTGACCAGGTGTGTCTGCAACGATAAAACTTCTTTTATCTGTAGTAAAATAACGATACGCCACGTCGATGGTGATACCCTGTTCTCTTTCTGCCATCAGACCGTCAAGAAGAAGTGAATAATCAATTGCACCGCCCCTGGATCCGACTTTGCTGTCAAGAATCAGGGCCTTTTCCTGGTCTGCATAAAGCAGTTTTGAGTCATAAAGTATATGTCCGATCAGTGTGGATTTTCCATCATCCACACTTCCGCAGGTAAATAATTTTCCGATGGAATAAAGCATTACTGGTTTTTCGCATTCTGTGCCACTTCCCCGGATAATATTCATATTTGCTTCTGGCCTTCCAGTTTCATCTTAAATTGTGA
>ENA-OQET01000629-OQET01000629.1-human-gut-metagenome-genome-assembly--contig:-NODE-629-length-18006-cov-6.102746_pt1 | contig 18006 bp, 16 predicted proteins | sample MGYA00242800_ERZ504645 | MGnify/ENA primary metagenome ERZ504645 (study PRJEB26092, sample SAMD00036308) | human gut metagenome | host: Homo sapiens | study: EMG produced TPA metagenomics assembly of... | reverse complement strand
CATGTGAAGACTAGGAACAAGTTTTTCCAGTTCAGGGAAAAGGATGTTAACAAGGCGTGAGATAGAAGTTTTCAGTTTTGCTCGTTCTTGTACTTTATCAAACCTGTATCTGGTTAATGACTTAAGCTCTTCGTTGTGATAAGATGTGTCTGAGTAGGACTGTAAGTTTACTCCAGACATCATCATAAGAGCAATCGTATGGGCATCCACTTTATCGGTTTTTGTCTGTCTAAGGCTAAGACTTTTACGAAACAGATTGGTATGCAAAGGGTTGATGACAAAGGTGGGGAGACCTTTATCAATGAGAAAACCTAACAGATTGTAATTGTAGTGTCCGGTAGCTTCCAGTCCTACTTTTACGTTAGAAAAATCATTTGTTAAGGAAGAAATCTTTTGAAAGAGGTCATGGAAACCATCCGCATTGTTTGGAATAGTAAATGCGTTAAAAAGCACTTCTCCTTCTGAGTTTGTGATAAAACAATCGTGTTTGTCTTTTGCAACATCAATACCAATATAAATCATGGCAAATCTCCTTTGAATATATTTGACACTGTTTTAGAACCACAGTTGCTCTTCGCAGTTGTGAACTCGTTCTAAATAAACCGTCATGCGGTATCTAACTGATTAACAATCAAGCAAAGAGACTGTGGCTGGACACTTTCTGAAACCATCAAAGTGGTAGAGAGGAAACACCAGTCCACAGCATCTTATATATCATAACCATACCTGTAGAAAAGGTAAAGAATGGTTATGATGGAAATAGCATACAGACCTTGGAGAGGGTCTATAAATACTACTACTTTATAATACGAGAGAGGAAAAGAATATGAAGAAAAAAAAATTGTAACAATGATGATTGCTGGAATACTGGCGGCATCCATGACAGCTTGTAGTAATAATTCTTCCGAAATGGATTCGTTAAAAAGAGAAAACAAGGAATTAAAAGCGCAAATAGCAGAATTAGAGAAAAAAGCGCAGCAAGAAGAAACTTCGGATTTCTCCGATTCCGACCTTGAGAGCAAACAAGAAGAGCAAAACAAAGTATATGGTTTGAATGAAACATGGACTGTTGATGGTTTATGGTCTTTAACTTTTACTTCCGTTACTCAAACAGAAGAACGTAATCAATATTCAGATAAAACGCCAGCTCAAGTTATTTATCTAAATTACGATTATGAAAATATCGGTTATCAGAATGACCTTCAAGACTTATTCATTGGCTCTACTTCGTTCCAAATTATAGACAGTGCCGGAGAGATTGCTGAAACCTATCCATTAACTTCAACGACTTACCCGCAGCAGATTCCTGTAGGTGCAAAATGCGTTGGCGCGCAAGAGTGTATTGCTCTGAACAATGCGAGTGGCAACATTAAAATAATAGTCTCTTTGTATGATAACAATTATACAGAACACACTGCAACATTTGAGTTGCCAGTTCAGTAATAAGAATTCAAGCGAAAAAAGTTTGTCGCTTGAAAATTAAAAAACCGCCCCGGTGCGCCAACACCAGGACGGAAATACATATCCGGGGATATGCAATACTTTGGTCAGAAATATTGTATCATCTTCGGGAGCAGCTTGCAATCGGAACATATTTTCGATGGCTGTTATTTTTATACCAAAAAAAGAAAGGAAGATGATTTTATGGCAACAGCAAAAAATTACCATCAGGGTCATGGAGATGCCTAGTCTATTCCCATACGGAGAATATTCGTCAGAAAGATGGTACTGTGAAGAAAAAGCGCATATACGAATCTTTTACCTGTGACGACCCAACAGCTAGAGGAAAGCGAAAATGTGAGCAGATAGCGGCTGAATGGGCGGCTAATAAAGATGCCGGAGTCACCGTGGAAAATATTACGCTAGGAGTTGCCTACGACCGATATATCGAGAGCAAAAATAAGACATTGTCTCCTGCTACAATCAGAGAATATAAACGGCAGCGTGAACGCAATCTCCCTACACTTATGCCATTAAAACTAAAAGATATCACCTGTGACATGATCCAAATTGCAATAAATGAGGAGGCTTCCGGAAAATCTCCAAAAACCGTTAGGAATATCCACGGATTACTGTCGGCTGTTTTAGGTGTGTATCGCCCAGACTTACAGCTTAATACTACTCTCCCTAAAAAAGTACGCCCCGAGCTGTATATTCCGTCTGATGAAGAAATAAAGAAACTGATAGAGTATGTAAAAAATGATGAGATGGAGATTCCTATCCTCCTTGCCGCATTCGGACCTATGAGGCGCGGTGAGATATGCGCTCTAGATTCATCTGATATAAAAGATGGGGTTGTCCATGTAAGTAAATCGATGGTTTTGGATTCTGAGCGTAATTGGGTAATAAAATCCCCGAAATCCTATTCAGGAGACAGGTATATCAGATTTCCGGATTTCGTCTTAAGTAAATTAAGCAAAAACGGACGAATAACAAGCCTAAACCCTTCCATGATCACGGATCGGTTTCGGGATATTCTGAAACGTACCGGCATACCTCATTTCCGTTTTCATGATCTTAGGCACTACTGCGCAAGCGTCCAACACGCGATAGGCATACCTGATGCGTATATTATGCAACGTGGAGGATGGGGAAGTGACAGAGTTTTGAAAGAAGTTTACAGACATGCAATGGTAGACAAAACAAGTGATATGGATGCAAGGGCAAACGATTATTTTGAAAATATGCAACACGGTATGCAACACGAAATTAAAAAAGCCCAGTAAAACTAGGCTTTTGTACTGCGGATGACAGGAATCGAACCTGCACGGTCTCCCACTAGATCCTAAGTCTAGCGCGTCTGCCAGTTCCGCCACATCCGCATGTTATATTTCGATCACCGAAAACGCCAAAAGGCATATCTCGGGACTTTGTAAGCAACCTCCAAATTTCCGGGCATCCCCGGACTTTAGCACGTCGCCTATACAAAAAATAAAACAAGCATATTCGCTTGTTTCACAGTGAGCGTGCGGGGATTCGAACCCCGGACAACTTGATTAAAAGTCAAGTGCTCTACCAACTGAGCTACACGCCCTCACTATTTCTTCTCAGCTTCCCGAGATAACTGGGCTAGCTGGATTCGAACCAGCGAATGCAGGAGTCAAAGTCCTGTGCCTTACCGCTTGGCGATAGCCCATTAAAGACTTTATTTCTGACACTGCATGCCAGTTTGAATTATAAAAGAAAAGGGTGGGTAGTGGGACTCGAACCCACGATATCCAGAACCACAATCTGGCGCGCTAACCAACTGCACCATACCCACCATAACGAGCCTGGGGGGATTCGAACCCTCGACCTACGGCTTAGAAGGCCGTTGCTCTATCCAGCTGAGCTACAGACTCATTTTAATATCCCCTTTTCAAAAGGCTCTCCGTATTTCTACGGAAAAGCGGGTGATGGGAATCGAACCCACGTATCCAGCTTGGAAGGCTGGTGTTCTACCATTGAACTACACCCGCAGAGTTTATCGGGGTGACAGGATTCGAACCTGCGACCTCCTGGTCCCAAACCAGGCGCTCTAGCCAAGCTGAGCCACACCCCGGCATTTCCTACGTTCCTGTCTCTCCCGTAGCGCAATGCCTATTATATTATAAGGTTTTTAGATTGTTCAATATTTTTTTGCATTTTTTATTTTTTAATGACTTTTTATTTCATCCTGTTTTACACGCAATTTCCCGTCTTTTACTCTGCCGGACATTCCGTCAATCCAAGTATTTCTGATTGAAATGAGCCTTTCCCTCCTGATCAATCTCCATAATCATATAGCTTCCCTTTCTGCCTTCCTGCCTCGGATATGCCAAACTGCCCGGATTCAGCACAGTGATTCCATCCTTCTGTTCAAAATACGGCTTATGTGTATGACCAAACATCACGATATCGACTTTTCGAGCTGCGCCTTCCTCTCTTATATACTCTGAATCCAAAGACACATAATACGGATGTCCGTGAGTAATAAAGGCTTTATACCCACCTATATCGATTTCCTCTTCCCGCGGCAAATCCGAGAAAAAATCATTGTTTCCTCTTACCATATGCTTCTCACATTCCACAACCGAATTAATATAGCTTTCTCCGCCTTCTATATCACCTAAATGAATAAAAAGATCGATCTTTCCTTCTTTTTCAAGAACACGGTCTAATCCTGTATGTCTGCCGTGTGTATCGCTGACTATCAGTACTTTCATAATAAATCATCTCCGATTTTCCCTTTTAATTTGCGTTTTATCGCACAGAGCGCTTTGCCTCGGTGACTTACTTCATTTTTTTGTTCCGGGCTAAGCTGCGCCGTTGTACAGCCATATTCAGGAAGATAAAAGATCGGATCATAACCAAAGCCGTGCGTTCCCGCCGACTCATGCGCAATCCTTCCCTCGATCGTCTCCCTTACTACGTCTACGCTTCCGTCAGGAAATACAGCCGCTACCGCACATACGAATCTCGCAGTACGCTCTTCATCCGGAACCCCTTCCAGACGATCCAGAAAAATACGGTTTTTAATATCATAGGATGTGTCTTCCCCTGCAAATCTTGCAGAATAAATTCCCGGAGCTTTATCGAGATAATCGATTTCCAGCCCGGAGTCATCCGCAAGAACAATATCGTTTGTAAGAATTCTCGCTACCGATCTCGCCTTAATCTCTGCATTTTCTTCAAAAGACATTCCGTCTTCCACAATATCGATATCCACTCCCGCTTCTTTCATCGAAACGATCTCCGTATTCAGATCTGAAAGGATCATTCGTATCTCTTTCATTTTATTTTCATTTCCCGTTGCAAATACAATTCTTCTTTTCATAATGCCATCCCCTGCTCTCTTACCGTTTTCCGCGGCGGTCTTGGACCTTGAAATTGATAGAAATAAGTCCGCAGCATCCCGTTGTAGATTTTCCGGTTTTTATCTGCCTTCCGTCCGAAATACCGTTCCGCTTCCTCATAGCTTGTAATCATATACGCCGACCAACTATCCAGATTTTTAAAGGCGTCTCCGAATTCTTTATATAATTTCGGAAGAGCTTCTTTTTCCTCAAGACGTTCGCCGTACGGCGGATTCGTAATAATAAATCCATACTTTTTCGGATGACTGAGATCCTTTACTTCCCTTTGCTGAAAATGAATCAGATGACCAACCCCTGCTTCCTCTGCATTTCTGCGAGCCGCACGAAGGACAGATGCATCTGCGTCATATCCTTGGATATCAGTCTCTATATCGTCGTCTATCATATCCGTCGCCTCATCGATTGCTTCATACCATGACTTTTTCGCAATGATATTTGTCCATGTCTCAGCCGTAAACGATCGGTTCATTCCCGGAGCAATGTTGGCTGCGATCATCGCCGCCTCGATCGGAAACGTACCGCTTCCGCAAAACGGATCTACGAGAATCCGGTCTTTTTTTCCACGGAGTGAGCATAATAAGCGCCGCTGCCAGATTCTCTGCGATCGGCGCTTTTCCCGCCACCGGGCGATATCCTCTCTTATGAAGCGATACTCCGGTCGTATCAAGCCCTACCGTCACCGTGTCTTTCATAAGAAACACGCGCACCGGGTAAGACGCGCCTGTTTCTTCAAACCACTTGATCCCGTATTTGCCCCGCAGTCTTTCCACCATAGCCTTCTTCATGATCGACTGAATATCAGATGGACTAAACAGCTTGCTTTTTACCGATGCCGCTTTTGCCACCCAGAACTTTCCGTCTTTCGGTATGTAATTTTCCCACGGCAGCTCCTTCGTTTTCTCAAACAGCTCGTCAAATGTCTTTGCCTGAAAACTGCCGACTTTCATCAATACACGCTCCGCAGTCCGCAAAAATATGTTTGCCCTGCAAACAGCCTCCGCGCCTCCGCGAAAAGTAACCCTGCCGTCTTCCACCTGTACGATCTCGTATCCGAGTTGTTCAACCTCTCGTTTGAGTACCGATTCCAAACCAAAGTGACAAGGGGCTATCCATTCTATTTTATCCATGAACTTATCCGTCCTTACCTTTTTCTTCCTACAATATTACTATAAAAACAGGGCAGAGTAAAGTTGAAGTTTACTCCGCCCTGCCATTGTTTTACTATTATTTTACCGAATAAAACATTTCACATCGTATTCTGTAAATACGAGATGTTTTTCACCTAATCTTTAGTATTTGTCAGATTCGTCAAACGCGTCTCTGATCTTACCACAGTTTTTATTTCCGCCGTAGCTCATAGCAGACTTTGCGCTGTTTTTATCTGCATTTTTGTTTGCGTTTTTACTTGCATTTCTGCTTGCATTTTTTGTTGTGTTCTTATCGCAATTTTTGCTGCTGTTCTGTGACTCTGAATAAGAAGAGAAAGCTCCGTTTTTTGACTGTGCGTTTTTGTCTGAATTGTTTGCATTACTGTAGTTTTTTGCCATTGTATTTTCCTCCTGTTTTTTTTGGATTCAAAACTAGTATTTCTCCTTATTATTTTTTTATTCCTCTTTTTATTTGTGTTTTTCTTTGTATTTTATTAAATTTTTCAAATATTTTTGTTCAATTTCTTAATTTTTTGCTTGCTTTTTCCATTTTCCTATATTATACTGTTTCTTGTAGAAAGGTTATTTTCTACAACCCCTTATTAATTATTTATACTCCCCTCAAAAGACCGATGGCTCCCCCATCGGTCTTTTACTTTCTTTTCTCTTCTTAAAGCGGGATGTTCATATTTTGTTCATTTATTATTTTAAATTCTTTCATTTTCTCCTCACGTTTTCTTCATTTATATCGCATATACTAAGCTTACCGAATTAAAGGTGATTACAAGTTGTTTTTGCATAAACTTTTTCATAATACATGCCGGGAATCATATTGATTACCCGGCATCCTCCCTTTTCAGAACTATTTTTCTCCATATTTCGTATTTTCACTCTGACGCTTACGATTCTCCTTCTTCGCCTTTATATAACTCATACCCTTTAAGCATCTTTGTGATTTTTTCCGACGCCTCAATCCGTTCCAAAACTTTCTTCCCGGTCTCCGCCGCTTGTTTATAATCGCCCTGCGCTGCTTCCAGCTTCATTTTTCTTACGCCGGCCTCTTCTAATTGTATCGGATCTTGCTCCCATTCGATCAGTTGACCGTATGTTTGAATCTGCTCCGTCTTCATTCCCGACCGCTCATAAGCATCGGCCAGTTTCCACAAAACGGACAATCTCGCTTTTTCCCCTATCTCTATCGCCTTTTGATTTCCACTATCCGTATGTTGATCCAAATACAATTCCATCCATTCCGCAGCGGCATCTGTTTTTCCACTCTCGTCTGTCACATTTTTCTTCACTTCATCCGCATCTGCCGTATCTTTTTTTCTTTCCTCGTTTTCTGTATCTCCGTCTCTATCTGACCGCACCTCCGCTTCTCTGTTTGCTCTTTTATCTTTGCCCATATCTGTTTCTGTCATTTCCACACCTAGTTCTGTCGTTTCTGAGCCTGTTTTTGTCGTTTCTACATCTGTTTCTATTGTTTCTATATCTGTTCCCGTATCTGTTTTTATATCCTCCCCTGTAATCTTTTCTCCGTTCGATACAGCCAGATCTGTGTGAGCGTCTCCCATATAAACCGCCGCCAAAATACATCCCGCCGCACCTGCCGCGATTCCCGACCATACTCCGACACGCTTTTTGTCTGTCTTTTCTGTTTTGTTCCTCACTGTAGGAAGTTCTTTTAAAACTTGCAGAAACGAGCTGTATTTTTTTCTTGTCTCTCCGATGCATTTTCCCACATATACGAAAAAGACGGATTTCTTCCCGTTTTGTCAGCGCCGGAACTACTTTCATATATGCCAGCATAAAACGAAGCGTATTCCCGTATCCAAACAGATCAGGCTCTCTGCTGCCGCAAGTATCCATTTCGTATACCGGTCTGATAAAATGACTTCTGACAGCTCTTTTCTGCATCTGCTTCATCACCTCGGCATTTTCTCTCGATTCTGTATCCAGAAACAACACTTCTCCTTCATCAGACAACACAATTCCATACGGATTCAAATACTTATAATTCTGTCCTTCACCGCATCGCTCATACTGCTCTGCACAGACTGCCATTTTTCGGAACCATCCAAATAAAACTGCTTTATCGACGACCGCTTCATTCTTCATACGATCGATAAGCAGCATACCATGTACACAATCCATGCTTCTGCGGCAGTAACCTCCGTATTCGACAAATTTCAATACTTCATACATTTTTTCCAAGTTCACTGCATTCATTTTTTCCATATTCACTTTTTCATCGGGTGCACATAACCGGAAGCGGGGCGTCCCTCCTGCCCCGTTCCCGAATGAGCTTATTATTCTTGGCGAAATCCGGCGAAACAACTGCCGTAAAAGATGTGTCTTGAATCAGACTCATTTAATAAGTATTTGTATCTTACTTGAATTTATACAGAAAAGCAAGTGTCTGCATTATCTTTTTCTTTTGCTTTTTTGCCTTTTTCTTTTGTCTCTTTCTTACGTCTACACAATCCGGTCAAGCTGTTCAAGAGCCGCTGCGATCACTTTATCCATATCATAGTATTTATAATTCCCGAGTCTTCCGCCGAAAATCACGTTTTCCTCTTCGTCCGCCAGTTTTTTATACTGTTCATATAAAGCGTTGTTTTTTTCGTCGTTGACCGGATAATAAGGCTCCATTCCAACTGCCCACTCCGAGGAGTATTCTCGTGAAATCACAGTTTTCTCCTGCTTTCCGAACTCAAAATGCTTATGTTCGATCACACGTGTATAAGGCACTTCACCATCGGTATAATTGACAACCGCATTCCCCTGATAATTGTCACAGTCAAGTGTCTCCGTCTCAAATCTCACCGAACGATACTCAAGCGCTCCGAGTCTGTAACCAAAATATTCATCGATCATCCCCGTAAATATGATCTTGTCTGCAATATCCGCATTCTGAGCACGAAATTCAAAAAAAGTCTGTTCCCGTAAGAACATCCGCTTTTTCAAGCATTTTTTCCACGATCGGAGTATAGCCGCCGATCGGGATTCCCTGATATCTGTCGTTGAAATAATTGTTGTCATACACAAAACGAAACGGAAGCCTCTTAATGATAAATGCCGGAAGTTCCGTACATTTTCTTCCCCACTGCTTCTCTGTATATCCCTTGATCAGTTTTTCGTAAATATCCTTCCCACCGAGGAAAAGCGCCTGCTCCTCAAGGTTTTTCGGTTCTGTTATCCCCGACTCTTTTCGTTGTCTTTCGATGATCTTCTTTGCCTCTTCCGGTGTTTTTATTCCCCACATCCTGCTGAATGTGTTCATATTAAACGGCAGATTATACAACTCGTCTTTATAAACTGCTACCGGAGAATTAATATAGTGATTAAACTCCGCAAATTGATTTATATAATCCCATATTTTTTTATCAGACGTATGGAAAATATGCGCTCCGTACTTATGCACATGAATCCCTTCTACATCTTCACAGTAAATATTTCCGGCAATGTGATCTCGTTTATCGATCACAAGACATGACTTTCCCTTTTTTCCAAGCTCATATGCCATAACTGCGCCGTATAATCCCGCACCGACGATCAGATAATCATATTTTTTCATACCAAGCCTCTCTTTCCGCGCCGCAAAATATCAGCGCTGATTTATCCTGTATTTTAACAGCATAACATCTTTTCCGCAATTTTTCTTATAATGTATCACTTTTTGTCATTTTCGTTATTTTGCCTATGTTTTTGATTTTTTTGTTTACAAATAGTCATTATGCACTAAAATAATTGTATATCCGTCCGCAGCTAACAACCTGCGGGCAAACATACAGAACGGAGGTACTTCATCATGAAAGGAAATGTAATTGTCGGACAATCCGGTGGTCCGACAGCGGCAATCAACTCAAGTCTCGCGGGAGTATACCGCACTGCCAAAGACAGAGGCGCAAACAAAGTATACGGTATGCTTTTCGGCATTCAGGGACTCCTTCAAGAGCGTTACATTGATTTGTCCGAGTACATTACGAACGATCTTGATACAGAACTTTTGAAAAGAACCCCTGCGGCTTTCCTCGGATCATGCCGCTATAAACTGCCTGAGATCCACGAGAATAAAGACGTATACGAAAAAATCTTTTCAATTCTCGAAAAGCTTGACATTGAAGCCTTTATTTACATCGGCGGAAACGACTCAATGGATACGATCAAAAAACTTTCTGATTACGCCATTGTAACAGGTTACCGCACCCGATTTATCGGATGCCCTAAGACGATCGACAACGATCTTGCTCTTACAGACCACACTCCGGGATACGGAAGCGCCGCAAAATATATCGGAACATCTGTAAAAGAAATCATCCGCGACAGCTTCTGCCTTGAATATGGAAAAGGGCTTGTTTCTATCGTTGAGATCATGGGAAGAAACGCCGGATGGCTGACCGGAGCGGCAGCTCTTGCAAAGGGCGAGGACTGTTTGGGACCAGATCTTATCTATCTGCCTGAACTTCCTTTTGATATCGAAGCTTTCAGCGAAAAAGTAAAAGATCTTCTGGCGAAAAAACCGTCGGTTGTTGTCGCCGTTTCGGAGGGAATCCGTCTCGCCGACGGAAGATATGTATGCGAACTCGGACAAAGCGTTGATTTTGTCGATGCGTTCGGTCACAAACAGCTTTCGGGAACTGCGAACTATCTCGCAAGCTATATCGCCGGAGAATTCGGCTGCAAAACCCGTGCGATCGAATTGAGCACGTTGCAGCGCTCCGCTTCCCACTGCGCTTCCAGAGTCGATATTCTCGAAGCTTATCAGGTAGGCGGCGCGGCAGTAAAAGCTGCGGATGAAGGAGATTCCGGCAAGATGGTCGTTCTCCAGCGTCTTTCCGACGATCCGTATCAATGCGGAACAGAAGTAAAAGATGTGCATAAGATTGCAAACGACGAAAAAGTCGTTCCGCGCGAATGGGTTACAGAAGACGGATCTTATGTAACCGACGATTTTGTTTCATATGTACGCCCGCTCATTCAAGGTGATGTATCTCCGGTAATGGTTGACGGTATCCCGCGTCACCTCTACCGCAAAAATTAATTCACATACTGCCGCTCCTGATATCTATGATATGTTCACGATCAGGATGCGGCAGTTTTTTATATCCGGTTTTATAACACTGCTCCTTTTTATTCTCTTGTCTCTTTCTTATTCTTCCTTTATACTTTACCTATATACAGATGCGTTTTTCACTTATATATGATTACATATGAATCCATTTATTTCCGTTACGCGTCTTTGTTTCGCATAATAATTATTACAGCAATCTTATATTCAAGGAGGTTTTTTCATGCTTATTAAAAACGGTTTTCTTATAGACCCTGCCACTAAAAAATCTGGAAATTACGATATCCGAATCAAAAACGGGATCATTACAGAAATCGGAAACACTCTTTCACCTGCCCCAAACGAGCAGGTAACAGATGCCGCCGGTCTGACTGTCGCGCCGGGACTTATCGATACGCATATCCATTTCCGTGACCCCGGATTTACTTACAAAGAAAATATCCACACAGGTTCACAGGCCGCCGCCGCAGGAGGATTTACTTCTGTCATCTGTATGGCAAATACGTCTCCGGTCGTAGACAATACAGAAACTTTAACAGATATTTTAGAAAGAGCGAAAGACGAAAAAATACACGTCTATCAGGCCGCTTCCGTCTCTCATAAACTGCGCGGCGAAGAAATGACCGACATGGAAGCGTTGAAAACTGCCGGAGCATGCGGATTTACCGACGATGGCATTCCGTTGAAAAACGCCGCGTTTTTATACGAGGCAATGGAAAAATCCAAACAGCTAAACGTACCGATCAGCCTTCATGAAGAAGATCCGTCATTTATTAAAAACAACGGCGTCAACCACGGCGCGGTGTCTGAACAGCTCGGCATTTACGGTTCTCCCTCTATCGCCGAAGAATCCCTCGTCGCAAGAGACTGCATGATCGCGCTGCATTCAGGCGCCGACGTTGTTATGCAGCATATCAGCTCGGGACGTTCCGTAGACATTATCCGCCACTTTAAATCACTCGGCGCAAATATTCACACGGAAGCAACGCCGCACCATTTCACACTGACAGACGAGGCTGTTCTGACATATGGAACACTTGCAAAGATGAACCCGCCGCTTCGCTCCGAAGCTGACCGTCAGGCAATCATCGCCGGACTCGCCGACGGAACGATCGATATTATCGCAACAGACCATGCCCCGCACAGCAAAGAAGAAAAAGAACGCTCCATCACTGCCGCTCCAAGCGGAATCATCGGTTTGGAAACATCACTGGCGCTCGGGATCACTTCTCTTGTACGCAAAGGGCATCTGTCACTTATGCAGCTTCTCGAAAAAATGACGATCAATCCCGCCAGACTGTATCATTTAGACGGCGGAAAAATCGAAAAGGGCGCTCCTGCCGACCTCGTGATCTTCGATCCCGAAGCAAAATGGATTCCTGAATTCTTCGCTTCCATGTCGTCAAATTCACCGTTTATCGGCTGGGAATTGTACGGGAAAGTGAAAATGACTGTATGCGGCGGAGAAATTGTATACACTGCCATTTAATTACTTTTAAAAATCTCCATCCTTCAAGTAAGAATGGAGATTTTTTATATAATACTATAAAGACTCCTTGACCAAAAGAAAAGCGATGACAAACATCTAAAACATGTAAGTTATTACCATAACCTATGCATTTTGTTACATTTCAAAAAAAAGAGTAAAAATAGTGTTATAATTAAGGAGAAAAAATATCATCTATTCAAACTCTCAAATAAATTGACAGCAACACAAAGTCAATCACCCTAACCAAAAATATTTTTAACTAATCGTTATGTTGCCTCAAGAAATATATCATAAGGAGTGATACCATTGGAATTTTTATTTAGTTTGCCATAAAAGGTTATAAGTTTTAAATTCCTCTTAATAAAAGGCGAAAAAATGGAGTCAATTATAAAAAAGTCGGTCGGTTCTTTCAATCACATAAAGTAGAAACTGATTCCCCTATTTTTGCAAAGGAAAAATCAGAAGAATTTATTGCGAAAGATAATATTGAACAAATCACTGATTTTTACACATTAGCGGGTCATACAGAATCTGCAGCCCGTGAAAAAGCAATCACATATATATCGGAACGTGATGATACTTATCAAAAAGCAATCGCAAAAGTTTATGATGTAACTGACGAAAAGTTTTGGGCATATTTAGAGAAATTGAAAAAACTATAAACAAAGCAACCTATTAGAATTAAAAAGAATTCTATAAAGAGTTATGCCAATGAAAACTTTACTTTAGTTTTCATTAAATTCACTACTTTTAAATATTTGATGTACGAGGAAGGGAACAGATATGAAAAACTTTTTTTAAAAAAACTACATTAATTCCAATTTTATTTGCTATGTTAATTTACTCTCCACTCATCACAAGCCATGCAACGCACTTAGAAACTCAAACCAAACGTCAGTCATTGCAAAAAGGAAGCGTAGTTCAAGATCAACATGTTTTTGCAATACCCGATAATGGATGGAATGTAGTGGACATAGAATTAGACTATTACGAATCTTATTATTCTTCCACTAATACACAGAATGCATTTCCATTTCGTCAAAAATTTTATATGATAAAAAGATCTGGCGCTGGAGCTAACAATATTTCTGTAGATGTATCTAACGCATTACATACGGATGGAACTAACAAAGTTATTATATCACCGTTCCAACAAGGCGATTTGTTGGTAGATACTAGCAAGTGGGAATGGGGATGGTACTATTTTAACACTACAGTAAAATATTATCCTAAAAACACTACCTACAAAGGACAAATCACATATTTATTAACCTGTCCAGATGGAATTCCTATGGCCTACTCAAACTCAGCAACCATACCATTAGCAACAAAATAATTTTGTGATCACCCTTAAAAATTTAAAATTGCTATTAAAAAGCAAAGAAATGGAGTCAATTATGAAAAAACGAATACTAATAGCTACATCATTACTTGTTATTTTAATCATAGGATCAATATCTGTATATGCCACATCATTTGAGTCCAATATTGATATCATGGAAAAAGTCGGACAGTTATTTAAATCTCATAAGGAAAAAAGTGATAATTCTATTTTTGCAAAAGGGAAATCAGGTGGAATTATTACAAAAGACGATATTGAACAGGCTACCGAATTTTACATTTTAGCCGGATATACCGAATCTACTGCTCGCGAAAAAGCAATTAAATATATGTTAGAACGTGATGCTACATATCAAAAGGCAATTTCAGAAGGCTATTCTGTAACCGATGAGGAAGTTTGGGCATATTTGGATGAATTAAAAGAGATCATAAACGGAGCAACAAATAAAGACGAAGCACAAGCTTTAATTAATCAGTTCGATTCTGAAGAAGAATATTGGCAACACGAATTTGAAGTTTATAAAATCAATCTACCGATTGAGAAATATTTAAACTCCGTAAAACAAGATTACTTAAATAACGCTGCAACCATCTACTCAGAATCAGAACACGAAACAGAACACTTGAACAGCTGCAATGAGTACCTTCAAAACCTCCAATCTGATTTAGCAGAAAAAGAAGATTATGAAATAATGGAATAAAAATGTTTAATAACAACTTAAAATATCGCATCTTAAACCTGTCATTTAAGATGCGATATTTTTATGCCCCCCTATCCATTCAAATGAACTGTTCCTATATAGCTTTTTTCAAATTTCCATCCGCTCTTCAAATCTGTACTTGTAAAATCAGCTTTTTTATTTCCATACTCCCCCTGACCGAGGGTTAAGTAATAAACTCCATTCTCATATTTCAAACTGTCCACTTTATTCAGAAACATCACTTCTTCCGAAACAGTATCCCACGGAAGCTCTATTTCCGCAAGTGACGCCCCGCCGTTTTCTGTCACAAGTACATGCGGCCACGAATTTTCTCCAAATTGTTCATCCATCGTAAGCATCCCGGCTGACTGATCGGCAAATGCAAGTCCCGACAAAATCCATCCGTTTTCCACAGCTACAGGTGTTGTCTCCCAAGTTGCGCCGCCGTCATGCGTCCAGCCGATGTAAGTAGCTCCTCCGGTTCCCATTGACCAGTCTGTTCCAAGACCTACATATCCGTTTTCAGGATCAAGAAAACGAACAATTCTCGAAGTGCATAGTCTCGGATACTCCTCCTGAAATACAAAATCAGTCCAAGTCTCACCGTCATCTTTTGAGACATGAAGCGTCGGGGTCTCGCCCCAAAATACTGCAAACATTCCGTTTCCGTCTGCGTAAACACTGTTCTCCGGAATCATATTTCCTTGACCGTATACCGCTTTCGTTTCTTCCAACTGCTTTGTCGTCAAACCGCTTGCAACCCATGTTTCCCCACTGTCATCTGTCAGCATAAGTTCCTCTCCCCTGAAATAATAATCGGTCTGCATCACTGTCTCCGTCTGACCGACAAGCGCATTTTCATCTGCCAGAGCACAGATATATTCGATCCTCTCTCCCATCACTCCTCCACCGTCAGTCAGAGAGATCACAACCTGCGAACTTCCGTCACTTGCCCCTCCTGCTCCCTGCTGATATTCTTTCTGTGTCAGCACGGAAAATCCGTTTCCGTCTCTTCCGTCTATCACTACATCCGCATCTTGAAGCCGTCTGTCCTGACTGTATTCCACGACATATCTGTCAAAATCCAACTCCTTCATCTGCGCCATTAGCGGGAGCATTTTTATCTGGCTGTCCAAATAATCCACTTCTGCATTCGGGTCATACTCAGTCGGAAACGCCTCGTTTACATTTTCTGTTTTACTAAGCTTTCCTTCTCTGCTGTCATACCTGTAATAAATATCTTTCACGTATTCATCTGATTCATCAAATTCTTGAATATTAAACGCAAAGTCGTACACTTCTCCGTTTTTCCACAACTCTGCCTCGATATCGGAAACAAGAAATTTTTTCGGAAGTTTCTCTTTTTCTTTCTCAGACATCCATTCGATCATTCCTTTCAGTCCGTCTTTTTCTAAAACCACTTCCGTACTTTGTTTCGACGCATATTCTATGTACTCCCTTAACAAATGATAAGCATACTTTCCTGCAAAAAATGTAACTGCTGCCATTATGATCACTATGACAACAAACACAATAAGAAATTTTGCGCCTCGTCCTGTTTTTCTGTTCATTCCCATATTTTCTCCTCTCTATTCTAAGCGCTCCGAATCTGATTTACTCTTTTTGACGTTCTATCCTTTCATTCCAAATGGATTTCTCTAATGCATAATGATCGGGGCAGTTTTTTCCATCGCTATTTTACACAAAGTAACTGTTCCGCCTTCTTCTATCCGGCTTCCTCCCGCTTCCACTACGCAGTCTTTATTTAACACAAGCGTCCATTTCGGATCATCACTGGGAAATACAACTGCAAGCGTTCCATACTGAAGACATTTTTCCGGTTCATAATGCTCTTTACCTTCCGGTGTTTCAATATCGATTCCGCCGTTTTCTCCTGTTCCTACTTCCAACTTATAATTTTCTCCCTGATCTTTCGCCCGCCATGTACCGTAAGCCGCATTTACTACATAATAATATGATACCGCTTTGTTTCTGTCTCCGTAAGTCGCCACAAACTGATGCACCTGATCATCTTCCGGCGACTCATATGTAAGAGCACACACATCGTTTTCAAGCCACTGTACTTTCACATCATCTTTCACAGTAAACGGAAATACATCAGACTGCGCTCCGAACAGCAGCCCCCGATGCCGATAAAAAACCGCTCTTCCGTTTTCATCAATTTTCAGACACATTGTATTTGAAAAATCAGGTGCAAGATCAACGATTTCCCTCTGCCTTGGAAAACAAAATGGACAAACCGCAATTCCTGCAGCTAATAAAATCGCCGTTACTGCAATAACAGATTTTCTTTTCCATATCGGGCGGAGTTTTTCAATGCACATGCCGCCGGCCCAAAAAAGGAAAACTGCCGCCGCGTTTATCACATATGGAGTTACATTCCTTATATAGATCAATCCAAGTTCTCTTCCCTGAGTCAGAGTCCAAATCTGCACTATGATCAACCCCGCCGCAGACAAGATTAGCAGACAGCCAAAAACATCTTTCCATGTGATCCGAATCGTTTCCGCCTTTCTTTCGGCTCGCTCCAACACAATTTCCAAAAGCTTCTTATCCTCATCCGATACGGCAGTTTCCGCTCTTTTCTCTTGTTCAATCTGTTCTCCCATTAAAATTTCATCAACTGTCACTCCAAGCGCCTTTCCAAGTTCAGGAAGGATTCCGATATCCGGCATTCCCTGACTTGTCTCCCATTTTGACACAGCCTTATTCGTAACCCCAAGCAGCTCTGCCATTTCCTTCTGAGTCATTCCGCGTTCCTTTCTCTTTCGCGCAATAAATTCTCCTGTCTTATTTCCTCCTTTATTTTTTACTCTTTTCTCCGGTCTGTTTTCTATTACATTTTCCGATGTATTATCCTGTCCGCTTTTTCTCCCATAGTCAACTTCTTTTTCATTTCCTGCTTCACTGTTTTTTCTTTCTTGCATTTTGTTCCTCCTTCCGCATCGTCTCGCAGAAAGTAAAATATTTTACTGACCTAATCATATCAAACTATGAAAATTTTACAATACACGTTCATTTTCCATCGGTCTACGCTGCGTAGACTCCCTAAATCAAACGTAAATCATTCGGTTTTCATAAAATTTTGAGAATCCCCCGGCTGATCATACAAAAAACAGACAAGTAAAAAAACAGAATACAAATACAAATTTAACACTGTCAATAACTTATGAAAATGTCACCTTTTTAATATAGAAATTTATTTGAAAAAATGTCACTTTCATAAAAGGGCTAATGCCCTTTTATGAAGCTGACTGCTGCTTCTCGAAAAAATAGCTCATATAAAAAATTTAAGTGACAGATTATAATCCTCCATCCACCAGATTGCTTTCCATTCATCACTGCTGTGACGCAGCTGAAGGTGTGGTTCTACTGTTTTTGACACTTTTTGGGGAACTTC
>ENA-OQET01000628-OQET01000628.1-human-gut-metagenome-genome-assembly--contig:-NODE-628-length-18012-cov-6.964495_pt1 | contig 18012 bp, 21 predicted proteins | sample MGYA00242800_ERZ504645 | MGnify/ENA primary metagenome ERZ504645 (study PRJEB26092, sample SAMD00036308) | human gut metagenome | host: Homo sapiens | study: EMG produced TPA metagenomics assembly of... | reverse complement strand
GATTTACGCTTGTTTTGAATTGCAACACTAAGATAAGTGAAAAATCTGACATGGCAAAATCCTGGGTAACTTTTTGTTGCTCAGGCACTTATAAATAATGTTAAACTATAGTGTTGCGGAATTAAGGGTTAATATTGTTCTTCCTGACAGTGTTACGAGTATTGGAGATTATGCATTTAGGGGTTGCCGTTCTTTGACAGGCATAGTTATTCCTGACAGTGTTACGAGTATTGGAGATTATGCATTTGAGGGTTGCGATTCTTTGACAGGCATAGTTATCCCTAATAGTGTTACGAGTATTGGAGATTATGCATTTGAGGGTTGCGATTCTTTGAAGAGTCTCGTTATTCCTGACAGTGTAACTAGCATTGGAGGTGGGGCATTTATGGGCTGTTCTTCTTTGAGTAGCGTTGTCATTCCTGATAGTGTTACTAGCATTGGACACAGTACATTTTGGGGATGCACTTCTTTGACTAACGTAGCCATCCCTGATGGTGTTACCAGCATTGGGAAAAGGGCATTTTATGAGTGCACTTCTTTGAGTAGCGTTGTTATTCCTGATAGTGTTACTAGCATTGGAATCGGTGCGTTTCTGGGTTGCAATTTCCCAAACGATCTTAAACAGGAATTAATCTCCCGATTCGGAGAAAAAATATTTTGGGTAATTTTTTAGATTATTCCTTGATTATTACGACGAAAAAGAGATACAGGCAAAATCGATGCCATCATAAATAGGAAGTCCTTCCCCTAAGACATCCTTCTTTGCCTTCTCCTTTTTCATATATAAAATAAGAGGTGGAGAGTGTTCTCCACCTCTACTCTCTTGTTTGGCGATTTACAGATGTACACACGACATAGAATTAGTTCTGTGAACGCCTGCGTTTACTTGGCTGCGAAGATACTCATTTCTGATGAAGATCCCAAGCCATTTCTTCATATTTCTCCAAAGTTTCCCTCATTTGCAATTCCAGTTTTTCCAACTCCGGAATAAAATTCTCTTCCAACAACGTCCACGTTCTGTTACGTACATACTGTAGAGTTCTGTGAAGTTGATTAACTTGCTTGGACAGTATTTTGTTTTTCTTCTTCAAATCTGTCATTTGCTTCTGAAGAACTTTCTCATCGAATGTTGGTTTCTTTTTCAGAGCCTTTTCCGCCTCCTCTTCCTTTTTAATTTCATTTTTCAAATCAACTTTCGCATCATGCAGTTGAACTCCCTGCTTTTCCAGGGCAGCAGACAGTTCTTCCACTTCCTTGCGAAGCTCCATGTTCTCTTCAACCTTGCGGTCGTAGTCCTTAACGATGAACATCATCTGATGCTCAAAAGGTATATCATCATTTATTCTTTCCATAACTTTATCAATCCTCTTTTTCAATCATCATTACCAGGAATACGTCTCCACAGCCATTTTGCACCCTTCCAGGCGAACTTTAATGCATACCAAATAAGATTAGCCCCCAAGGCAGAAGCAATCAAGAATCCAACCCAGGCTGGAGCCCTCTCCGGGGTTATGAATCTAGACATTCCGAGAACAGCAGCCGAAAGAAACAGTAAATAGCCAGTAATCATATAATAAAACTGACCTTCTGTCAAGAACTTGCCTTTTACCTTCTCTTCGATCTTCTTAAGTTCCTCCTTTCTAACCTTTATCTCTTGATCATATTTGGCGAGATCAGCACTAAAACTTTCTTTAAAAGCGTTCAACTTTTCATCAACACCGCTCATTGCGAATCTAACGCTATCACTGATAGCGACATGCGCTTTTTCTGAGCACTTTTTTATACCTTCACAAAAAGCAGCTTCGGCTGTAGCTTCCAGTCTCCATTTTGTTGTTTCGTAAGATCTTTCTGAGACACTTAACTCAACATTAGTTAGCTGTCCCTTGATAGCTTCTGTTATTGTCTTCAATTCATAACCAATCTTGCGGACAGAAGGTACAGTACTAAGAAGATCTTCTGTTATTCTTTGAGTGCTAACAGATTCACTCTTCAAGTTAGAATTAGCAACTTCAAGCTTTTCCTGAAGCTTTTCGACCTGTGAAATAATGCTCTCTATCTGAGAAAGCTTATCGATGCTTTCTTGAAATCTCGTTTCTTCAAAACTACGTTTTGGAGTCTCATTACTGCGCATTTGATATGCAGGTTCTGCTGCAACCTTCGATTCTGTAACAGAATCAAAAGCATCTCCCCAATCGTCTGCTGATTCGAAGTTCTTGTCTTCTATATTTCCGTTTATATTCATAATTTACATTTTATAATTTACATAATTAATACTATACTTTCTTCTTCAAGAGCATTCATGTTCAAACACTTGTACCTCTGTCTTCAAAACATGAATGCACTTACTCTTATCTTCCAAGCCCTCTGCCTCTTTTTCTTAAATGACTAGTACACTTATTCATTGCGTTCTTTACCGCCATTTCTGCCATTTTCTCGAAGTCGCTTTTGGTCATACCATCCCAGCGAAGATCATTGTCGTTGGAACCTCCTCCACCACCTCCAGGAGCAGTTTGCGTATTAGCAGCAGTACAGAACTCGAAGACAGCAACCGCCACCATAGTAGCCCTAGAAGGAAGGTTTTCGTCTCTATCCCAATATTCAAGCCTGTTGAGCGGCTTCACCAGCTCATCGATAAAGCTAAATGCAGCATCAGGAATGCGCACATTCTGTGTACCTTCATCATCCCAGTTCTCCTTACATCGATAAGTAGAACATTTCCATTGAGGCACACGCACAGCCTTTGCAGCCAGAACGCTTGCTGTATGAGCACTTACTGTATGAATACTTGAAGTCTGAGTTTTCTGCTTTCCAGGAGTATTTAACATGCAATTTTCTTGCGTGTTATTTTTGCTCTTAGAAATTCCTTCTGTAGGTTTAGAAAGACTATTGTCCTTCTCCCTCCTCTTCTCCAGCTCAAGAAGAAAATGCAGCTTCTTCCAGGTTCTCGGAAGCTTAGATACCATCAAATCACGGCTGAAACCGATTTTTGAGGATTGATACATAACAACACTAGACTCTCCACCACCTTTCTTATATAGCTGCTCACCGATTGAATAACCTCTGCAGATACCCTTTGAATCATACTTTGCCTCTATGATCCAACCTTTCAGCCTCATAAGTTTAAAGTATTCTTCTAGATCAAACACCTTCATGTTGCGAAGGATGCTGATAGCATCGTTATGAATAGCAGTCTTTCTTCTACCCTGCTTATCCTCTGCCTTAGTCCATCCTCTTTCAATAGAAAGCGTGTTCGCTGCCATCATGCCACGTTCACGGATTCTATTTGCATCTTGCAGTTCATCATTCATTGTGATACGGTTCACGATAAGATGAATATGCCAGTTGTCTGTATCACGATGTATTGCGGCCACCCACTGCGAGTGCGCAAGATCTGTATGCTTACCTACGACCTTCCCTTTTTTGTATTTGAAGTTCGTTGAGTCCAGAACCCGGATGGCATCATCAAGCATCTTTTTCCAGTCTGCCGGACTCCAGCCCTGGCACTCTTCTTTTGCCGGGCAGATTTCGACACGAAAGAAACCATCTTTTATGCGATGCTTTGATTTCGCCTGATGAAGCTTCATCGATAGCCACACATCGTTAGCGTCAGGTTCTTCTGCTATGAGGTTTTCCGTGCTGATGCCACGTGCCGCTAAAATGAAAGGTTGCTCACCGGGCTTAAGAGGTTTTTCTCCACCACGCTCTTTTTTCTCTTTATTCATAGCATAGTTGATGGCGTTTCCGGCATGAGCACTACCTATTGTTGTTATCTTTATAATCATGTTTTTTGCAGTTTAACGAACTTATGCAGGAAGGTAACGACTTGTTTAATTTCGCATCTGTAGTCTTGTAAAGACTCTCCTGTTGCCAGGTATTCAAGTCGATCCCTTTTCGACATTTCTTGAAAGATACCATTCTTTAAGAATGCTGCATAATGACTTAGATGAGAACTTAATTGTCTAATATTAGTCATAAGTTCTATTTCACTATCAGTAAAAGCAGCTACTACTTTTCCATCTTCACAAACCTTCCTGCAATATTCAGTAACAGACATATTGCACTTCTTTGCAGAAGCAGAAAGCTGCTCATAAGTACTTGACCTTACTCGCATATCGATGCGCTTAGAGGCCGTTTCCTTTCTTCTCACTATCAAGCCACCAGAAGCTTTTGTCAACAAGTCAAGTCTGTACTTACCTCTCTTGTTCAACTGAAACTTCTTATAGTCCTCTTCCGAGATTTCATAGCTATGTCTCAGCATACAAGTAGCTCCGCTCTCTGCTATATTAGCATGTAGATAGAACTTGTCAGGACCACCGGAAACCGTCATATCGAAGACTTGAATTGCCTCGAAAGAATACTTCTTAGAGACGCTTCTATCCCTGTTGATGCGCTTATAATAGAAGCCCCGGTCTGGCTCCAAGGCATTAAGCAACGCCTTTCCATTGCACTTATATCTTGTTTCTTTTTCTTCCATAATTGTTTGTCTTTTGTATGATAAATGCGAGCTTGCGAGCATCAAGTATTTTCACTTAGCCATTTCTGCGAAGCAAGAAAAATGGCGGGTGAAAGTTATACTTGCAATATAAGTACATTATACCGCTCTAGTAAAACTCACAACAAAGATAGTAAAATACTCTGTATCAGCAAAGAAAGCTCTCAAAATAAAGCAAACATTTAAGCATCATTAAAGATAGCGAGCTTCGTTTTAAGACTTGTTGTTACTTCTTCGTTCGAACTCGTCTGAAAAGACAGGAAGAGACAGATAGAAAGAAACTGGAAAGAGTGAAGGGAAAAACAGGAAGAGCTTGAAAAACTTGAAATGCCAAAATGACACTTCAAGTTGAAGCGGAAACAGAAGATCTCGTCTTTTTGAGAAAAATAACACAAGAAAATTGGCAATACAAAAAAATCTTTGTACCTTTGTATTTTCTTGGTACAAAACAATACAAAGAAATCCTTTGGATTAATTTATAATAAAACGATTATGGTAGCAGTAATATACGCAAGAGTGTCAACATCAACTGGTAAGCAGGACACAGACCGACAAGTTAAAGAACTGACAGAATTTGCAAAGGAATATAACATAGAAATTGCAAAGGTCTTTCAGGACTATCAGTCTGGAGCAACCCCAAACTCAGAAAGACGATTCTTGCAGGAATGTTTGAGATACTGCACAGTTGTAAATAAAAACGTAAACTGTGTTTTAATGTCGGAAGTGTCAAGATTGGGACGTGATGTCTGGGAAATGACCGAGTTGGCCAAGTTCTTTCATGACCACCACTTGAACGTTTACTTCTTGCGAGAAAGCCTAAGTATGTTTAACAAAGATGGCAGCGAGAATACTCTTTTCACGATGCTCTTTGCTATGTTCAGCAAGTTTGCTGAGAACGAAAGAACAGTCATCAAGGAACGCCTCAAATCCGGTTATAATAACTACCGAGCAAAGGGAGGCAAGGTTGGCAGGAAGAAAGGAAGCACCAAAACAACAGAGCAGCTGGAGCAAGAATACAAGCAAGTAATCAAAGAACTCAAAGCAGGTTTGAGCATCGTCAAAGTCGCAAAGCTTTGTGACGTGGCACCAGGAACAGTTGCAAAAGTGAAGAAGATCTTCAAGATAAACCTTCAGCAGAAAGACTAGTAACGCTAGTTCCCGGTCTCTTCTCTATCGCCAATAGGTACAACCAAACCTATATGTCCGTTTTGACTATAATAGTAGAGTACTATCTCTCAAAAAGCATAAAAGTAAAAAGATTTGACACGTACAAAAACTGTCTGCTTCTTGCACGTTATCAGAAAGTCAGCGCACACTCATCAACGAACAAGCAAGCTATAGCTATCCAGAAGCAAGAATGAGGATCAGGGGGGCTTGTCCCCCCGCCCCTACAAGTCAAAAATCATCGATTTCTCTGAAAAAACATCAAAAATCACCATCACCCCCATGTTGTTGTTGATTGTTTCTTTGTTTATTTATTGTATATATTATTATAGCAGTGTGCTAAATAAAAGGTAATTTTAGGCAAAAAGGGGGCTAATAGAGTTCCATATTTCTTTCTTCATAATGGAAACACTTTGTATATAAGATACTTATTAGCTTTTTATTAATCTAATCTTCTTCTAACTTTCTTCTACTTAACTTCTATTTTTTATCTGATATTCTTCAAGGAAATGTGCAGTTCACTGCGCTAAGGATAGTTCACGACAGTTTTTAAACCTGACGGGATGAAAAACAGAATAAAGTAGAAATATTATACGCCAAAAACGTATGGAATATTTATATGTAAATTCTTCCTACTTTTTCGCCACTTTTACACCTAGCAGAGTATATAAATATCTTATTCTTAAAAACATATATGAATAGTTGAAAATCTACTTTTTATCTGCTTTTCCATCTGTTTTTTATAGCTATATTATCGTATAGCTATATTACTATATTTACGTATTGTGAGTAATATTTATAGCAATATTCACGGAAATATGATAAGCAAATGTTAAAAAAACAGCAGTTTTTTCGCTTTTAACTTGTTTGATTCAGAAAAAAAGCGTATCTTTGCAGCGCAAATCCGAAAGGTTTAAGCACTGTCCTCTGACGCACTGATATTACAGTGCTTAAGAGAATTTTATTTATTTTAAGCACTGTAATGGGTTATCTGTGAAGATAGCTCATTATTTTTTTCCCCCCTTCCTCACTCATAGGTTTTGCAAATGTTAATTTCAAAGGTATATCGAATTTATGCTTTTGCCTTTCAAATGTTTTTGTACCTTTGCAAAATTATAAATACAGGAGAATGCAAAGATCTGTATGAAAACGAAAAGGAATCTGAATTTTAACAAAATCAGACACAATAATCAGCCAAAAGCTCTTTAAAGTGTTAAATTTGAAAATTTATTCTTTTTTTGTTGGTATTTGAAAAAAAATAGTTACCTTTGCCTCCGCTTAAAATAAATATAATATAAAATAGATATGACAGAGTTTAAACTGGTGAATGTGCGAAGTATAGTACCACATCACCGCAAAGAAGCAAGTAAGGTGATAGACAATATCATAAGCAGTACAGCTATGTTGTATTGCTCTACTATCATTTTGGCTGTACTGGGAGGGTTTGCTTATGTTCATTAATATAATCGAAGGTGCAGACGAGTGTCGTTGCTTTAGTAATACTGCAGCAATGAATACATATCTCATGCTCTATGCAAAAAGCATAAAGAATGAGACGTATCGAGGTGTGTTGTTGTCTGCTGGTCAGACTGTTGCATCTAAACAGTATATTGCAAAAGTATTCAAGTGTTCAATAGACAAAGCTAAAGGGTACCTGAAAACGCTCCTGAGAAATGGTTTGATTCAGCTTGAATACAATGATAAGATCAAGCAGAACATCGTCACTATCCCAGCTGTAAATCCGTCTCCTGGAACAAATTATGTCCAGATGCAAATCCCGGAAGGAGTTAAAATAGAACGTATATATAAGAATAGATGTAAGTTTCTAACTAATATATATATGTATCTAACGCTTCATGCGTCTCATAAAGATGAAATCTCCCTGTTGGCAAACACGAATGCACATCGTGGCGAACTTATCGGTACGCTAGGAGAAATAGCGGCATTTTGTGGTTGTTGCATAGAGACTGTGCGCAATGTTTTGAACAAGTTGAAGGAATTGAAGTTGGTTGTCTTTGATGCTTTCCAGAGCGTTGCTACAAGAGTGAAGTTGCTGTTCTATCCTGCTTTGAAAGAAGCAGCGAAGAAAGTTACAAAAGCTATTGAAACATTCGTAAGAAAAGACACAAAGAATGATAATGTCACAAATTCAAAAAACGTGGCAGCACCTTCTGTGTCTAATAATAACAGTATTTCTACGAATAAAGATATAGTAGAAACACCTGTAACAGAAGATGTTAAGTATCTCTTGTTCACAAAGAAAAACAACAAAAATATATCAAGATTGAACAATATTATCACTGAAGTTGATCTTGCAGTCAAAGAAATGAAGTTTCCGCTAGAACAGTTGAGAACTGCGCTAGAGACTCTTTATGAAAAGAACAAGAAAAACAACAAAAATGGTGAGATCAATGCTTCTATGATTATTACATTTCTTCGTGAATATAAAAATGAAATGTTGCAAGCTGATTATGCTGCAAGAGAAAAAGCCGAAAAGGAGCATAAGTTCTTGAAAGAAAAAGCTACAAAGGAGAAGGACTTGAAGACGCTTGATGATAGCTGGCAGCTTGTTAAAGATGCAGCCGTTGAAGTCAAGAAGCAAGGGCAGCTCACCTCTTTTTCGGAAGCAGAAATATCAACTATGTATTATCTCTTAAATAACATAGGTGTTGCTCGACATACTTTATTAGAGCGAGGTCAGATTCTTGCTTTTGCTAAGGATGATCTCATAGAACAGGATCGTAAATCACGTAAGCAGGGATGGAGCGAAGATACTATTGCGCAAGCAATTCTTCTCGAACGTCTGCTTGCTAAAAGCGAGATAACGGAAGCTGAAATAGAAGACTCTCATTTGAAAGATAAAAAGCTCAAAACAGAAAGTCTAAATAGGTTTATTGCCGACTATAAGGCAAGTAGCTGGGCAAATTCTGTAGCACAAAAGTAAATCTATCTCTTGGTAATATGATACGTTAAATCAATAATAAGAATCATATTCATAGGCTGATAATCAATAAGTTATATGCTATTGAAATATAGCATACTAAATATACTTGCGAAATATTTGTTAACTTTACTAAGTTAGCAAAGTTATCTAAAAGTATAAACTTAGTTAAATTTACAAAGCTTTCTTTGCGGTATGCAAGATTCTTTGTATATTTGCAGCATAATAACAAAACAAGTAATATATGGCAAAGATCATTGTATTTTCAAATCTGAAGGGTGGTGTAGGCAAGAGTACTTTGTGTTGTCACTTTGCCCACTTCCTCGTAGCAAAGAACCAGAAAGTTGCTGTGCTAGATGCAGACCTTTCCCACAACATCTATAACTTGCGCCAACGAGAACTGGCCAAAGTTAAAGATGCAGTTAAGCCTTGGGAGGTTTGGACTCTAGATGCAGCTGCGAGTACTGATGCCGTCATAGAACGAGCAAAAACGCTTCCAGGCTATGTCTTGATAGACTGTCCGGGAACACTGAACGACCCTGCCCTACTGAAGGTTTTTCAGGCTGCTGATGCAGCTGTTATTCCTTTTAGGTACGACGATTTTATGATCGATTCTACATTCACCTTCACAAAAGTATTGATGAAGGAAGCACCACAGGCGAAGAAAATCTATGTGCCAAACATCATCAAGATGGGTGTTAGGTATGCACTCCAGGACTCTGCAACGGAAATGTTCAGCAAAGCTGGCGTAGTTACATTCCGTGTAAAGGATGGCGTTGCGATTCAGCGATTATCTACGCTTTATGCACAAGATCAATACCAGGAAGCAGCAACGGCAGGTGCGTTTAATACTATATATGAGGTAGTTAGATAAATGTATTACAAATGTTGCTAACTTAGCAAACTTAGTAAAGTTAACAAAGTTAATAAAGTTAGCACACTTAATAAATTTAATAAGATATGAACAAGAAGAAAACAACAACACAAGATATGAGCGAGTTTGGAAGTATCGAAGGATTTGGTGACCTCATGGGAACTACACCAGATTCTTCTAATCGTGGCATCGGGGAGTTGCATGGTGAGAAGAAAACCGAAAAGGCACCTTCGAAGAGAGCTGTAAAAGGTGCAGCTGCAGGTTGCAAGGTTGGATATACACGACATACCTATATGCTGCCTAAAACGATGATAGAGCAAATTAAAGCTGTATCGCAGTTTTTTGGAATAACAGAGTCTTCTTCTGCTGAGCAGTTGATACAAAAGGGGCTTGAAGCAATCGAGGCCGTGCATGGTAAAAAAGCCGTAACACTCCAAAAATCAAAGAGTTTGTTTGAAAAATAGCAAATATTACTAACTTAGGTAACTTTGTAAGGTTAACAAACTTAGTAAATAATATGAGTCAAGCAGAAGTAGATGCAGCTAACAGGCTGATAATAGATTCAATCTCAAAGTACAAAGTCATCGTTGCAGGATGCCGAGATTTCGCAGATTACGAACTGCTGAAGGAGAAGTGTGACTTCTATCTCCAGAATAAGAAGCCGGAAAATATCGTGTTCGTCTCCGGTCATGCCTCTGGTGCCGATGCCTTGGGCGAGAGATATGCCGAAGAGCGAGGCTTGCAGCTGGAGACATACCCGGCAGACTGGAAAGCCCATGGAAGAGCAGCAGGACCGATTAGCAACGCTCAGATGGCAGATGTTGCCGATGCTCTCATTGCCTTCTGGGATGGCAAAAGCCGAGGAACAAAGAACATGATAGATACGGCTACAAAGCGAGGCTTAAAAGTGGCTGTAGTTAGATATTAACAATATAGCAAATGAAACTAAGATTAGCAAGAAAGATATTATCTAGAAACAACTCCAATAAAGCAAATTATTGGAATGGCTACACACATAGCTCTATGGAAAGTTTTATCTTCTTTTCAAAAAATGAACGTGTTCGGAAAGCCTTAAGAACAGCTTGTAAGTTTTCAACTCCACCAGCCCCACTTTCAAGGCCATCACAACAACTAAACGAGGTTTGAAAGAGGCTGTGGTTAGATATTAACATTTAAAGTAAAACGACAATGAAACAGAATCAAAACAAGATAGATTGTACTCCATCCAAGCAAGAGGAAGGAGTAGCAAAGTGCTTAATACAGATGTGCAAGGACTCCAATGCTGGTATTACTTCCTTTAGTATGAGCTACGAAGATGGCTACGAAGTAACGATTTCTGCTCGCAAGAAGGGAACGAGGATATATAACGAGTTCTCTCTAGAAGAGTTCGAGGCTATCAAGGCTATGGCAGAAGAGAAGCTTGCACAGACCGAGGACAAACAGAAGCTCCAGGACATCATCGATGTTTGCGAAAGCAATATTGAAGATATCAAGGAAAAGGCGCAGGAGCAAGAGAACCTTAAAGAAGAGGAGGAAGAATAACAGAATTAGTAACCTTAGTTATATTAGTTAAGTTAAATAAATTAGTAAAATTAGCAAACTTAACTAAGTTTGTAATATTAGTAAATGAAATATGAGTACACGGGAATTACAACAGCGTACCGCTGTCAATATACAGGAAAAGGCTAACCTTATCTGGGCGATTGCCGACAAGCTTGTTGGCACGTACAAGCCACATGAATACGGTCAGGTTATCCTGCCTCTTTGCGTTATCCATCAAGGGATTTGGTAATGCAATGCACCATTCTAACGGCAACAGACATCCTTATCTGTGAATATTCGATTCATAAGTAAATAGATTATATAACAAAAACGAAAATAAGTATGGCATTAGACTTCGTTTTCTCATGGGCTCAGGATAGGACAGGCAGGATGGTATATATAGACGATGTACCTAATGGCTTGGCCTGTAACTGCATTTGCCCTAACTGCAAGGAGCAACTGCTTGCAAGGCATGGAATGGAAAGGGGCACACCATTTCGCCCACCATAGTGAGACCCGAAAGGCGACCTTGGAGATTTGCTATATGGTCATCATGTACAAGTTGGCCGAACAAATCGTTTCGGAGAGAAAACGCATTCATGTTCCTTCGTATTATGGGATATTCAAGGAGACAGACCTTGAATTTGTTGACGTGAAGATAGATGGCCGGTATGAGCGCAAAGACAAGCAGCCAGACATCATCGCAACAACCAAGGAGGGCAAGCAATATCTCATAGAGCTCATTTTCAAGTACAAGGTGCAGCATAACAAGGCCATTGACTACAATAACCTGTCTTGCTTAGAAATAGACCTGTCCGACCAAAAATCTGGAAACTCTCTCCGATTTCTTGCTAAACTCCAAAGAAAACAGAAAATGGGTGAACAACGAGAACTATTTTGGGGAGATCGAGGAAAGATATACCAGGGCAGGCAAGAACATTCGAGTAGTGGACTACAATGAGTGCAAAAAGGTGTCCTGTCTTCAAAAACTGTTGTGGTGTTAGGGCGAAATATTCTGAGACACCTATACTCATCGAGAACAGTGGAAGACAATTCCGGTATATGCAAGCCGGATGTCTTAGTACAAAGGAAAGAAGAACACCAGCGACTTCTCGAAGCAGCAAGAGAGCGCAGGCTGGAGCGTGAGAGATATGACGAACTGGAGGCGTTCCGTGACCCTTCTGAACGCACTTGTTTTGATTGCAAGTCAAACCTTACGTGGATGAACAAAAAGGGGTTTGCAAACTGTGTCCATACCAAAGCATGGGGGTACCAAAGAACACTCCACCGCATTTGGCAAGAACCTGCAGAGGTTTCAAGAGAAAAATACAATAGGCATCCGGCCTATGCAACTTGTAAAATCGAATTCATATCAAAATTCGATAATGATAGAGAGGCTGAAGAGTTTGCCGTTCTTAAATGTTTGGAAGAAAACAGAAAAGTATGCCTTTGTATAGTTTGCAGCAATTTTGATGAATATAATGGAGAGTGTCAGAAAAATTGTAAAATTGGAGATATACCATGTAAGGACTTCGTTATGTATAAGTTTATTAGAACAAGCATATCTGGTAAATACAAGGATGCAAAAGTCAAAGTAACATCGCTTACATTAGCAAAAGACGAAGGTACTTTGGAACTCATATAATGCACCCTAATAACATGCAAAGTTTTTGCACGTTATTTAGGTTCGATTAAATTAAAATATAATCGAACTACAAAATAATCTCGAAATAACTGCTAAAATGCTTGGTGGTTATTTCGATTTTTTGTATCTTTGCAATCGAAATTAAATAGAAATATAGATATGGCGAAAATCGGATATGCAAGGGTCTCCACAAAAGACCAGAATTTGGACTTACAATTGGCAGAGTTAGAAAAAGCTGGTTGCGAGAAGGTGTATTCCGAGCACAAAAGCGGCATAAAAGCTCGTTTAGAGCTAGCAGAAGCGATTAAATACCTTCGAAAGGGAGATATACTAGTCGTGTATAAATTCGACCGTCTAGGACGTTCTTTAAACGACTTACTAAACATCATTTCAGAGTTGCACGAAAAAGGAGTATCGATACAATCTCTCAAAGACAATATCGATACGTCATCCACATCTGGCAAATTAATGATGCATATCTTCGCAAGTCTTGCAGAATTTGAACGTGACCTTATCGTTGAGCGCACCCAAGCCGGACGCAAAGCAGCCATGGCAAAGGGCAAGAAAATGGGAAGGCCAAAGCTAAAGCGACATACAAAAGCCAAGGCTACAGTATCCCTTTACAAGAACGGCATGACCATAGATGAAATTCAAAAACAGCTAGGTATTAAATCGAAATCTTCTATTTACAGATTTTTGCGCATTGAAGGCATAGAACCAACAAGAAAGCCACATATCTGCAAGAAGAAGTGAGAGACAAAAACATGGTTAAACAATAAAATTGAACAAATGAACAAAATAGATATATTATATCAAAAATGGCAATCATTGCAACCTCTACCAGAAAGGAAGCAATATCTTTTGAGTCAACGCTTTACGGTTGATTATAACTACAATAGCAATCATATCGAAGGAAATACTTTAACGTATGGCCAAACTGAGTTATTATTATTGTTTGGGAAAGTTAGCGGAGAGGGAGACTTAAAAGATTTTAATGACATGAAAGCAAGTCAAGTTAGCTTGAAAATGATAGAAGAAGAGGCTAAAAACTTGAATATGCCACTTACAGAAACCTTTATACGTCAACTTCACAAAACATTACTTCGTGAGGACTATGAAGTACATAACCAACTACCAGGTGGAATACAAACAAGCTATACTGTTCATGCAGGACGATACAAGACCCGACCAAACAGTGTAAGGACTCGCTACGGAGATTATTTTGAGTACGCATCACCAGAAGAAACTCCTGCTCTAATGTCTGATCTCGTGACTTGGTTTAACAAGGAAGAAGCTTCAGGAGTTCTAACTCCCGTTGAACTAGCGTCGCTATTCCATTACCGCTATATACGAATTCATCCATTTGAGGATGGTAATGGTCGAGTTGCCAGACTAATGGTAAACTACATCCTTGCACGCCATAATTGGCCAATGGTTGTTGTCAGAAACAAAAAACAAGAACAAATATATAGATGCCTTACATGAAACAGACGTTGTAGTAGGTCCTACACCTTCTGCAGGAGCACATGCCAAAAATCTCACAAATTAAACGTTTTGCTAAATATTTTAATGGACTTGTTGAAAAGGAATTGAAATACTACATAGATTTCGCAACAGAAACATCTGAAAAAGTATGGTGGTATGACGGAAGTAAAATTGTGTTCAGAAGTGAATCCAGTAATAAATTACTTCATGCCATGCAAAAAAATCCATACATAACAACAGAAGAGTTAAGTAAAGAAGCAGATATTGTTGTTACAGCAGTGAAAAAGCAATTGCGAGCCATGATAGAAAAAGGTTACATCCAAAGAAGAGACAACGATAACAGCTGGCACGTCTTCGCAACTTCTTCGATATGATCATCTTGCAGACACAATATATACAACTCGGTAAATTGTTTCTGTTATACAAGTATTTTTTATTAACATCTTTACGAAATCACCTACTTATATCATATTTTCAACCAACCGGGTTTTACTCAAAAAAATATGTATGAAGGTATACTAAGGGCACCTTTATACGTATTTTTTAAGTAAAACACTCTTTTAAACCAGGCTACTGGAAACACGAATATCAGATTATTATATTTTACATATTAAAAGCAAAACTTTTGCTATTTCATTTATAATTTCAAAATACCAGACAATAACTTGCAAGATGTTTGCAAGTTAAATACATCTAACGCCAGAAAAATAATATGCAGATATTTTGCAAATTAAATGTTTTTTAGTATCTTTGCGACAAAATTATAAATCAAATATAAAACATAAAGAAAGGAGTTTGTATGAAAGCTCATGCAGAATTAAAGAACTTATTAAAAGGCAAGAAGATACAAGCATTTGTTAAAGACATGTGCTTGCATGCCTATCCCTGGACAGAACGCATTCCTGTAGAATATTTGGAATATAAGATATTCGAAGAGTTCCGTTTACGTGAATCAACAGGCGAAAAGACACGCATTGGACTCGACAAAAAGCTACAGGTAATTCCTGATGTTATACTATTCATTAAACCAGGTTATCGAGCTCTTAATCAAGGGCATTGTTTTACCATTGCTCTAGAAATAAAAGAGTTTAAAGAAGACCTGAAGCGTGACGAGAAACTATGGAAGTATGTTGGCTGGACAGATTTCTTCTTCATTGCCGTACCTGATGATCTCACTCAATATGCGTTTGAAAAAATAGTCGAGGTGAACAACGAACACCCAGAGATACTATCGAAAATAGGTGTATTAGGCCTCGAAACGGGCGAATTATACTCTCATCCGCAACGCTCAGAAGTTAGTATTGAAAAGCAGAACCTGGTATTACAGAATGCTGTCTATAACTACGCCTTCAAAGATGCAAAGACTATTTTCTTCACTCCCGAAGAACTACCAGCAACGGTAGCTTTAACAGCAAAAAAATATGGTTGAGGAAGATGCTAAAAACTCTGCGCAAAATAACCTGCAAGAAAACTGCACGTTAAGAAAAGGTGGCTATAAACAACTTCCTAACGAAGAAAAGGCTGCACGAAAAGCTGCCTTCCTGGCACGTCAGGAGTTTCGTGAGAAACGAGCTGTAGAACTAGCAGAAAAATCTACTGTACTCAATGAGGATATACGTCAACGCCTCATGGCACAACCGCCAAAAGCACAGGAAGTGTTCTGGAAAATACGTGAATCCAAGAACGGCAAGCAACTTCAAGATATCGTATCAGAACTTGACTATTCTCAAAGAACAGCCGCTTACGGACTTGCTAGCCTCACATCTGCCGGACTCGTTAAACGTACCGGAAGTCGCAAGACTGGAGCCTACACTGTTACGGATATAGCAGCATGCAATACCACGTGTGCAACATGCTCTATAGCCCTTCAGTGCAAAGACTACAAGCCTGTATGACCATGTACACTCTCCTTTCAAGAGAGCACATTATTACCTCAACCTATTTTTTGCTAAAATGCACGCTCATAGCGTATAGATATAAGATGTCGTTTTTACTTCTTGCGTTTTTTTCGAAAAGAAAAGCCTACCATATAGCTGCTATATGGTAGGTTGGAGATAAAGAAAAGGGATCCAAATACTCATTTTTCGTGTAAAAAGAATATCATCGCGCGCGTAAAGAGGAAAAGAATATTATTTATCAAGAGTTATACGCAAAAAACGAAAGTTTGTCAAAAGAATCAAAAAACGAGCTTTTCTGAAAAGAAAATAAGCCATGAAAAGTTTGGCTAATACAGCATTTTTTCGTATCTTTGCAAACGTGACGCGAAAGCATCAATATGTACAACAGCGTTAAGGCGTAACTGTAAAAGTCGACACTCATGAACTTCGCAAACTCATCCGCTCGATAATCTTACAGGGATGCCCCACAGGGTGGATTGTACCTCTTTCACGACCGAGAAACCTTGGCCGTGAAAGATTTCGTATATATACACACAACTGGGGGTGGACCAACTGAAGATTCTGGCGGAATGGCAATGCGAAGGCCTATGAGTGCAGATGATTCGGTTTGGTTCCACCCCTTTCCGCTAACCTTACAATTCACAGAATAGTAAATGAAACGTTGTCAGGAGCCAGGCACAGACTTTAAAAATATGAAGAAACTTTTCTTTTCTATCGCTGCATTGGCACTCGCAGCTTCTTCAAATGCACAACAGGTAACGGCTCCAGAGCCAGAGTTCATTGGTAGCTATTGTATGCTCACTAGTGATTCTACATACGTCGTTCTTCCAAAGGAAAACGGCAAGGTAGAAAAACACCAGAACAAGTTTTCTAAGTTCTCAAAGATAGCAGGTGCTGTGAGTGACCTCGGTTTTGCAGGTGGCATGGTAGGACTAAGCACAGGTAGCATGGCAGGACTGGAGACCGGTGTAAGAGTGATGGGTACAGCTGCCGGCGTGGGGCTTGCTGCAGATGCAGTGAATACTTTGGCTGGAGTGGAAGGAATGGATATCGCTTTTGCTGGAGGCAAGTCTGCCCATTCTATCAAAAAGGACGGAAAGGATATCCGACTGCTCATCAAGGTTGAGAAGAATGATTATGACCCGATGGGCATCTACCGCATCGTACGATTCAAGGCTTCTAAGAAGGACAGAAGAATACAGTGGCTGACACTTCAACCTGCGGTGCTCGGAAGTTCTGATGCACAGAAAAAGGGATATCTCTCCTTCTCTGGACACAAGTATGGCAACCAGAGCTATCTGCTTACCATTCCGGCTTCAGAGCTTGAACCAGGAGAGTATGGAATCATCTATATGGCAGTAGCTTCTGCACAGGAGATTCCTTTTGGAACATTTAGTGTAACAAAGTAAAATCATAGGATTATGGAAATATTGTTTTTATTGCTGTTGTTCGGCTTTCTAGGAAAGGGAACAACGAAGGCAGTACTTGGTGGTGGTAAGAGAAGAAAGCCAAGAACCAACTGGGACCATCTTAGCTATGGCCAGAAGGCTTGGCTGCATGATCATTCGAAATAGCCAGGTTTTAAGTAAGAACGGAAATGAGTGAAATTTGCTTCATTTTAGCCGGATTCACCGCACTTGTTGGGGCTTGCCTGGTGCTTGACCGGGCAAGGAACCTTCAGGATGTGAAGATTCCGATTTTTCTTACTATAGGAGTTTGTACAATCCTCCTCGTAGCTGGTACCATCCTGGCATGATGTAGACAGATATCATGATTTCGTGATATTTCATTCATCAAACCGTGATAATAATATCATGATTCCGTGATATTTCATTCATTAAACCATGAACTATAATAAAAAAACGAATACAGTTAACGAAATTTAGCATAAATATGCTTTTTCGTAGGTACATAGAGGCTCGTCGGGGCTGACTGCTCAGCCCCTAGCCGCCAAGGCGTTCCCTCAGCAGG
>ENA-OQET01000625-OQET01000625.1-human-gut-metagenome-genome-assembly--contig:-NODE-625-length-18047-cov-3.914676_pt1 | contig 18047 bp, 25 predicted proteins | sample MGYA00242800_ERZ504645 | MGnify/ENA primary metagenome ERZ504645 (study PRJEB26092, sample SAMD00036308) | human gut metagenome | host: Homo sapiens | study: EMG produced TPA metagenomics assembly of... | reverse complement strand
TTCTGACCTTTACGGACAACAAGGTTTATCCGGTCGTAGGCTTTTGCATTGTATTTGTTGTGGCTTGCCGCACTGGTTCTTCCACCCATTGTATTCTCTCCACTCTTATATGTATTGTTTATTATGCATGATTGCTCAATTATGCAAAGTGCATAAAATCATCGTTTTTTCTTTGTGCAACATTCCATCTTGCATAATTGTGCAATCATGTGTATACTCATGCCATCGGGAACACCGGTTCTCACATCCGACCATTCACCAACAATTTGAAGAGAGGTACACACATGAGTATCAACGTTTTACTGACCCTTGTCGAGCAGTACAAGGAGACCGCCCAACTGATCGAGACCGCACAGGCTGAACAGGAACAGCTAAAGATCCAGATCCGCGAGGCACTGGCTGAGCGTTCCACCAACTATCTGGAAGTAGGCTGTCACAAAGTCCGCTTGTCCGATTTCTCCAGCACCCGACTCGACAGCAAATCCATCAAGGCCGTAGCCCCTGACCTGTACGACCAGTACAGCAAAACGGTCACCGGCACCCGCCTGAGCATCACCTGAAAAAAGCCCCATACAGCGCTCCCTGACCAAAGTTTGCGTTGTATAGAGCCCACTACACCCGCCGGGGCGGGCTACACCAATATTATACCTGTCCCGGCCTTTTTTATCAAGAGAAAGGTTCGAAAAATCATGAAACAGACTGTCAAAACCTCCCGCGCTGCTGGTCAGCTGGAAAAGATGTTCCGCGAACTCAACAAGCACTACTTTGCAGGCAAGCTGCCCGAGCCCATCATCAGTCTGAAAAAGACCCCGTCCGCCTATGGTCATATCACCTGTTCCAAGGTCTGGCAGGCAGGCGGCGAGAACAAGTACGAGATCAATATTTCGTCGGCTACCCTTGACCGTCCCATTGAAGAGACCGCATCCACCCTGCTGCATGAGATGGTGCACGAATACTGCATGGAGACCGGTATCAAGGACACCAGCAACAACGGGGTCTACCACAACCGACGCTTTAAGGAGCAGGCCGAGGCACATGGCTTGACCGTCGACCACCACGAGAAATACGGCTGGACCATCACTAGCCCGTCCGAGGAGCTGCTGGACTTCATCATCTTCCAAGGCTGGCAGGATATTCAGATGGGCGAGCGGCTGGCATGGTCTGATATGGCAGGCACCGGAGCAGGCAGCAAGGCACCCGGCAGCAGCCAGACCGGAGCACCGAAACCTCCCAAGGCAAAGAGCAGCACCCGGCGGTGGGTATGCCCCAAGTGCGGCACCATCATCCGGAGCACCAAGGAAGTGCGGGTCATCTGTGCGGACTGCATGGAGCTGTTCGTGAAGGCTGACTAAATCATAGCAGGACAGAGAGCGAGGGCACGAGTGAGAGTAGTGCCGGATTTAAAAGTGCGCCCGTAAAACAGGAGGTTTCACATGGACACCATCAACGATAGAATCTATTCCCTTCGCATACAAGCGGGCATTTCACAGCAGCGATTGGCGGATAATCTCAACCTGTCCCGGCGTGCTATCAGCTTATGGGAAACCGGCAGAAGAACACCGGACATTCCATCGGTTCTGCTGCTGGCTGGCTACTTTCAGGTATCGCTGGATTATCTGATCAAGGGTAGTCGTGCTTAAAAAGTAGCGTGTACTCTATTTTGCAGTCCGAACAACCATCAAAAAGTTATAATTTAGGGTCAGTTTTGGCTTTCCTTTCAATAGTTTCTCTCATCTCTGACCCTATTTTTCATATCAGCCAGTGAGGTACATCCTATGAAGGTCGCATACGTCCGCGTCAGCACCGAAGAACAGAACGAGGCGCGCCAGATTGAGGCACTCCGCGCCCACAGCATCGAAAAGCGGTTCACAGAAAAGATCAGCGGCAAGAGCATGGACAGGCCCCAGCTACAAGCTATGCTGGACTATATGCGGGAAGGTGATACGGGTCTATATTCACGACTTCAGCCGCCTCGCACGTAGCACCAAGGACTTGCTGGAGATCGTGGAGCGGTTACAGAGCAAGGGCGTGCATCTGGTCAGCAACAAAGAGAACCTCGACACCGGAACCCCTACCGGAAAGCTGATGTTGACCATGATTGCAGCCATCAATGAGTTTGAGCGGCAAAATCTGCTGGACAGGCAGCGGGAGAGAATCGCTATCGCCAAGCGGAACGGGGTCTATAAGGGACGCAAGAAGGTCGCCATGCCCGATAACTTTCCTGCCCTATATGATCGTTACACCCGCCGGGAACTGAACAAAGGACAACTGGCCGAAGCTCTTCACGTCACCCGCCCGACACTAGAACGGATGATTCGGGAACACCTGAGCAATCAAAAAACCTAAAAGCACACCTATAAATCCATTTTATTGGACATCACATCTGATAAACTCTAATCACACCAGGGAACATAGCAAAACACAGGAGGATTTACTTATGAGCCACAACCGCGATTGGTACGATGACTACAAAGCCTATACCAGAATAAATGCAGCCAGAACTGGTGGCGGTGGCGACTGGGGATGTTTACTGCTCATGCTAGAAGCCGCTGGAGGGACTTTCGTCATGGGAGCCATCCTCTATTTCATTCTCTCGCTGTTCGGTGCGATTTGATATTATAAACCACAGTTCCACCATAAAAGGGTCAGCGGTTTTCTCTCAATCTCTCGGCCAACTGGGCCAGAAGCGCAACATCTTCTTCGTTTAGACCGGTCACATTAACAGCGCTGTAATTTTCTACGCCAAGCAGATAATCCGTTGATACAGAAAACAACCGTGCGAGATCAACTAGACTAGGCGGTGATGGCATAGAGAGCCCCTGCTCCCACGAGTTGATCCCGTTTCGTGTCATATTCATTCTGCGTGCAAGTTCAGCCTGCGTCCATCCACGGGCTTCTCGCAAGGCTTTGATACGGTCTGCTGTCATTACACCGCCTCCCTTTTTATGTCAAGTATAGCTGTCTATTTGGGCTAGTCTTTATCATTAAGGCTCTATTACTTGACATTTCACCAAAAGCGTGGTAACTTCAGAGCAGAAAATCAGTAAGTTTATCAAGTGTCGGTACAATCAACTTTTTCAAGACATATCATCAGGAGGAACAACACTATGAGTGGAGCAGTATCGTTTGTTTTGAGTCTACTGGGGCTTGGTGCTTCTGGCGCAGTCAGTGTCGGTCAAAGTGTAAGCCGAAAGAAAGCTGATTATGAATTTGGTGAAGCACATGGTTATCACGGTACACCAGATGTCCTTCGGATGCGAGATCGTGTCCGCAAAGAGTGGTGGAGTATGTGTGGTGACGTATATAATGCATGCGGTAAGCCTGCGAGTGAGTACGGAAATCCATACAAAACCCCATATTGTTATTGTAAGAAGCGCTGGTTTATTGCCCATCTGAACGAAAAAGGCATTCCGTATGATGATGTTGTCGTGAACGATGTGACAGGAGTCACTTTCTATGAACGACAGAACCAGCGGTCGAGGGAGTGGATGAGAAAGCTGCGGTAAGGAGGGAAGCATGAAAGGCCCCAAGCGTTATCCGCCGCCAGAAAGCCGCGCAGCTAGCAAACATGTTTTGGTCTACCCGAATTGGATGTCTGCACAGAGATATCACGAATATCAAGAATCGCGTGCAAGTGCAGCAAGAGCAGCGCATGACAATTAAATCAGGAAGCCGATCGGCACAATGCCTTTGTCGAAAATGCTAAAAAGCACGGTATTTCCATTTCCAAAAAGAAAAAAGTGATTGTATAGAATATCTTTTTTCGAAAAGGCTCTATTGTCCAAAAGCACAGGAGGGACAACATGGCTAACAAGCACTACACCGGGACCAATACGCCCCAAATCAAGCAGCTATACCCGGAATGGCTCTATCCTGATTGGATGCCTTGGTGGGAGTATCGTGAATACAAAGCCGCAAGATTTAACGAGTTTCAAGAGGAAAAAGCAAGCGCTCACCGACAAAAGTTAGAACGTGACCAGCAAGCCGAACGGCATAGAGCCTTTGAAGAAAACGCTAGAAAGCACAATATTCCGATTCCGAAGAAAAAGAAAGAGCCGTGGGAAGACTGACCAGTTCCATTTCAGCGAAAGGTGGTAAATTTATGGCTGAAAATAAATTCGTACTCAAAGAACTTTCAACGTATACAGGGAAAACAAATATTCTGTATCAGAAAGAATTTGAATCACGAGAGCAAGCAGAAAAGTACCGGGATATTATCGAACCACTACTACGTGAAACACAGGCAAAAAATCCTGCCCTTCCGTATGTAAAGTTCATAATCGAAGAGCTTTGATGCTTCATGTCCCGGGGCATGACATAAAACCGCCTTAATTTAATAACCAACCCCAACATAAAAGCCCTGCCGCTCAATTGTGAGTAGTAGGGCAATTTTTATTGTGTGTCCAGTCGAGAAGTACATCCCGGCGGATTTGCGGCTCGATTATTATTTTCACCACTTTTGAGCATATCCATTTGCGTCGTGATTTGCGCCCCTTGGAGAGCATGGAGGTCGGAGCGTAATTTTACGCACATCCACTTTGAGCTACGGGTGACGTTCTGGACATCCATCTATGGGCTTTCATACGGCAATCCCATCAGCACAACAAAGCATAGTCAAGCCCCCTTGCTGCCCCGCTCCTATCCCCCATCACATCCCCGCTGGTGTACGTCACCGCCTCATATTTGCGACATATTTCGGCGCTTTACGACGCATTTGGACGTTTTTCGCCTGTTTTGCCATATTTTGCGTTACATTATTTCGGACTGGATAAAACTGGTCCAAATATATGTAATGGGGATGATGTCAAAATGGTTACTTCCAATTTATCCGCCCATATCAATGATGTACTGCGCTATGTCGGGATCACCCGCAACATGAACGCCTACATTATTCTATCACAAGCCCTGACGCTGATTGCCGAGGACGAAGACCGCCTGCGAGCTGTGGAAAAAGAGGTCTACACGCCCATTGCCGACAAAAAGATGTACGAGCCCAAAGCAGTCCAGAGCACGATCCGCCGGGCATCCAAGGTCGCATGGGATCTCTGCCCCGATCGCGTTCAGGAGTTGGCTGGCTATCCTCTGAACGGTCGCCCCTCTGCTGTGACCATGCTCGAGCTGCTCTATAATGGTGTCGCCCGCTATGACGATCTCTCTATTCTGAAATAAGTGCCCTTCAATAGCAACACCCCGCTACTCTATGTCGAGCAGTAGGGCGTTTTTGCGTCTTGATGAGGTGTGTGGTCGTGGAATGCGACTCCCTTTTGGCAGCTTAAAATTCAGCCATCCAACGATATCCACAGCGTAGACGCCCTTATATTATACGGTAACACGATACATTCCGTTCGATGTATACTTTTTAATGGCATCAAGCCCAGATAGAATCACTCCGGACAGACGCTTACCGGAGGCCACACGATCCACACTGCATCATTACTTCATCACATCATACACAGTTATTTACTCATCATCGACAAATTCCTACTGATTGAATGCCAAGCCACGGTTAAACAGCCCACTTTAATTCTTGCTGATGGTTCTTAATCTGCTTGCAGCCAAACGATTACCATCGTTCTTTTTTGCTCCAAAGAACCTCGATTCAGTTCGCATCGTTGGCACTTTGCTCACTGATCTTCATTCTTTTATCGCCAAATTACTAAGAATGATAGAATCAATATAGAGTGAATCACCGCTTAAAAACGCACATTGTATAATAAGAAAAGTGAAAATTTGAGCGGTAATCATGCATATAATCTGTGCAGTATCCAGAATCTCACACGCTCAATAGTTCCGATCCATTTTTGTACAGACTCCACGAAAGCATTGTAATCCTTCAATCTACTATTAATCACCCTTAGCTCAGGCATATTTTGGTTCTTGTGGCGATCGTTGGGATTCGTGATGCATCCTCTTTCTACGAGTTCTTTGCGCATGATTTCCCAAGGGATTTTTTCATCCAGATGCTCTTCAATATAGTCTTCCAGCTCTTTGAACCGCAGTGGCTCGATTTTGCTCAGAAGCGCATCACTTTCTGTAACAGCATACAGCATCCCCCATTGATAGCCTTTTTCCATCATCTGTTTGAGTGCATCCATCTGAACGAGGTATTGATGTTCCGCGCGGCGTTTCCACACCCAGCCATTACCATATTCATCGCGGTCAACCGTCCGGCTGTACTTATCCAGCATCTTCACAGTCCCCGGCTTATGCAGATACATTTGCCACACCTCTGGATCAGACTTTCCATCTTTCCATTTCTTTGCTGGCTCCAACTGTCTTTTTCTGATACGTTCTCGTTCCTGTTTGATCCGGTCGTGGCTGTAGCCTTTAAAGTACACTGCGCAGGTGTCCTGTTTGCTTACCGGGCGCTTTCGTCCTAAGATCTGCGCGTTCACGATCGGGTCCCATAGTCTGCTGATGATACAGGTCAATTCCGGGTCTTTGATGTTGACACCATTGTAAAATACGGTCGTCACAATTGTAATCCGCTTGCACAGTTTTTCGTCCTGCAAAACCTCTTCCAGCCCATCACAGTCCTTTGCTTCCGGTCGATAGGGCGAGCAGGCCGTGGCGATTTCACCAGCGAATTCATCCTCCAATTCTCTCACCAGTTTATTCATGTGAGCGATCTGGTCGACAAATATCAGAACTTTTCCCCGCCTTGCTTCCTGACGGATTATTCTGATCTCCTCCGCATCTGTCCAGTAAAAGACCGTGCGTTCCACATAGCTGTAGTCCGATGGAATATGATAGTAGTTCTCTGGCAAGACCTCATTTGTTTCATACCGCCAACGATGAAAGAACGGATGTGCCGTTGCGCTCATAAAGATCACTGGGCGGTACTTTGTCAGTTCGTTCAGCGTTACATAGGAGAAGTCGATGTATTTATTGATCGTTGCATCCGTTAACAGATAGTGGTATTCGTCCGCCACGATATAGCGAAAGCTTTTAAGGTAGTCCATTGCGCCTTCCGGGTTGGCTTTGCAGAACGCCTCCATCCACTGATAGGTCTCTACCCGGATCGTATCTTTATATTTATTCTCGACTCTGCTTTCGTAAACGATCTGCCGAAGGTCATGATTCCAATGCCCAACCTTCTCTTCCGTCCCTCCAAGCCGCTCCACCTCCCGCTGAATCTCATTTCGCAGGGGGACACGATTGCAAAGATACAGAATTTTCCAGTGCTTTTGATATGCCCATGGCAGTAGAATATTCAAGATAAAATAGGTTTTACCTGAGTTCACGCCTGCATCAAAGACGATTCTGGTACCGTCCCGCCAATTTTTAAAGTTCTCCTTCACCAGCTCCGTGATGCGTATCCGCTTCGGCTCGCTGGCCACCTCCGGGATCACTGTTGTTTCCGCCGGGAGCACCAAAACGCCCTCTCCCTGTGGAATAGACATCTCCTTCGCCACCGTCACTTCCATCTCCGGCGCTTCCACTGCCTCCTGTCCGGTACAGCACCCTTTCTGCAGCTCGGCGGGTTCTGGCATCTGTGGACCGGATATCCCCTCCGCCTCTGCGCCCGGCTTGGCTGCCTGTCTGGTGGTCTCTGCCTCTGCGCTCATCTGTTCCATCTCTGCAATCGCTGCACGGGCGCTTTCTGTCCATTCCTGCTGCTCTTTCTCGGTCAACGGGTTCTCCTTGCAGTTGCGTAGATATTCCTCATATTCGTGGGTTCCGTTCTGTTCATCGGACAGCTTCAGGAAAGAACCACCGAATGGCCAACGTGTCTTTTCATCACTCATATTGATATCCTCTATAATAATATAAGGCGCACAGCCCAGCCATCCTGCCAGACCATGCGCCGGTTTGTTAGCGTCTACCCAGAAAAAATCTCTGGTCAAACACTTTGTTCTGTGCTATTATAGGGGCGGGAAAGATCAACACACACTATTCCCGTCTCTATGGCCGCTTTACCTGTTGGCGCAGGTAAGGCGGTTTTTGTTTTACTGCTGCACATGGGACCCTGCCTCAAGTGCTGCCGCCGCTTCTGCAAACGTCTGCATGGCGCTGCTGTAGCCGATTTGGAACGAATGCTCGGCAACGGACGCGACCAGCCCTTCCAGAATTTCAGATAGGGTCTCGTTCTGCGCTTCGCTCAGATACGGTCGAACAAGCGTATCCAGCTGATGAAAGCTTGCCTCCACAGCACTTTTGAACTTTTCTTCGTTCTGCTTGATTTCGTCAGCGGTCTGAAATACATCCTTTAAAAAGCTCATTTTGATCTCCTTTTTCATATCTATAATCGTATTTTTTAGCTCTTTCCCGGCGGGGTACGGAGCAACCTTTAGGTTCCGCATATTATGCAGCACCTCCCGGGGCGTTGTTGACCTTCTGTGCCTCGAATCATGTCTCTGGCACCTCATTGTCCTTGTGCCCTTCAAGTTCAGCATTCATCTCAGGGCTCAGCGTTTTGGTAAACTCCAAGTATGCCTGGATCCCCAGCTCTACAGCGTATTGTTCTGCTTGGGCCATCAGCTCTGCCGACAACCGTGCGATCCTGTTCTTGTCCGCCTCATCAACCGGAAGGTCCCCCAGCGCCCTCTCCAGCGCATCTGCGGCCTTTACCAGCGGCTCACACAGCTCACGCGTCTCACGAGGGATGATCAAATAGCCTTCATCCCCCAGCGATACGCTCAAAATGTCCACGCTACAGGTCTTGTTATCCATCATAAGTTTCCTCCTTATCCTTTACATTCCACACCATCGTGCCGCCCGGGCATTCACAAACTCCGGCTTGAACGTCACATTGGGAAAATTCGCATCCATATAATTTCCGAACTCTTCCGTCGCCGCCTCTTCGCTGTAATCGGCCAGTGCATCCACCGTTTCCAGCGCATGCAACAGACGAATGCGCCCCGTTTTCCGGTCATGCCCCATCTGCTCAAGCTCACTGTCGGTCAGTTCATTGCAAAGATCATACGCGGCAGCAATATAGCTTCGCAGCACAGGCTTTGGTTCAAGCGTCACTTCATAATAGTAGGTCGGCTCTTCTGCTGTCTCCTCAACGACATCCCCCATGTTGCAGCAGATCTCCATTTCGGGGTTGCCTTCTACATCTAAGGTAGGGGTAACGGTCATATCCGTACCATCGCAAAAACGCATCGAAAAGCCTTTACCGACCGTGGAATCCCTTTGAGCCGGACAGATGCATCCGTCCGCCGGAGTCGTTTTCCCGGACAGTGCTGCGTTCAGAATCAGCGATGCTTCCCGCTCTTCTTCAGGTGTTTCGGCATGGACCTCGGCACCGTTCATGTAAATATCAGTCATAGTCTTGTTCCTCCTGTTTGGTTGATTAAAAGGCTATCAAAGTTAGTGTTATCAAACTTCTTGCTTGTTCTGTAGTGCCATGATGCCGCTGCTTGTCTTCTGCTCACTGCTTCACCCCTCCATCATCTCCTCTTCCAGTGCGCTTCGCATTACACGAGCGCCCAGCTCGAACCCTTTCATAAAGCAGAATTCCATTCCCCTGTGTGCTGCCTGTACAGACAGATGGCAGATATCCGACAAGACGCTCTGCGGCATTCCTGTTGCCAGCGCATAGTCCTCCAAGTAGCGTTCAAATGCATCTGCGGCTTCCTTGAGTTCCGCCGACTCTCTGAGGTTCACCAGATCATTCAGGTTCACATAGATTTCCTCTTCATCGTCAAGCAGATTCTCTTTTACATTATTTTCAACCATAATAATAGCTCCTTTTCATTAAAATTTATTCTTGAAAACAGGTTCATTGTCGGTTCGGTGCTCGCCTTAGTCGTAATTCGCAACCCTCTGGTACATCTCCTCGACGCTCTTCTCCGTAACGCATCTGATGAGCAGCTCCGGCTCTCCCGCCTCATTCAGGACAGGTCTGATCCGCAGCGTTGTGCCGTCGTTCAGATGGTACAGCAGCCCCTTGTGCAGCGGAGCATCGTAAAAGCAGGGCAGGATGCACATCTCCGTGTCAGCCGTTTTTCCAGCCAAAATGTTGTTGAGTGTCGCCTCTGCATACTGCTCCTCTTCACGGTTCTCGGGCAGGAGATTCGCATCATTGAAGTAAAGTTCGATCATATCTGTTTTTCTTTCATTATGCACATTTGTTGCTCTTCAGAGTTAAGGCCAAAGCCTTGTCCGCCGGGCAGATGGACTGCAACAGCCCCCGCGCCTCGCTCTCCAGCCGTTGGAGTTCAGCGCGCACCTGCTCCCATTCCTTCAGCTCCCCGCTGGCGACTCCCTCCCGGATCGTGCGCCTTACAGCTTCTGCCAGCGCCTCCTCCAGCCTTGTATGATAGGTACAAATATTGTACTCCACCCCGCCATCGGCCTTCGTATGCGCCTTTTTCAACGTATAACACACGCGGTTCGCATCCAGATAATAATTGCCCCAAATTTTTCAGCAATTTTCAACACCTCCAAATTATATTTTTTGTTCATTTTGCCAGAATCCGCGTACAGTTTCCCTTGTTGGCAGGATGCTGCCCGGGCTCTATGTTCCATATGTCATGTAGTCTTCCTCCTTTGAATTGAATCGTGTTTTTTTAGAACGGTCTTGCTGTCTGCCCCCAACAGTACCAAAGCAGGTCAGATCTTTCAGCCCACCAGTACTATGGGATTTTCAGCGGTCTACTGCACTGCATGCTACCTCCTCCTTTTTGTCCCTGCTATGGCGGCCTCAACCTTGCAAAGCAGAGCTCGATATTGCAAAGGCAGAAAGTGTATTTTTTCGCTTTTCATCGATACTTTTCGCTAACATTGCAAAATTGTAGTTATACACCCTCAGCAGCCATTATGCCACTGCCGTGCTCCTTGTCAGGGCTGTAACGCCGCAGACGCCGACCTCTGGTACACTTTGCCGGACGTTCTTGATGAGATCGTCGCCACTCAGTGCGCTGCGCGCATGGTTATAGGTGCTTTCACTGCATCCAGTTTTTTCCAGAACCAGCCGCTGAAGCTCCTTGCTGACCATACGGTTCCCCGGGGCGGCATTCAACATACGCAGGATCTCTCTCTCAACTTCTGCATACTTCCGTCCTTTATTGTCTGGCTTCTCCCGACAAAAATCCTCATCCTTCCAATCCGAAGTCGAGTCAAACTTCAGCCTTACCGTCTTGATCCCCCTGACCTCTACCGTCTCGGTGGTAAAAAGGATCGTATCCGCCGGTACACCATAACTGCTTTTTTCGTGGGAGACATAGCTTTTGCTGCCATCCCTCGTATGTCCCATGATCAGCACACTGCGGGCGGTATCCCAAAGCTCACCCGATCCATTCAGGCGCTTACGCCCAAACGCGGATGGATTTTTGTTGGTATGAGTCACCAACAGGATTGCAAACCCCTGTTGCTGTGCCAGCATGCGCAGATCCTGAAGCACCTTCCGCATCTGTTGGCGGTTGTTCATATTGGCAGAGCTTGGCAAAAACGCCTGAAGCGGGTCAATAACCAGCACCAGCGGATCCGCCGCAATAATCCAGTTCACCAGATCCGGGTCGCCGAGATAGGGCATTTTCCCCTTCTTTTCGTAGTATGCATCAGAATCGATCACCACAACTTTGCCCAGATCAGCACCAGCAGCAGCCATACGCGGACACAGCACAGCATCGATGGGGTCCTCGCCCGCAAGGATCACAACGTTGCCCGTGCGCTCGGGTGCCTGCGGAAAAACCTCCGTAGCCTCGCCCATGGTCAGGGATCTCGCGATCTGCGCCACGAACTGCCCCTTGCCTACACCGCCGTCACCGCAAAGCAGCGTGATTTCGCCGCACTGCAAACGTCCGGATGCCAACATTTCATGATTTTTGGGCGTTACATCGCTCAACCGCTGAAGCACAACACCTCTCTGGTTCAGAACTTCCAGTTCAAGCTCCACCGCTTCCCCGGCGAGGTCTGCGGGCGCTGCACTAGGCGCGATATCCTGTACCGCTCCCTCGTCAGCCGCCTGTGCCTCCATGGGCAACTGCAGCAGGTTTGTGTTCAAAATGTCATTTCTTTCCATTTTTACATTCCTCCTTGTCCAAATAGATTTTTGACGATGTTCAGTTTTCAAGGTGCTTCGCCCCGCTTTCACGGGATAGTCGCCCGCACCGTCGTTCAGGAGCAGCTTCCAAGTCGCCTCGGTCACCGCCCCCGCACGTGGGGCGCGCTCGTCGGAATGTCGAGCACGTCCGGACCTTTTCAGAGTCCGCTCCTGCCGCCTCCAAACGTGGCTTCCAGACTGCATCCATTTGATCCTCTCCGCTAAAGATAATCACCGTTCCAGTGCTCGTCGGGTGATCAGGGAAGAAGCCAGATGTCTCGCCAGTTGTCACATAGGCAATCATCTGGGCAAGGTACAGTCCTTTTCCAACACCGCCGTCACCTCCAAGCAGCGTCAGTTCACCCCGTGGGACCACGCCTGGGATCACCCACTCAATGGGCTTGACCTTGATCTCGCTCATTTTCCGGAACACGCCGCCATCTGCGCACAGCTCCACTTGGGTCCCCTCGTTCTGGTCAAGAGAGGCACTCGTCACCATCGGGATCATGAGCGGTGCCGCCTCTCCGCCAAGTGGACTTTCGATCAGTTTTTTCTGATTTTCCATTGTTTGTTCTCCTAACTTCAAATTTTTAGATAAAAAAAGAGACGCACAAAAAGATAGAACTCCCAAGCCGCACTCTTACCGTACACCGGCAGAATACAGCCTCTTAGGAACTAGTCTATCTAATCATGCGTCTCGCCTTGGGCAGGGACGTCCATCCGTCTGGGTGAGGCTCAGTATCCTGAACCTCGACGAACAGATAAAATATGTTACGCAGTTCACCGCTGTGAGTCCGCGTAATTGCCCCCGATGACATCATCTTCACTTCTAATCTTCATACTAAACTTCCCGGAGGTGGAGATATTATAGCACTGTTCACAGCAATTGTCACGCTTAATTTTGTAAACTCTTTATGAATATTCTCTTCGGCATTGATTATCCCTATCCCCTTTCAGCTTTACAACAACCTCTCAACTTTTCAATTTTGCAGCCATCTGTTTATATCGTACACTCGTTTAATTTCTTCAATATTTCAATTTTGTAACCTCACAGGTTCATCAGGGGGCTGGTCTGGGTGCCGCGATCCACTATGTCCTTATCCTTGATGCCAAGCAGGTAGCGCTGGGTAATCATGATATTGACGTGCCCCATCAAGCGGGAGACGCTGTACAGGTCCAGGCCGTTTTTCAGCTGCATCTGGGCGAAGGTGTGGCGGCAGGTATGTGGACTGACGCGTACCGAGGGCGACACTCCCACCTCTTTTGCCACATGTTTCAGCATCCGGGCAACCGCTTCATCCGTCAAAGGCTTCCCGTTTTTGCTGAGAAACAGGTTCTTGTGGCGACTGGGGTATTCCTTTAAATAGGCATCCCGTAGGGTACGATACTTCATCAGCTGCTTGGACAGCGCAGGCGACTTTGGCACCACGCGTTCCTTGCTGCCCTTGCCATGCTTGACCAGAATATAGTCCGGTTTGATGTCTTCCGGCTCCATCAGGATCATCTCATTGCAGCGCATCCCGGTATCGAACAGCAGCATAATGATGGTCTTGTTCCTCACCGACAGGAAGTCTGTCCCATCATAGAACCGGATCATCCGCCTCATCTCATCCACGGTAAAGGTATCAATGATGGTTTTGGGCTGACGAAGAGGCTTCACCTTCTTGGCCGGGTTATCCCGTTCATCCAGATAGCCCTCGGTCACCAGATAATTGAACCAAGTCCGCCAGACTTTGAGCAGATTATTGATGTACCGTGGCGTGCTGCCCATGTCCTGCTTTTCCTTCATCAGATCCCGGATGTGATGTGGCTTGACCTCCTCCAGTTCAGTGATGTGCTTCGACTCCAGAAAGTCCACCAGAAATCGTGTCGCTGCCCGGTAGTTGCGCAAGGAGCCTTTGGCAAGATGGCGGCATTCGCAGTCGTACAGAAATTCATCGCGGAGATCCTTCAAACACATAAAAAAACACCCTTTTCTCTCATGGAAGAACCACAAAAGAAAGGGTGCAAAAATCTCTAAAATAGTTGTCGTACCAGATCAAGCTTGTTCGTAGTTGAGCAAGACAAACTCCAGTCGACAAATCACTTAATTTTTATCGCAGCTACGAGATCAGCAGTTCTCAGCGAAGTACTTAATGGTACGGACCATCTGAGAGGTGTAGGAGTTCTCGTTGTCGTACCAGGACACGACCTGAACCTGATAGGTGTCGTCGCAGCTACGCTGAATTTTTGCACTTTTCCAAGTAGTTCTTCACAGTTTCGTAACAACAGTTACAGTACCAGAACATACCGTTGTCGTACCAAAACCGGTTTGTTCGTACCATAATCATATCACGTTTCAGCGTCATTTGCAAGGATTTGATTCGTTTCACTTCTGGCCTGCATTTTTCAAATTCTAACGTATATTTTACGGCATTCCACGGTTCGAACGCCTTGAGTCTAGGGCTTCCGCCGGGGCAGCAACTCTCCCAAGCACTCTCCTCAGAAGCTCCATGACAGCTAGATTGCCAACATGTTCCTGCTGATTAATTGAAATTTCTCCGGATGTGATTTTGAGCCATGGTGTGGGAAATGTAGCCATTTATGTTTGATATAGAACAATTCTATTCATTCCAAGTCACACCAGTTACCATTTATATAAGAAAACCGCGTGAACTGCCAGAGCTATAACTCTACGCTCCGACTGATCCACACGGCTCTAAAATATTTATTTCAGCTTTGCGAGGATCTCATCTGCGCTCATGCCGCTTGCCAGCAGCTTTTTCAGCACATCCTCAGCTTCGGCTTTCTTTGCCGATTCCGCTGCTTTGGTTTCGGCTTTGACCTTCTTGGCCTCGATTCTGGCGATTTCCTTGTCGATGGATTTCAGCTCAGCTTTCTTGGTTTTCAGGTCGGCTTTCAGTACATCGATATTAGCAATGATAGATGCAATTTCAGCGGCAGCGGCTTCCTTTGCAGCCTGCTTTTCAGCGATCTGTGCGGCAAAGTCAACGGTCGCTTTTACGGTCTTGGGCTTGTTCTTGCTTCCTTTGGGACGGGGCATATGGGACACCTCCATTCAGTATTTATAACATAAGTATAGCATTACAAATATTGGATGGCAAGAAATATCGATCAGCAGAATATGCGTTAAACAGCGTACGCCTGTGCCTTGATGACATCCACCACCTGAGAAACGTACCTCTGGCAGGTGTCGTGGTCAGGGGCCTCTACCATCACACGGACCACCGGCTCGGTGCCGGACTCCCGGACAAGGATGCGGCCGGTATCGCCCAGTGCCTCGGCCACCGCCTTGACAGCGGCCTGCACGGCGGCATCGTCCTGCGCGGCCTTCTTATCGGTCACACGGACATTCTCCAGCACCTGCGGGTAGATCTTCAGCGGGGCGGCCAGCGCACTCAGAGGCTTCTTCTTGGCCAGCATGACCTCCATCATCTTCAGGCTGGTCAGGATGCCGTCACCGGTGCTGGCGTACTTGGAGAAGATGATGTGGCCGCTCTGCTCACCGCCGATGCGGCAGCCGTTCTTTGCCATATACTCGTAGACATACTTGTCACCCACGGCAGTCTTGGCGTAGCCGATGCCCTGCTCGTCAAAGGCCTTGTACAGACCAAAGTTGGACATGACCGTGGTAACGACGGTATTGGTCAGCAGTTTGCCGCGCTCCTTCATGTAGCAGCCATAGATGTACAGGATGTGGTCACCGGTGATCACATTGCCCTTTCGTCCACGCAGAGGCAGCGGTCTGCATCGCCGTCATAGGCAAAACCCACATCCAGACCCTTTTCCACCACAAACTTCTGCAGGCCCTCGATGTGGGTGGAGCCTGCGTTCAGGTTGATGTTCAGGCCGTTGGGCTGGTTATTGATGACATAGGTGTCTGCGCCCAGAGCATCGAACACGCTCTTGGCAATGTTCCAGCTGGCACCGTTGGCGCAGTCCAGACCCACCTTGATGCCCTTGAAGGAGTAGATGCCCAGACTGATGAGGTAGCCCATGTAGCGGTTGCGGCCTGCCACATAGTCCACGGTGCAGCCGATGTGCTCCCGGTGGGCAAAGGGCAGCTCCGGCCAGTCCTGATCAAAGACATGGAGCTTGCCGTCGATGTAGTCCTCCACCAGCAGCAGGGTCTCCTCGGGCATCTTTTCGCCGTAGCAGTCGATCAGCTTGATGCCGTTGTCGTAGAACGGGTTATGGCTGGCGGAGATCATAATGCCGCAGTCAAAATCATCTACGCGGGCAATGTAGGCCACGCTGGGGGTAGTGGTGACGTGGAGCAGGTAGGCATCCGCGCCGGAAGCGGTCAGGCCCGCCACCAGACTGTACTCGAACATGTAGGAGCTGCGGCGGGTATCCTTGCCGATGACGATGCGGGCAGGCTCGTTGTTGCCGCTGCGCTCCCGCAGAGCATTATAATACCAGCCCAGAAAACGGCCCACCTTGTAGGCGTGGTCGGCGGTCAGGTTCACTCCGGCCTCGCCACGGAAGCCATCGGTGCCAAAATATTTTCCCATGATCCTCTTCTCCTTCTATTGCAACGTTACGTTTTCTCTTATCCCTGAGAGCGCTCTCTCCTTGCTCTTACTCTTTATAATAGCATAAAACCGGAAAAGAATCCATGGGTTTGGGCATTCTGTGCAGCCCATCCCCGGAACAACAGCTCTTTTTTCAGCCTTTACTGCATCTTTAGGAAAAGTATGGTATACTTTTCATCTGGAGTAGAATAGATATGGAGGGATCCCCATGAAGCAGAAGACCCGCTGGCACGACGCGCTGGTCCTGGCCGCTGTGCTGTGCGCCGCCTTTCTCATCGTGACCGGCATACAGCAGATCACCGGCCGGATCGATGGCGTTGCATCGATGGTGTTTGTTCTGGCAGTTTTTTTGGTCTCGATCTATACGGATGGTTATGTGTGGGGCGTGGTGGCTTCCCTGATCGGCGTGCTGGCCGTGAATTTTGCGTTCCGCTCCCCTTACTTTGCCTTCAACTTCACTCTGCCGGAAAACCTGTTCTCGGGCATGGCGATGCTGGTGGTGTCCATTATGACCAGCACCCTGACCACCCGCATCAAAAAGCAGGAACAGCTGCGGATGGAGAGCGAGACCGAAAAAATGCGTGCCACCCTGCTGCGGGCCGTCTCCCACGATCTGCGCACGCCCCTTACTTCCATTTACGGGGCCTGTTCCACGGTCATTGAAAATTATGACAGCCTGGAAAAAGAGCAAAAATTAAAACTTCTTGGCGAAGCCTGTTCCGATGCCCAGTGGCTGAACCGGATGGTGGAGAACCTGCTGTCTGTCACCCGCTTTGACGGTGGGCAGGTGGCCGTGCAAAAGACCCCCACCGTGCTGGACGAGCTGATCGACACCGTGCTGGTGCGGTTCCAGAAGCGCTACCCCAAGGTGCCCGTTACCACCTACCTGCCCGACAGCTTCATCGTGATCCCCCATGGACTCGATGCTGATCTCGCAGGTGCTGACGAACCTTTTGGAAAATGCCGCCGTCCACGCCGAGGGGATGACCCAGCTGACCCTGCGGGTGTTCACGCTGGGCAGCCGGGCGGTGTTTGAGGTATCGGACAACGGCTGCGGCATCCCGGCCGAGCACCTGCCGAACGTGAAGCGGAAGTTCTACAAGGCGAACCAGAACGTGCGCGGCAACGGCATCGGCCTTGCCGTCGCGAACGAAATCATGGAATTGCATTCCGGCTCGCTCGACATCGACAGCCAGGAGGGCATCGGCACGACGGTGATCATCACGATCCCGACGATGAAGAAGCTCGAGACGAACCCGGAGCTTTCCAATACGACGAAGATCCCGTCCGTCACGGGGCGGGTGCAGGTCGTCGAGCGCAAGCAGGACGACTGATCTCTTTTTTCAGAAAGGACAAGCACATGACAAAACGCGTTACCTCCATCGGCGGCCAGGCGCTGCTCGAGGGGATCATGATGGTCGGGCCGAACAAAAACACCGCGGCTTTCTGCGACGAGGACGGCCATATCACGACGGAGGACATCACGGCGCCTTCGCTGCGGGAGAAATACCCGATTCTCA
>ENA-OQET01000624-OQET01000624.1-human-gut-metagenome-genome-assembly--contig:-NODE-624-length-18105-cov-5.390978_pt1 | contig 18105 bp, 13 predicted proteins | sample MGYA00242800_ERZ504645 | MGnify/ENA primary metagenome ERZ504645 (study PRJEB26092, sample SAMD00036308) | human gut metagenome | host: Homo sapiens | study: EMG produced TPA metagenomics assembly of... | reverse complement strand
GAGATCCGCGCCTCTTGATCTGCCCTCTTCTATGATAGTTTCCATCCCCATAGACACATAATAATAATGTCCATGGGTAATAAATGCATGATAAGGGCCAATCTCGAACTCCTCTTCCCTCGGAAGTTCTGTAAAAAAGTCGTTATTTCCTCTTATAATATGTTTCTCACACTCTACGACAGCCTCCAGATAGTCTTCTCCGCCTTCTACATCTCCAAGATGAATAAACATATCAATTTCCCCAACCTCTTCTAATGCGCGATCCAGTGCCTGGTGTCTTCCGTGTGTATCACTGACAATTAGAATTCTCATGCTTCTTCCTCGTTCAATTTCTCTTCAAGCAGGATTTTTATTGCTCGAAGTGCTTTTCCTCTGTGGCTTAATTTATTTTTCTGCTCCGGTGTCATCTCCGCTGTTGTACATCCAAATTCCGGAACATAGAAGATCGGATCATAACCGAATCCATTTGCACCGACAATCTCGTGTCCAATCTGTCCTTCAATCGTCTCACGGACTACGCTTGTTGTTCCATCTGGAAATACTGCTGCAACTGCACAGACAAATCTTGCGGTACGCTCATCGTCCGGAACCCCTTCCAGCCTGTCCAGAAGGATTCTGTTCTTTATATCATAAGAAGTATCCTCTCCGGCAAATCTCGCAGAATAAATTCCAGGTGCCTTATCCAGATAGTCAATCTCAAGACCTGAATCATCTGCAAGAACAATATCGTTGACCAGCACTCGTGATACAGCTCTTGCCTTGATCTCTGCATTTTCTTCAAAGCTCATTCCATCTTCTACGATTTCTTCATCGACTCCTGCCTCACGCATCGATACGATCTCCATACCAAGATCAGCAAGAATCATCCGAATCTCTTTCATCTTATTTTCATTTCCTGTTGCAAATACAATTCTTCTCTTCATTTTGCTTTCTACCTTCTATTCTTTTTCGCCAACAATCTAGTACAGAGTTTCTTATTTCTTCGGTCTCGGTGGCTTTGGTCCCTGGAACTGATAGAAATATGTTTTCAGCATACCATTATAAATCTTACGGTTCTTATCTGCTTTTCTTCCGAAATAACGTTCTGCGTCTTCATAACTTGTGATCATGTATGCAGACCAGCTGTCAAGTTTCCTAAAGCTCTCGCCAAATTCACGATATAAACCAGGAAGTGCCTCTTTCTCCTCAAGACGCTCTCCATACGGCGGGTTTGTTATAATAAATCCATATTTCTTCGGATGACTCAGTGCACTGACCGGTCTCTCCTGGAAATGGATCAGATGATCCACACCTGCATTCTCTGCATTCTGTCTTGCCATCCGCACAACATCCCCATCAATATCATATCCCTGGATATCCGTCTCAATCTGATCATCGATCAGATCATTCGCCTCATCAATGGCCTCATACCAGAGTTTCTTATCAATCAGATTTGCCCAGCTCTCAGCCGTAAAAGAACGATTCATTCCCGGTGCAATATTTGCTGCCATCATTGCTGCCTCAATTGGAAATGTTCCACTTCCGCAAAACGGATCCACTAAGATACGCTCTTTTCTCCACGGTGTCAGCATGATCAGTGCTGCTGCCAGTGTCTCAGAAATCGGTGCCTTGCCGGCTGATGGACGGTATCCTCTCTTATGAAGAGAATCTCCCGATGTATCGATTCCGATCGTAACGATATCCTTCATTAAAAATGCTCTCAGTGGATAAGAAGCTCCATCTTCCTGAAACCACTGTACATGATATCTGCTTCTAAGACGATCTACCATCGCTTTCTTCATAATTGACTGAATGTCCGAAGGGCTGAACAGCTTACTCTTTACCGATGAAGCTTTCGCCACCCAGAACTTCCCATTCTTCGGTATATAATTCTCCCACGGAATTGCTTTTGTCTTCTCAAACAATTCATCAAAGGTAACTGCTTTAAAACTTCCTGCCTTGAGCAGAACTACGTTCTGCTGTACGGAGAAATACATTCGCTCTGCACGCTGCATCTGCTTCTCCGTAAAAGGTAACTCTTCCATCTTCCACCTGTGCGATCTCATATCCCAGATCCTGAATCTCCCTTTTTAATACTGATTCAAGACCGAAATGACACGGCGCAATCCATTCCATTCTTTCCATATCTACCTCATATTATCTTTATGTACTTATTAATTGTTACTGTTCACACGATGTGCGACCAGCAACGCATCTCGCCATTTTAAATCGCCTTTGGCGATGGGGCGAGATGCATTCAAGCCAAAACATGCATCCTCCGTGTCAATCAGCGGAGTGATTGACACGGGAGTGAACAGTAACTATTAATTACTGTTAACTGATATTCTTTTTACAGTATTATAATTTTACTATAAATGAAAGGCAGAGTAAAGTGCGATTGCCTTTCTTCTCTGCCTTGTTGCTGTTTATAATAATCTTATGAAGTGAATGTCAAAATAAATTGTGCCACTCACTTGTTTGTTACTGCATACAGTATCTGTTAATATCTGTCTGACTCATCATAATCATCTTTTCCGCCATAGCAGTCATCTGCATTTTTGGAATTGCAGTTTGTGCTGTTCTTACTCTGATTTGAATAAGAATTTTTACTGGAATTCTTATTCGAACCTGAATTAGATGTTGAATTTCTGTTCTTACTCTGATTTTCTTCCTTCGATGAATAGAATCCATTCTGGGAATTTTTACTTGTGTTGCTATAATTTTTTGCCATGATACTTCCTCCTTATTTGGTGTTACTGTTCTTATTAACTGACAGTAACTATTTAGTACAATCTTTATTATCCCAAACGGAGGTCTTTTTATGCATTTTGTTTCAACCATATTTTGAATATTTTGCTTGCTTTTTCCAAATGCATATATTATACTGATTCATGTAGAAAGATTATTTTCTACAACCCCTTATTAATTATTTATACTCCCCTCAAAAGACCGATGGCTCCCCATCGGTCTTTTACTTTTCTTTTTTCTAATATCGTCGGTTCCCACCGATCAGTCTGATCACGATCATAATGATCAGAAGAGGAACAAGAACCGGTGCCAGAAAACTAATGATTCCTGTTATAACAGACACAACTACTACGACTACAAATACAACTGCAAGAATCAGCAAAGCCTTCTTCCACCAGGTATCTAATCTGAACTCATGATAGGAACCATAAGAATGCTCTGTTCCATATTCATTCTTCTGTCCATAACCAGTATAGCTGTTCTGTGCCTGCGTTGTCTGATTGTACGAATTATTGAATGGACTCCTGTTCTCATAAACCACTTCTTCGTCTGTTCCATCACTTGCATCTACAATGGTTTTCGCAATTGCCCACGGATCTCCGAGCAGTTCCAAAACCTCCTGCTCGCTCTTTCCTTTTCTCATTTCTTCTATAATATAATCATCATAAAACTTAAGATGATCCTGAATTGTTGCTGCATCAAGCTTTCCATTCAAAGCTTCCTGTAATTTTCGGATAAATTCCTGTCTTGTCATATTCAACTGTTACCTCCTGTTCCTAAGGTTACTGTTCACACGATGTGCGACCAGCAACGCATCTCGCGCCTTTGGCGATGGGGCGAGATGCATTCAAGTCAAAACACGCATCCTCCGTGTCAATCAGCGAAGTGATTGACACGGGAGTGAACAGTAACTTCCGAAGTTCTCCTTAGATGTAGAATACCACACTGCTATTCTTTTTTAAACCGTTATTTTCAACTACATCTGTCGTTCATAATTTGTTCATTTATCATTTAAAAATCTTTCATCTTCTTATCACTTTTTCTTCATTTCTCTCACATATACTATAAGCATCAAAGGAAACACAAAAAACTTTTGAATAAACTTTTTCATAATACATGCCGGGAACCAGTAAATGGTTACCCGGCATCCTCCCTTTTATGGAGACTTTTTTCTTATTCCGGAACAACCGGATCATTTATCACTTCTTGTTTCGTTTCCTGTTGTATTTCCTCTTCTACAGATTTTTCCGCAATTTCCTCTGTTTGCTGTTCTGCCGTTTGCTCTGTTTCTTCCTTGTTTCCCCCGTTATTCTCTTCTTTCGTCATTTCTTCTATCTTTTTTTCACATGCTTTGACCGATTCGAGAATCTCCTGAACTTGTTCTTCCATCTCTTTCTCCCATTTCATATCTTCCAATGCTTTTTTTCTGTCCTGTTCAGTTTCACGCGTTCCCCCGGTATTTTTTCTGCATCGTCTGGTTTCTGATCTTGCACTGCTGTTTCACTTTTCAAAACTGTATTGTTGCCTTCTCTTCCTCGGCTCATCCCGATTCCTGCTGCCGCAATTACTGCCCCGGTAGCAAATAAAAGAACCGCCAGTTTGACATTCCGAAATTTTAGCTTCTGTTCCGGATTCCATTCCTCGCGTTCCTCCGGAAGATCACGTATCACCTGGCTGATCTTATCATAATGCCGTCTTCCGCCATCGGTACAACGTTCAATGATCCTCTCCAATCTGCGTTCTTCACTTCTGCTAAGTTCCGGGATCTGCTCTGTATATGCCAGTAAAAACTGCAAAATTTTACCATATCCGAACAAATCTACCGAACAATTCTTCTTGCTTCCTGACGCTGTCGGGCGGATAAAATGACTTCTCACCGCTTTCTGCTGCATCTTCTTCATAACAAATTCATTTTCCTGTGCATCCGGATTTAAAAGCAGCAATTCTCCTTCTTCTGTCACAACAATACTATACGGCGTCAGACATCGATAATTCTGCCCGCGTTTCGACTGCTGGTACTTTCTTATTTCCCCGGCAATCTGTCGGAACCATTCAAACAACACCGCTTTATCCAACTGTGTATTATCCCGCAGATAATAAATCAAAAGTTCTCCCTGCAGGCAATCGATACTTGGCTGGCATTCGGTTCCTTTTTCCACGAAGCGAAGTACTTCATACATTTTTTCCATATTTAATTCTACTGCAATCTGTCATCTAAACGTGTGCGGCCCCACACCGCACACGATACAATACCTGTCCAATTGAAAATTATCAGAATCTGATACGAACTACTCTTCAGAATCTTTCCTGATTCTTCAGTCAGAACGACTGAAGTGTGACTCTCATATTAATTGAATTCTTCCAGTCTGTCAAGAGCTGCGGCAACAACTTTATCCATGTCATAATATTTATAATCTCCCAGTCGTCCGCCAAAGATTACATTTTCTTCCTTTTCTGCAAGCTTCTTGTATTCTTCAAACAATGTATTATTCTTCTCATCATTTACCGGATAATATGGCTCCATGCCAACACTCCATTCTGATGAATACTCTCTGGAAATAACTGTCTTCTCCTGTTTGCCAAACTCAAAATGCTTATGCTCGATAATTCTTGTATACGGAACTTCACGCTCTGTGTAATTGACAACAGCATTTCCCTGATAGTTCTCACAATCAAGAACTTCTGTCTCAAATCTGACAGAACGATACTCCAATGCTCCCAGCTGATATCCAAAATATTCATCGATCATCCCTGTAAAAATAATCTTCTCTGCAATCTCCGGATTCTCTTTTCTGAATTCAAAGAAATCAATCCCTGTACGAACTTCTGTCCCTTCCAGCATCTTCTCAACGATTGCTGTATAACCGCCAACCGGAATTCCCTGATATCTGTCATTGAAATAGTTATTATCGTAAACAAAGCGGAATGGCAGACGTTTAATAATAAATGCCGGAAGTTCTGTACACTTTCTTCCCCACTGTTTCTCTGTATAACCCTTGATCAGCTTCTCATAGATATCTCTTCCGCCAAGAAAAAGTGCCTGTTCCTCCAGATTCTGTGGATCTGTGATTCCTGTCTCTTTGCGCTGTTTTTCAATAATCTCTTTTGCTTCCTGCGGTGTACGGATATTCCACATCTTACTGAATGTATTCATATTAAATGGCAGGTTATAAAGTTCATCTTTATAAACTGCTACCGGTGAATTGATGTAATTATTAAATTCCGCGAACTGATTCATGTAATCCCATATCTTTTTATCAGACGTATGGAAAATATGTGCACCATATTTATGTACATGGATTCCTTCTATGTCCTCACAGTAAATATTTCCTGCAATATGATCTCTTCGGTCAATCACAAGACATTTCTTCCCTTTTTTCTTTAATTCATGTGCCATGACAGCTCCATAAAGACCTGCTCCGACAATCAGATAATCGTATTCTTTCATTTACTCCTTCTTTCCGCAGAACGTATTGTCTGGATCCGGTAAAATTCAGAGATAGCCTTTCTGCCCTCATTTTTTTTCATGTTACGGTGCGTTTATGATAACACATTTTCTAATAAAATTTGAATCTCTATCAAAAATACGGTATACTTAACAGCAAAAGGAGGATGAATTATGCTTATAAAAAATGGTTTTCTAATTGATCCTGCATCTGATACAGAACGTCTTGTCGACCTTCGCATCACAGACGGTCTGATCCAGACACTCGCAGATGCCGGAACTCTGACACCTGAAAATGGAGAGGATGAGCTTGATGCTGCAGGACTTATGATTTCTCCAGGACTTGTTGACACACACATTCATTTCCGTGATCCCGGATTTACTTATAAAGAAGATCTCCATACCGGATCTCTTGCAGCTGCTGCCGGTGGATTTACTTCCGTGATCTGTATGGCAAATACTTCACCGGTCATCGATTCTGTTCCGGTTCTCAAAGAACTGATGGAACGGGAGGCTTTGGAAGACATCCATATTTTCCAGGCTGCTGCTGTCTCCTGCGGACTCAAAGGTGAGGAAATGACTTCTATGAAAGAACTTGCCGCTGCCGGTGCCTGTGGATTCACAGATGACGGAATTCCTCTTAAGAATGCTGCCTTTCTCTATAAGGCAATGGAAGAGGCGAAGGCACTTGACCTTCCGATCAGTCTTCATGAAGAAGATCCTGCATTTATTGAAACAAACGGAATCAACCACGGACCTGTATCTGATGCGCTGGGCATCTACGGATCTCCTTCGATTGCTGAAGAATCTCTTGTTGCCAGAGATTGTCTGCTGGCGCTTCGTTCCGGTGCACAGGTCGTGATCCAGCATATCAGCTCCGGACAGTCCGTTGAACTGGTACGCACCTTTAAAGCTATGGGAGCAAATCTACATGCAGAGGCAACTCCGCATCATTTCACTTTGACAGATGAAGCTGTGTTAAAATACGGCTCTCTTGCCAAGATGAACCCGCCGCTTCGTACAGAAAAGGATCGTCTTGCTATCATTGAAGGTCTCAAAGACGGTACGATCGATCTGATTGCTACAGACCATGCGCCACACAGTACGGAAGAGAAATCCCGTCCTATCACCCAAACACCAAGCGGTATTATTGGTCTTGAGACTTCCCTTGCTCTCGGAATTACTTCCCTTGTACGTCCGGGACACCTGACATTAAGCCAGCTGATCGAGAAGATGACGATCAATCCTGCCAACCTGTATCACCTTCCGTGCGGTTCTGTCACAGAAGGGAAAGCAGCTGATCTTGTACTGTTTGATCCGAATGAGAAATGGATTCCTGAGACTTATGCCTCTAAGTCTTCCAATTCTCCATTTACCGGATGGGAATTGTATGGAAAAGTAAAATATACAATCTGTGATGGAAAGATTGTATACAAGGACTAATACGTAACTGTTACATTATTTTTATAATCTAAGAGGTTCCCTGCAGAATCTTTCATTTCCGCAGGGAACCTCTTCTTTGCTCATTAATCCTCGATCGCTGTTACTGTATAATCTTTGTCTTCGACTGTCTTTTTCAGCACTTCATTACTGATTTCGGAATTCAGTGTTACAACTGCTGTTCCGGCCTCATGGCTGACTTCTGCTGTATCAACCTGCTCAAGTGCCTCGAGAGCTTTCTTCACAGCCGCCTCACAGTGTCCACACATCATTCCTTCGATTTTCATTGTCTTTGTCATTTTTGTCTCCTCCTTGTTTTCTGACTCATTTTTGTCTGTTAAGACAATATCTGAAACAGTATTTTCTGCTGTTTCTACCTTTTTCATCTTTCTTTTTCTGTCTTTGCTGGCATCGTACATTTTAAACAGATTCAGTCTCAATGCATTTGTCACTACACAGAAACTGGACAGGCTCATTGCCGCCGCTCCGAACATCGGATTTAATTTCCAACCAAAGACCGGGATCCAGATTCCTGCTGCCAGTGGAATTCCTATCGCATTATAGAAAAATGCCCAGAACAAATTCTCATGAATGTTGCGCAATGTTGCACGGCTCATACGGATTGCCGCCGGCACGTCACTTAACCGGCTCTTCATCAGCACAACATCCGCTGCATCGATTGCAATATCTGTCCCAGCTCCGATGGCAATTCCCATATCTGCCCTGGTCAGTGCCGGTGCGTCATTGATACCGTCACCTACCATCGCAACCTTTCCTTTTTCTTTCAGCTTGCGGATCACCTGTTCTTTACCTTCCGGAAGAACACCTGCGATCACTTCATCCACACCTGCCTGCTCACCAATTGCCTTCGCTGTGCGCTCATTATCTCCGGTCAGCATAACAACATGGATTCCCATATTCTGAAGTTCTTTCACTGCCTGTGGACTATCTTCCTTGATCACATCCGCAACTGCGATCATACCAAGGAACTGCTCGTTTTTTCCAAAAAACAGCGGTGTCTTTCCCTGCTGAGCCAACTGTTCTGCCTGTTCTTTTATGCTGGCAGAAATCTTCATTTTGTCAGAAATGAATTTGAAATTTCCTCCGTACAGCCAGTCCTCTCCAAGTTTTCCTGACAGACCATTTCCCGGAACCGCCTGAAACTGTGTGATTTCAATTTTCTGCTCTGCTTTTCCATTTTCTTTTGCCTTTGCAAGAATCGCCCGGGCAAGCGGATGCTCACTTTTCTTCTCCAATGCATTTGCAAAAAATAATAATTCATGTTCTGTCATTCCGTCCGCAGGGAGCAAATCCGTCACCTTCGGTTCTCCACTTGTGATCGTTCCTGTCTTATCCAGTGCGACAATCTCCGTCTTTCCTGTCTCTTCCAGCGAAACAGCTGTCTTAAACATGATTCCATTCTTCGCGCCCATTCCATTTCCAACCATAATTGCAACCGGAGTGGCCAGACCTAATGCACACGGGCAGCTGATCACCAGAACAGATATTCCCCTTGCAAGTGCAAATCCAACAGACTCTCCGACAAGCAGCCATACGATCATTGTGACAACTGCAATAGAAATAACTGCCGGAACAAATACTCCTGAAACTTTATCTGCCACTTTGGCAATTGGCGCTTTTGTTGCTGCCGCATCACTTACCATCTGAATAATCTGTGATAATGTTGTATCCTCACCAACTCTCGTCGCCTCGCAGCGTAGAAAACCTGACTGATTCATTGTAGCTGCAGACACCTTATCCCCTTCTGCTTTATCTACCGGTATACTCTCTCCGGTCAGGGCAGCTTCATCTACTGCACTATTTCCTTCCAGAATAATTCCATCCACCGGAATATTCTCCCCCGGTCTTACAACAAACTGATCTCCTCTTCTTACCTGATCGATAGAAACTTCCTGTTCTTTTCCATCACGCAGGAGCGTTGCTGTCTTTGGCGCCAGCTTCATAAGGCTCTTTAATGCATCTGTTGTCTTTCCCTTTGAATGCGCTTCAAGCATCTTTCCGACTGTGATCAACGTTAAAATCATTGCTGCTGATTCAAAATAAAATTCATGCATCAGCTCCATCACATGATCCATATCGCCTGCCGTCTGCGCTGCTGTCATAGCGAATAATGCATACACGCTATATCCATAAGATGCACCTGCACCGAGTGCAACCAGCGTATCCATATTTGGTGCTCTATGAATCATGCCTTTCCATCCACTGATAAAAAACTTCTGATTGATCACCATAACGATTGTCGTTAACAGGAGCTGCGCCAGCCCCATCGCCACATGATTCCCTTCCAGAAATATCGGAAGTGGCCAGCCCCACATCATATGCCCCATTGACAGATACATGAGCGGAATCAAAAAACACAAAGAAGCGATCAGACGCCTTTTCATCTTCGGTGTCTCCCTGTCTTTCAACGCATCTTCCGCACAGTTCTGCTCACTTTGATTCATCCCATGCCCTTCATTCTTTGCAGATTTCAACGTTGCCCCATATCCAGCTTCCTCAACAGCCGCAATGACCGCATCTACTGTTGCTGTGCCTTCCACTCCCATGGAATTCGTCAGAAGACTGACTGAACAGTTCTCAACTCCGGGGACTTTCCCAACCGCCTTCTCAACACGGGCACTGCAGGCTGCACAACTCATTCCCGTTACATTATATTGTTTCATTTTACTCCTCCTTCAAGTTGTGATCCGGACTTTTTGTGCCGGATCTCTCTTCAGATCTTTTATCGCATCAATTTCTGAAGTGTCGTCACGAGCTCGTCAATCGTTTCATCTTTTCCATCCCGGATATCATCTGCCACACATGACCGGATATGGTTTGCCAAAAGCACTTTATTGAAACTATTCAGAGCCGCATTCACCGCAGATACCTGAATCAGAATATCCGGACAATACGCGCCTTCTTCAACCATCCTTCGAACTCCCCTGACTTGTCCTTCAATTCTACTCAGACGATTCATCAGATCTTTATATTCTTTTTCCGGTCGATCCTTTGTCTTGTGACAACATCCCGGACAGACTTTCTTTTCTTCCATTGTATTTCTCCTGTTGTATAACCCCCAGGGGGTATATTTTCTAATTATTAATATATACCCCCTACAGGTATATTTCAAGTGCTTTTTAACAAAAAGTTACTGTTCATGCTACATGCGGTTGCTGCTTACGCTATATGCGGCCGGCAACAACAAAGAAGCTGTCATGGAACATTTCACGATTGTATCTATGTTCCATGCAGCTTCTCTGCAATCCATTATTATGTTCGTTATTATATTTCCTGACAAATCTGTCTTATTCCACACTCTTGAGTGATTCAACCATGTTAATCTTCTTTAACTTAAAATACATCACTCCATTGACAAACAAAGAAAAGGCCACTGTCAGCAGAAAGGCATACAGAAAACTCGGTGGATCGATATTTCGTCCAAACATAACCGAATCAATCTCCACTGTCTCAACAATAAAGCGGTGCAGAATTTTTCCGATCAACAATCCCGCCAGTGCCCCAATCAAAGTCAGCAGGATATTCTCTCTGTAGACATAAGAAGAAACTTCCTTGTCATAAAATCCAAGTACCTTTAATGTTGCCAGTTCTCTCTTGCGCTCTGTAATGTTAATATTATTCAGATTATACAGCACTACAAATGCCAGCATTCCTGCAGAAATAATCAATACAATAATCACGATATCCAGACTCTCCAGCATATGATCCACCTGCTTTTTCAGGCTTGTCGTATAGCTGATGCTAAGTGTTCCATCACACTTCATTACATTTTCGCCGACATCCTTTGCCTCTTCTGTTGTACGGTCCTGAGTTCTATAATAAATCGAATTATAGTCCGGAGCCTCACCGAATGTCTTTTCATAGACTTCAGATGTCATATAGAGATAATGTCCCATATAGTTCTCACAGATTGCACTGATCAAGACTGTTTTCTCTCCATCATCTGTATCAATCGTTAATTTATCACCGACATTGACTTCCAGCAGTTTCGCTGCTTTTTCAGTCAGGATTGCTCCTTTATCCTCCAATGAATAAATTTCCTTTGTCTTCCGATCCCGGATCACGACAAACTTTTTGAATGCTTCCACATCTTTTGGTACATCTAAATAAACTTCCTGAGAAGACTCTCCTGAACTGACCTCAATATTTTTCAAAAGATTTTCTGCAGTCACTGATACCTTCTTATCCGCATCCAGTTCTTTCTGGACATCATTTCTCTCTTCTTCTGTCACATCTTCCTTTAAAATAACGTCTCCATCATAAAGCTGAATCTGTTCGTATTGAAGCGGAACGATTGCTGAAATAGAATCTTTTAATCCAAAACCAAACAACATCATGCCCATACAACCGCCAATTCCAAATACTGTCATGAAGAAGCGTTTTTTATATCGCACCAGATTGCGCACGGTTGATTTCCACGTGAAATTCAGATTTTTCCAGATAAACGGAACTCGTTCCAGAAATACTCGTTTTCCCTGTTTTGGTGTCGGCGGACGCATCAATTCTGCTGCCTGCTCTCGTAATTCTTTCATACAGGAGAACAGTGTTGCGATTACTGTACATGCAAGTGCCGCTGCACATGCTGTTACAGCATAATACAAATTATATGGGATCACAACATCATACATATGACGATACAAGATCTTATATGCAGTGATAATGATATATGGAATTATCTTTTCTCCAATCAGAATTCCGAAAACACCACCGGTTAATGTCGCAAGGATCGCATACCAGAGATATTTTCCAACAATTGAAGCATTTCCATATCCGAGAGCCTTCAAAATACCGATCTGCGTTCTCTCCTCCTCTACCATTCGTGTCATTGTTGTCAGACTGATCAATGCTGCAACAAGGAAGAAAATGAGTGGGAACACTTTACCGATTGCCCGCATACGATCTGCATTATCTCCATATCCACTGTATTCTGTCAGATTGTTCCTATCATAGACATACCACTTTGGCTTTTCAAGATCATCAATCTTCTGCTGTGCTTTCGCAAGCTCTTCTCTTGCTTCTGTAATCTGCCGTTCTCCATCTTCAATCTTCTTCTGAGCTTCTATACGACCTTCCTCATACTCTGCCCAACCGTCTTCCAGCTCCTTTGTTCCGCTGCTTAATTGCTGCTGTGCCTCCTCAATCTTCTTCTGTCCCTCACTGATCTGCTGCCATCCGCTGTCAATCTGCTGCTGACCGGATGTAATCTGCGCCTTCGCCTGATCTATCTGCCGACTTGCGGTAAGGATTGCAGCATCCCCCTGTGTCAGCACATCCGTCAGTTTCTGTATATTATCCTGCAATACCGGAATACCCGCTTCAATCTGAGCTATCCCGGCTTCAACTACTGGAAGCCCTTCGTTGATCTGCGTTAATCCGGCTTCGATCTTTGTCTGGTTTTTCTGAATCTCTGCTTCGGCAGCCTTCGACTCCAGTTCCATTTTATCCAGATTTGCTTTCAATTCAGTCAACTTCTCTTCCATTGCTGTTTTTTCAGCTTCCAACTGTTCTAACTGAGCTTTTAATTCCGGATCTTCTTCTCCTGCTTCCTGTTTCCGGTCATATTCTTCTTTCAGTGCCTCATAGTTCTGTAAAAGAAGTTCATACTGTGTATTTAATTCTTCATAAGACTGTTTCAGCGGCTGATAAATTTGCTGATACGCGGACTGATAATCTTCTGCCTGTTGCTGCAATTCTTCCTTTGCTTTCAGAAGCTCGTCTTTCTTTTGCTGCATCTGTGTCTGTTGCGCTAAAAGTTCTTGTCTCTGATCTTCCAGACTTTCTTCCTGCTCTTTCAGTTGTACCAGCTGATTTCTTAATGTTGTAAGTGCAATCTGTTTTTCGCTAAGTTCCTGTGCTCCCTGCTCAACTTTTGCTTTGGACTGATTCAGCTCCTTTTGCTTTGATACCAGAAGATTTCTCGACTGCTCCAGTTCAAGCTTCGAAGCTGCCAGCTGATTTTTTCCCCGTTCAAGCTCTTTCTGCGCTGCATCAAGTTTCTCTCTTGCACTTGCAAGTTCTTCTTCTGCCTCTTCTTTTCCATCCGCCAGATCCTGCTCTGCCTGAGCTAACTCTTCTTGTGCTTCATCCACTTTTTCCTGCGCTGTCGAAGTAATCTCATCATATCTGGCCTGTTCTCTTTCCGCTTTAATTGCCTGAACCTTTTTCAGCACAGAATCCACATGTTCTTCATATTCTTTCGTAAATGCAGTTGCTTCCTTTGCACCTTCAACCTGCACTGTAATCTCTGTATACACATCTAATGAAAATGCTTTCTCCGGAACGCAAAGAAAGGCACTGACACTTCCATTTCCGATTGTTGTACTGCCTCTGTGAAATGCAATATACTCCGGACTGCTGACCGTACCAACAATGGTAAATGTATCTGTCTTGAGTGTATCTTCCAAAGAATCCGAAGTCCCACTCGATAATGTGATCTTATCCCCAATCTTCAGATTCTTTCCATCCAGATAATCTGCATCTATTACACATTCATTTTCCTTTTCTGGAAGCCTGCCATCTTCTAACTGAACTTGATTCATCTTATCCTGGAGCGCCATAACATGAACTGCTACCTGGTTTCCCCGAATCGTACAAAGTACATCTGTTGCATAGCTTCCTTCTGCATCCAATACACCATCCACAGCACGAATTGCATCCAGATCATCTTCTGTCAGTCCCATTGTACTCATTACCTGAATATCCATCAGGTTCTTCTCATCGAAATATGTATCTCCTGAATATCTCATATCCGGCTCTGATGCACGAATTCCGGAAAAGAATGCACATCCTATCGCAACAATAAAGAAAATGGATAAAAAACGTCCAAGACTATGACGGATCTCCATATAAAAGTTTTTTCGTAATGCTTTCTTCATCCACATCCCCTACCATTCAATTTCATCAATCGAAGTCGGATTCTCATTAGATTCCATTCTTGCTACCTGTCCATTTTTTATATGAATCAATCGATCTGCCATCGGCGCAAGTGCCTGATTATGTGTAATGATAATAACTGTCATTCCCTTTTCTCTACACATATTCTGAAGTAATTTCAAAATTGATTTTCCTGTATTGTAATCCAATGCACCTGTTGGCTCATCACAAAGCAAAAGCTTTGGGTTCTTCGCTAATGCTCTCGCGATTGAAACTCGCTGCTGCTCACCGCCGGAAAGCTGTGCCGGAAAATTATTCTTCCGTTCCCCCAGACCAACTTCCTCCAAAACTGCCTGTGCATCCAACGGATCCTTACTGATCTGCAACGCAAGCTCAACATTTTCCAATGCGGTCAGATTCGGCACAAGATTATAAAACTGAAAAACAAATCCGATGTCATCTCTGCGGTATCCTGTCAGCTGTTTGGAATTATAAGCTGTAATATCTTTTCCATCTACATACAGCTTCCCGCTTGTTGCTGTATCCATTCCGCCGAGAATATTAAGCACAGTTGTCTTACCTGCACCACTTGGTCCAACAATTACAACAAGTTCTCCCTGCTCAATCGAAAAGCTGATGTGATCCACTGCATGAATCTCAACTTCACCCATTTTATAAGTTTTCGTGATATCCTGCACTTTAACGAATTCCTTCATCTACATTCTCCTGACTCTTTTTCTCTTCTTCTGCATCTCTCCTGGCAAGCAGTCTGTTACTCTTTTCTTCGATTCTCTACAGGCGCAGTTTCTCCCACTCTTCTCCTGCACCGAATGTCTCATGAAAACGTTCCGGAAGCGGTGTATCCTGGAATAATTTCTTCTGATACTGTACGATCAGACTCGCAGCTAACGGCACTGCACCTGAATATTGCCGTTTTAAAACCTTACAATATTTCTGACATAACGGATCTGGCTTTACACTCATCACTATGTCATGCAATGAATCGTATTTCCCCACTGCCTTCATCCCAAGAAACAACGCTTTTCGCTTTCCAGATGTCGGTGCCAGAAACAGCTTATGATAAAAAACCATCCCTTTTAATGCCTTATAGATCTGCTCGGCTGTTACATCTTTGAAAAATGGTGCGATCACTTCCGCATACTCCATCTTAGGATGAATATGCTTCGCTGTCAGATAGCGCAAAGGATCATGATAATCTTCCGTCAGCATCATTCGATCCAGCTCCATCTCAATCTCATTGTGTGAAACTCTTCCTACCTGCATAATTTTTTCAACATAAGGATGACATTCACTGTCTAAAGCAAAATGACAGATAAATCCATAAATATATGCACGCGCAGCAGACGGATCTTTTGCTTTCTCAATCACTTCAACTGCATGATGGAAAAACTCATCGGCAAATTGTTCATGAAGTGTATGCCCCTGTTCATTCACCGGATCTTTCTTTAATGCATTATAATAAAATAAGATATCCGGTCCATGTAACCCAATATCAAACAACTCTCTATGCGCTTCTATAGAATTCTGAAGGGGTCTTGGAAGTGCGCTGAGCACCTCTTTTCCGAATTTATAATGTGCGTATGTTGTTGGCATAAGAAACCTCTCCTTTTTCTGAATTTTCTTGTTAAGATTTATAATTACTCATATTATTATATTAACACATTCTTCCCTGTCTGACAGTAATTATCTTTATAAAAAATATGTGAAATGATATTAAAAATGCTAAATTTTTACTGCTTTTTCACTTCTTTTAACACAATAATCACTTGACATTTATATTTCTTTTTACTATATTAGTATGTACAGCACACAAGCGAATGTGTCTGTTACAGTAGAGAGTATTCATTACTCTACCCTGATCAGGGCTTGTACTGGTTTCGACAGGGATCTTGAAGATGGAGAAGCTATCCGCAGGCTGATGCGTTAAATCGCAAACTTAAAATTAAACGCTAACGATAATTTCGAATTAGCTGCAGCCTAAATGCTGCATGTCAGCCCTGAAGCACTCACACTTTAGGAATCTGGCACCGACTATGTGAGAAACGATGATGGCAAAGCTTTGAGCCGTCAGGCGTATTATGAAGCTACTGAACCCGTAAGGATGTTAGTTTTCGTACGGCAGAGGGAATGTCAAATAACTGACTATGATAGTAGAAGTACATGGGACAGGTTTTTGGACGCGGGTTCGATTCCCGCCAGGTCCACTTTTCAATGAAAGTGTGAAGACTTCAAAATAACGGCATTGTATCTCGTAAGATGAGATACAATGCCGTTATTTTTTGAATAATATCCTTACTTGCAAATGGAATGCATAAAAAAACTCTGAGATACTCGCAAACATTGACTTCACAAGAATCTCAGAGAAAAAACTAATGCCGCAGACCGGAATCGAACCGGTACGGGTATCACTACCCACGGGATTTTAAGTCCCGGGCGTCTGCCAGTTCCGCCACTGCGGCATTCCTCAAAATGCTTTCGCATCTTGAACGACCCAGAAGAGACTCGAACTCTCGACCTCCGCCGTGACAGGGCGGCGCTCTAACCAACTGAGCCACTGGGCCAAATATTTAATTGTCAGCTCGCTGCCCCTTACTACTTCCAAGCAGTCTAGCTAAGTGGACCTTCGGGGACTCGAACCCAGGACCGACCGGTTATGAGCCGGTTGCTCTAACCAACTGAGCTAAAGGTCCAATTGATTATTTCTGTTCCAAAGAACAAGCCGATGATCGGACTCGAACCGATAACCTGCTGATTACAAATCAGCTGCTCTGCCAATTGAGCCACATCGGCATAAATGACCCCGACGGGAATCGAACCCGTGTTACCGCCGTGAAAGGGCGATGTCTTAACCGCTTGACCACGGGGCCATACTTTGTCTGTCAACTTCCTCAACAGCGATTATAATCATATCATATAAATCACCGTTTGGCAAGTACTTTTTTTGATAATTTTTTTAAATTTTTGAAACTTTTCAAATAATTCGACAAATTGAACTTCTTAGTTTCCTACACCTGATCCGATAATCAGAGAATAAAAAGATCTTACATTTCTGCAAGATCTTCAAGCTCCCCCTGTTGGACTTGAACCAACGACACTTCGGTTAACAGCCGAATGCTCTACCGACTGAGCTAAGGAGGAATATTTAATTAAAGGTTATGTACCTTCAAAACTACATACAGTTAAAACCAACATCATCATCCAAACCTATCACTGCTTTGGTTATGCCCTCGACCTATTAGTAACAGTCAGCTCCATGTGTTACCACACTTCCACCTCTGCCCTATCTACCTCGTCGTCTTCAAGGGGTCTTACTAACTTGACGTTATGAGATATCTCATCTTGAGGGGGGCTTCACGCTTAGATGCCTTCAGCGTTTATCCCTTCCCGGCTTGGCTACTCTGCTATGCCTTTGGTAAGACAACAGATACACCAGCGGCCAGTCCATCCCGGTCCTCTCGTACTAAGGACAGCTCCTCTCAAATATCTTACGCCCACGCCGGATAGGGACCGAACTGTCTCACGACGTTCTGAACCCAGCTCGCGTACCGCTTTAATGGGCGAACAGCCCAACCCTTGGG
>ENA-OQET01000623-OQET01000623.1-human-gut-metagenome-genome-assembly--contig:-NODE-623-length-18133-cov-2.876486_pt1 | contig 18133 bp, 15 predicted proteins | sample MGYA00242800_ERZ504645 | MGnify/ENA primary metagenome ERZ504645 (study PRJEB26092, sample SAMD00036308) | human gut metagenome | host: Homo sapiens | study: EMG produced TPA metagenomics assembly of... | reverse complement strand
CCTTCGTCGATATATTCCTGGTCTTGAAATGCTCTCACATTGGATATGCTGGAAGGAGCTATGTTGTTATACCGGACCATGCGGTACAGCCTTCCCGCTCCGTCATAGAAGGAATCCACCGTCAGATAGCGGTCCTCATCCCAGCCGCCGCTTATCGCCAGATCCCGGAAGCCCTCCAGTGTGATCGTCTGGGTATCCTGTCCAAACAGCTCGACGTTTCCCGCAAAGAGAGGAGTGGTCAGATGCTCCTCTTCCTTATCCAGGTAATAGTCCATCTGCTCCTCCCAGGGCAGGGCCGCCACGCTCTCTTCCTCAGTCAATACGATGATCTGTCCGTTTTCATCCACCTCATAGCCCAGCTCCGCCGCCAGCTGCACCAGTTCCTCGATGCGGCCGATATGTGGGAATGGAGGAGCCATTGAACCGATACCCCAAACACCCAACTTCTGTGCGTGCTCAGCCAGACGACGGCTCTCACGGAGGCAGCAGCTTCCTACATGAACGATAATCTTAAAGTCCTTTGGAGCTACGGCTACCCATCTCTCAGCAAGGAGCATTCTCTCCTCGGTGGTCAACATATAAGCCCTCGCCTGATGAACCATTGATAAACACACCCTTCAGACCGTTCTTCATGAAGCATCTTGGCATAAGCCTCAATAGGTTCCAAGTTCACATCACCGTTAGCATAAAAAGGAGTAAACGGTGCATCTATAAGTCCAATAATCTTTTCCATAATTATATATATATTAATGTAAGTTAGTTAAAATTTACGTTTTCGTTTTTTATTCCAAGTTATCTGTCTTTGGTTTCAAGCAAACCAGCTGAAGTGTCAGCGCTGCGATAACCACCACGCCCAATACGGCAAAGGCCAAGCCCAGATTACCACCATCAGAGAACTTACCCATCACCTGGGTAACCATGGCGCCGGCAAACACGCCCACCATATTCATGATACCATAGGCTGTTGCTCTATATTTTGCCGATATAATCTGGCAGAGGATTGGCATATTGTTGGCATCAAACATACCGTAACCGATACCGAAGAGCAAGCCAGCTCCCACTACCGCTACCACACTGTGGCCGAAGCCCAGGAGGAAGAGAGCAGGAATCGTCATTCCCAGACCGATGGCACTGGTATAAACGCGGCCACGGATGTTCTTGTGAACCCATTTATCGGAAAGTACACCGCCGAAGAGTACACCAAACAATGAGGAAACCGCGATGGTAATAGTTGACATCGGACCAGCCTCAGACATAGGTACACCCAGATTCTCTGCAAACAATGTTGGAAGCCAGTTCTTGGTAGCCCAACCTGGAAGAGAAGGAACTGCGAAATAGAAGAGAATCACCCAGAATGCCCAAGTAGAAAGCACAACAGATAAGCCTTGGAACAATCCGCCCTTTGCAGGCTTTCCCTGCTGAGCCACAGCCACATTCGCAGTATCCTTGTCTTTATCGTGCAACAACAGAAGCAATACGACAGAATAAGCGATTCCGAGAATACCGAACCAGTGGAAAGTGGTGTGCCAGGAGAAGGCTGCTGCCACGGTAGCACCAAATCCTCCGATAGCCTGCCCTACATACAAACCGGTCATGTGAAAACCGATGGCCAGAGATCTGGACTTTCCTTCATGCCAGTCAGCAATGAGAGACAAGGCAGAAGGGATGTAAAGCGCCTCGCTAATACCCATCAACGCCCTCAACATGTAAAGCTGATCAAAACTGGAGGCATATCCCATCAGATAGGTCACCATAGACCAGACAAAGAGACTTCCTACTACTAAATTTCTTTCGACTGACTCTATCAGCTACGATACCGGCAAATGGACTCACAATACCATAGATCCAAAGGAAGACAGCCATCAAAGCGCCAAAGGCTTCAGCTTGCTGCAATTCCACGATGTCAACCTTCATGGCGGCCTGCATAGTGGAAAGCATCTGACGATCCATATAGTTGAGAAGAGCAACCACCCAGAGGAGCGCTTACAAACTTAACCAGGGATAAAACTTTTTTATTTTTTCATTTCGATTGTTAGTTTTTGTTATTCGGGTGCAAATTTACCACTTATTTTAATACTAACCAAATTTTAATGAATTAATTTTCGTTATTCGAGTTAAATAAATTAGTTTATTTATTTATTCTTACATTTCACTCCCCTATACCTTATTATATATATAAAAGGGCAGTAGACACCCTATCTTTTCTTCAAGCTTTTTAAAAAGCTAAAAATCACGGGCTCAAATAGTTAAATCATCCCCTAAAAAAGGGGAAAAACAAAGTTTATTCTAATAATTTAGATTAATTAACTCACAAACATTAAAAAAACGGATTTATTTATTTATCTTTGCAGCGTAAAAACTTAAACAAGAAATATCTGTATGGCAAAAAGCATCATACCTCACACTAAATGGTCTGCCTCTAAGACAGCTCTTTTGAACTTGCTCATAGAACATGGAGGGCAAACTATCGCCGAACTATCCAGTAGTTTGGGGGTAAGTGTGCCATATACTACCAAGACTCTGAACGAGCTCATTGAGGATGGCTTGATTGAGGTAACAGGCAAGAAAGACAATTACTCGAAGAGAGCGCCAAAGATCTACGACCTCATCGCAACATCCGGATATTTCCTCGGCATAGATACAGGAAAGCAAAGTCTCACCTTCGGCATCTGTGATTTTTGTGGAAACATGGTGGCAGAACCTGAACTGATACACTTTGACTACCAGGACACCCCGGAATGCTTCGACCGTTTCATCAACCTCATCAACGAATACATCCAGAGATCAGGCATCGCGAGAAGCCAGATCAAGAAGGCTTGCATGAGTATCGGTGGACGAGTGAATCCGGAGATAGGCTGTGCCTATAATTATTTCACCTGCACGGAAATGCCGCTGGCAGAAGCGCTGACCGAAAGACTCGACCTGCCTTTCTGCATCGACAACGATACCCGCTGCATGACTTACGGCGAATATCTGAAAGGTGTCTGCAAGGGATTGAAAAACATCATCTTCGTAAACGTCAGCTGGGGCATCGGCATCGGTATCATCTTCGACGGCAAGCTCTATCTCGGAAAATCAGGCTTCTCGGGTGAAATCGGACACATGCACATCTATAATAATGACATCATCTGCCATTGTGGAAAAACAGGTTGCATGGAAACGGAAACGTCAGGATCGGCATTGCTGCGCAAGATGAAAGAGGCTCTAGAGAACGGTGGAACATCCGTGCTGTCCGACAAGGTGAAGAACCTGCATCAGGAACTCACCCTGCAGGATATCCTCGATGCCATCAAAAAAGAGGATGTGCTCAGCATCGAGACCCTGCAGAAGGTGGCGGTGGAACTAGGAACCAATCTCGCCGGCATCATCAACATCTTCAATCCGGAGATGCTGGTCATCGGAGGAGACCTCTCGGTGACAGGTGCTTATCTTACCCAACCTATCTGCATGGGCATCAAAAAGTTCTCGCTCAATATGGTGAACGAGGATTCGCAGGTTGCCGCCTCTACCCTGAAAGAGCATGCAGGACTGATTGGAGCCTGCCTTATGGCAAGAAGCAAGTACTTGAACAATTAATAGATTAAGAATACATTATTAATATATAAGAATACATTAACTAATAAACATATATCAACTATGCGTGTAATTATCGAAAAGAATTACGATGAGTTGGCTCGCTGGGCAGCTCGTCACGTTGTGGAGACCATCAAAGCTTTCCACCCAACAGCAGAAAAACCATTCGTATTGGGTTTGCCAACAGGTTCATCACCTATTGGTATGTATGCAGAAATCGTAAAGGCTGTCAAGGCTGGTGAGGTTTCTTTCAAGCATGTACTCACTTTCAACATGGACGAATACGTAGGTTTGCCAGAGGCTCATCCAGAGAGCTATCATTCATTCATGGCTCGCAACCTCTTCGACCACATCGATTGCCCTAAGGAGAACATCCACATTCTCAATGGTAACGCTGAGGATCTCGAAGCTGAGTGCGCTCACTACGAGGAGATGATTGCAGAAGCAGGTGGTATCGACCTCTTCATCGGTGGTATCGGCCCTGATGGTCACATTGCTTTCAATGAGCCATTCTCTTCTCTCAACTCCCGTACTCGCGTGAAGACTTTGACTACTGATACCCGCATCGCTAACTCCCGTTTCTTCGGTGGCGATATGAACGCAGTACCAGCTACAGCCCTCACAGTAGGTGTTGGTACCGTTATGGCAGCTAGAGAGGTGATGATTCTCTGCAATGGTCACAGCAAGGCTCGTGCCCTCCAGGCAGCTATCGAAGGTCCTGTTACTCAGGCTTGGACTATCAGTGCACTGCAGACTCACCAGCATGGCATCATCGTTTGCGATGAGAGCGCTACAGACGAGTTGAAGGTAAGCACCTACAAGTACTTTAAGGACATCGAAAAAGACAACTTGTAAAAAAAAACAAAGTAATAACTATAAAGACAAGAAACTATGAGACTAAATCTTAGTTCAGAAATTGTACTCAATAAGGTACCATTGGCATACTACAAACCAAAGACTACAGTAGAGTACTCAGAGATCTCCAGAATGGAGAAAATTCATACCGACATCTTCGCCTCTTCCATGGAGGGTGCAGCTCACGTAGCTGACCAAGTAGAGAAGGAAATCAAGGCAGCTCAGCACGAGGGCAGATATTACGTGATGGCATTGGGCACAGGCTTGTCGCTCACACCTATCTACAAGGAATTGCAGAGAAGATGCGAGGCTAAGCAGCTCAGTTTCAGAAACGTGGTAGTATTCAATGCTTACGAGTACTATCCAGTACAGAAGGAAAGTTCTCTGAAGAGCATCAACCAGTTGAAGGAGCGCTTCCTCGACCATGTTGACATCGATCCACAGAACATCTTCACATTGGATGGCAGTGTGGCACAGGACGCAGTGCAGGATACCTGTCACCTCTACGAGAAGCGCATCAAGACCTTCGGCGGTCTCGACATCGCTCTCCTCGGTATCGGAAGAATGGGTAATATCGCTGCCAACGAGCCAGGCTCCGGCATCCAGTCTATCACCCGTCTGATCCTCATCGGCAATACTTCCCGCGAGGAAATGGAAAACAGCTTCGGCACCAATGAGCAGGTTCCTCCTTGCTCTCTCACCATGGGTATCGCTACCCTGCTCTCTGCCAAGAGTGTTTACCTCACAGCATGGGGCGACGAGAAGGCTGAAATCATGCAGAAGGTAATAGAAGGAAATATCACTGACACATTGCCAGCTAGCTTCCTCCAGACTCATCCTAATGCAAACGTAATTCTCGACCTGAGCGCTGCTTCTCACCTGACACGTATCAAGCATCCTTGGCTCGTAACAAACTGCGAGTGGACTGACAAGCTGGTACGCAGTGCATTGGTATGGCTCTGCCAGAAGTTGCACAAGCCTATCCTGAAGTTGACCAACAAGGACTACAACGAGAACGGTCTGAGTGAGCTTCTGGCTCTCTATGGCTCAGCATACAATGCAAACATCAAGATTTTCAACGACTTGCAGCATACTATCACAGGCTGGCCAGGCGGTAAGCCAAACGCTGACGATACCTATCGTCCAGAGCGTGCGAAACCATTCCCTAAGAGAGTGATCGTATTCTCTCCACACCCAGACGATGACGTGATCTCTATGGGTGGTACTATCCGCCGATTGGTACAGCAGAAGCACGAGGTACATGTAGCTTACGAGACATCCGGTAATATCGCAGTAGGCGACGAGGAGGTTACAAGATTCATGCACTTCATCAATGGTTTCAACCAGATTTTCGCAGACTCCAAGGATAGCGTAATCTCTAAGAAATACCAGGAAATCAAGGAGTTCTTCGCACACAAGAAGGAGAGCGATTTCGATACCCGTGACATTCTGACCATCAAGGGCCTGATTCGTCGTGGCGAGGCTCGTACAGCTTGTACATTCAACGAGATTCCTCTGAACCGCGTTCACTTCCTTGACTTGCCATTCTATGAGAGCGGCAAGATTGAGAAGTTGCCTATGACAGAGAAGGACGTTGAGATCGTTAGAGCATTGCTCCAGGAGGTGAAGCCTCATCAGATTTATGTTGCTGGTGACTTGGCTGACCCACACGGAACTCACAAGAAGTGTACCGACGCTGTTCTCGCAGCCATCGACGAGGAGAAGAAGGCAGGCGCAGAGTGGTTGAAGGACTGCCGCATCTGGATGTACCGTGGCGCTTGGGCTGAATGGGAGATTGAGAACATCGAGATGTGTGTTCCATTGAGCCCTGAGGAGTTGAGAGCAAAGCGTAACTCAATCCTCAAGCACCAGTCACAGATGGAGAGTGCTCCATTCTTGGGTAACGACGAGCGCCTCTTCTGGCAGCGTGCAGAAGACCGCAACCGTGGCACCGCCCAGCTCTATGATGAGTTAGGTCTGGCTTGCTACGAGGCTATGGAAGCATTTGTGGAGTACATTCCACTCTAAGCCTTCCATCGCATACTCAAGTTGATATATAATAATATAGATTTTCATTCATACTCTAACCTATATCAACTATTCATTTGACAAAACTAATTGTACGAGAATAATTAGTTTGTGCCCTTCTGCCGAAAGACAGGAGGGCATTTTTTATATAAAAATTTGGGATTTCGTAAGAAATATCGTACCTTTGCAAGCAAAAAGCAAAACAAACGATATGAAAAGAATCAAAATGCCACTCTTGGCAAGAATCATCCTTGCCATTCTGCTGGGCGTAATCTTCGGCAATTTCTTCAATGAAGCAGCCGTCAGAGCGTTCCTCACCTTCAACGGAATCTTCAGCCAGTTTCTTGGCTTTATGATACCGCTCATCATCATCGGTCTCGTAACACCTGCCATTGCCGACATCGGTCATGGAGCCGGAAAACTTCTCCTGGCTACCGTAGGCATCGCCTTTGCCGACACTATCCTGGCAGGTCTGCTAGCCTATGGCACAGGATCTACTCTCTTCCCTCACATGATTGCCAACTCGGCTCATGTGGCAGTAGATAAAGTGGAAGAACTCAAACCGTTCTTCGAAATCAAGATACCTGCCATGGTAGATGTGATGAGTGCCCTCGTATTCTCCTTCATTGCCGGACTGGGCATTGCCCACAAAGGCAGCCGCACGATGCAGAAGATTTTTCAGGAATTCAAGGAAATCGTTTCCGGTGTCATCGCCAAAGTCATCATTCCCCTCCTGCCCCTTTACATCTTCGGCATTTTCCTGGGTATGACTTTCTCGGGTGAAGCCTACCATATCCTGCTGGTCTTCGCACAGATTATCCTCGTGATACTCGTACTCCATATTGTGATCTTACTTTATGAGTATCTGCTGGCTGGCGGCTTGTCCCACAAGAATCCTTTTAAGCTGCTGTTCAATATGCTGCCAGCCTACTTCACGGCTCTCGGCACCTCTTCTTCGGCAGCCACCATTCCGGTAACACTGAAGCAGACTCTGAAAAACGGGGTTACTGACGGCATTGCCGGCTTCACCATTCCGCTCTGTGCCACCATCCATCTCTCGGGTTCTATGATGAAGATTACCTGCTGTGCGCTAACCATCTGCCTCATCAATGGTTTGCCTTGCAATCTGCCTCTCTTCCTCAACTTCATCTTCGTGCTCGCCATCTGTATGGTGGCAGCTCCGGGAGTTCCGGGAGGAGCCGTGATGGCAGCGCTTGGTCCGCTCGCCTCCGTATTGGGTTTCAACGCCGATATGCAAGCACTCATGATAGCCCTTTATATTGCAATGGACAGTTTCGGCACTGCCTGCAATGTAACAGGCGATGGCGCTATCGCTGTTGTCGTGGATAAGATATTCAGGAAGGATAAATAAAATTTAAAATGGTGTGTCATGGACTTATGACACACCTTTTTTATTGCAAAATCTTAAAGTTTTAGAACTTAATCCAGGTCAGCTTCTTCCATATTCCCTCGAAAGGACCATGGGAGTGATACTTGAGCCAGAGGTTGGAGAAGAGGCATTGCACTACCACCATGGCGATGCCCACAAAGAAAGCATAGGTGATGCCGAGTTTCGTCTGGAGATTGAAGCCATAATAGGCAAACAGTCCACAACCGATGATAGACTGGAGGAAATAGTTGGTTAAACTCATCTTACCAAACTGGCGCAGGAACGACAATCCCTTTCTAAACCATTCCTTTCCGTACCATAACAATACGAATCCTGATACTACAAACGAGAGGATGAGAAGTTGTAGATAGGATAAAGCCAATTGTTCCATGTTTCCATGTGGCGCACATCAGCTATGCCTCCACAATCAATACCAGGATGGAAACCACCAGCACCTTCTTCCACAAAGCCAGGTTGTTGCTCTCATTGTAGAACCAACGCTTTCTACCCACCAGCATTCCGAGTATGAAGAGGCAGATAGTCTGCGTATGTCTTCCCTTCATCATGCACCAGTAATAGGTAGCCACCTGTCCGTATCGCAGGTTGCCATAGGCATTCTCCAGGAAGGTGCCGTGCTGATGACCATGATACATATTTCCATACACCTCTCTCAACGACGACGCATCTACCTGCCATCCCGAAATGAGGGAATAGATTTCTATCGGTTGGATAAAGAGGAAGGCAACCACCCACCAGAGCCATTTGGTAGGAAGATAACTCAATGGGATGAGAACCAGTCCATAGATGGCATAGGAGAAGAGGATGTCGCCATCGAAGAAGGCGGTATTCACGATACCGAGCATTGCCAGCAGGAACATTCGCCAGGCGAATCTACCCGAAAAGCAATTTCCCCGCTGCTGCTGGTTATCGTTCATGATGAAGAAGCTCAATCCGAAGAGCAGGGCAAAGATGCCATACATCTTTCCCGACAGCAGCAATGCCAGCACATCTGCCATCCAATCATCACACCCCAGCGTATAAGCATGCGCTATGCTTCCATCGTACATATTGAAATGCTCCACGGAGTGATAGAGAATAATACCAGCTACGGCCAATCCTCGCAAGGCATCAGCCACATCAAATACGGCTGTTTTTCAAATCCTAATGTCTTGTAAAAAAATTCATTTTGATATTGTATGTTAGTTATTATTAGCGTACAAAGGTAAGTGCAAGCCAGTCATCGAAACTTCACATTCTGGAAGGTATGGATGCCCAGCTTCTCGGCAGCCTCACAGTTTTCCTTCAGGTCATCGATGAAGAGGGTTCGTCAGGATGGATGTTCGCCTGCCTGATTACCTCCTCATAGATGCGGGCATTAGGCTTAGCCAGATGCATTCTCTGAGAGAGGAAGCACTGCTCGAAATAATCCTCTACCCCATAGTTCTGATAAGGGAAGAGATGCTCCACGCAATAATCCCAATGCACATCAATGGTATTACTCAGGAGGAAGAGGCGATAGCCAGCCTTCTTCAACTGCAGGAGTCGCTCCTTTTTCTCATCAGGAATCTCCACCAGCATCTTGTTGGCAGCATTGATGATCTCTTCATTCGTCACATCAGTCCCTGTCAACTTACGGGCTGCTTCACAGAATTCTTCGGTGGTGATCATTCCCACACCCAGCTTGCTCATCAGCTTCATCCCCTCACTCTGAGGATTTGAATCAACTAATTCCCCCATTCCTATCGCCTTGAAAGCCCCGATGCATCCTTCCGGATTGAGCTTCACCAAGACATTACCCAAATCGAATATGATATTCTTGTATTGCATAATCTATATCTTATTTTGAATCACACTTTTAATCTTTAATCAGATACTTACTGCAAAAGTACTGTAAATTTGGGAGAGAACAAATGTTTTTGGGAAGGAATGCCGGGAATATAACATTTATTAGTAAAAGAACATCTTTTTCGCTTCTCTATGTAAACAATATTCCAAAGAAAGGGAAACTGGAAAAAACACTCGGAAAATGGGGAAAGAAGAGATTGAGAATTTTTCCTTAAGGTTTTTATTTTTTTCCTTAAGGGAAAATAGTTTTTTCCTTAAGGGAAATGATTTCTTTTCTTAAGATATTTTCCTGTCACGTTTAAATTGTAAAGTAAAAATAACAATCTGAAAAACTGTTGCCACTTTTTTACTTTATTTCTCTTTTAGATAATGAAGGAAAGAAAAGCCACTTATTACCACGCCTAATACAACTCATTTCCAACGAGTTATACCAGAGCATGGTAACAGTGGCATTAATTATTCAAAATCAGCTTGCTGTTTCTCAACTTCCTTGAGTTTTTCCTTGCTGCTTTGCATGTTAGTATTGCCTTGCAGGCGCATACGGACACCATTCCGAGGAATGGCATTCATCTCTTTCTCACTTCCAATCAACGGATATTCTGGTTTTACACTTTCCAGTTCGATGTATCCATCTACAGGAGTCGTCTTTCCCTGCCAGACCACAGAGGCTTTCACCTTGATTTTGCCGGCAGTAGTTGTACTTTGAATCAGCACAGGAGCTGTACCCCATTTCACTTCCACAGGATTGGAGAAAGATTCCTGATCACCCACAATCCTACCCTCTCCTTCGATAGAAAACAGAATGTGCTCATTATTGAGTCGCTTGATGTTACCCTGGTCATCGGCTATGGCAGCCACAATGGTTACCATATCAGAGCCATCGGCATGAAGCGCAGTACCCTCGTTATCTACCCAAAGCTTGATTCTGCTAGGTCGGCGGGTAGGCTTTACCTGCTGAGTAGCCACCAGTTTGCCATCTACATATCCCTGAGCCAGCAGATAGGAATCAGACTGCTTCTTCTGGCGTGACAGTTCCTTATCATCCATCACATGGAATACATCCTTGAAGGTAATGATCGGTGAAGGCATTCCCACCCGATTCTTTGCCTTGGCATAGGTATATACCTTACCACCTTTATTATAGGTGAGCGTCACCGAATCGCAATTGCTATAGATGGTTACATCAGCTGGCGAGAATGGAGTCATGGCATTGGCGATATAAACCATAGGACCGCTGTCTGCGATGAGCGAAGGATTCTTCTGATTAGGACGCTGCGACATAAACATATAGTATGAATACTTCGGCTGTCGGAAATTGTCCATGATTCCTCCGTAGAAAGGATCCGGATGATAACCTCTCTGATGGTCGAACGAATGCCACAGGCATCCTCCCACATGCTGTCGGGTGGTACGATACAAGGCATCATAGCAGGTATATTGATAATCCGGCTTGCCATAACCCTTGGCCTGAACCAGCATAGGGTACTCACCCCAAGACCGGCTGGCACGACTAGGAGAATTATGAGAATTCCAGTCGTCCACGTTATCACCCCATTCTCTGGTAAAGTAGTTCTTCTTTGGATCCACCTTATCTGAGCTCAAAGTCCATGTAGGATCACCCGACAGAGGATGAGTAAACTGAATGTTGTAATATTCACTTCCCTTTGCCGTAGCATCACAGGCTGTATAGCAGTATGGATATGGATATTCCTCATGTACGATACCCTTCACCTTCTTGGCAAAATCGTCAGGATACCAGGTCTCGTTGAGGATAGGTTCCCAAAGCCATACACTCGGACGGTTTCGGTCTCTTCTTACAATGTTTCTGATATCATTATACACATAGTTGGCGAAGCTAGGTTCCGGATTCCAGAACTGCCATCCCGGGGTATTTTCGATCACAAACAGTCCCAGTTCATCACAAGCATCCATAAAGGCAGGGTCTTGCGGATAATGAGCATTTCTGATGACACGCAGTCCGGTATCTTTCAGTTTCTTGGCATCTCTCCAATGTAGACTGTTAGACAGGGCATTGCCGACAATGGCAAAATCCTGGTGGCGATTGGCTCCAATCAATGGTTCAGGATAAGGTTTGCCATTGAGCCAGAAGCCATCGCCAGCCTTAAACTCTAAACTTCTGATACCTATTCTTATATAATATCCATCCACTATCTTGTTCTGCTGATTCTTAACATAGATATTGAGACGATAGAGGTATGGATGATCTGGTGTCCAGAGCTGAACATCCTTGATGGCAGCCTTGGTTGATAACGTTGTGGATTTCTGGCGTGAGATGCTGGTATTCAGCTTCTTACTCCAAACCGTCTTCAGGCTGGCATCCTGCAGTTCATACACTAGGGAACCCTTGAAATTACTGCCTGCGATATTCTTCAGCATAGTCTTGATGTTGATTTCCGACAACTCCTCAGAAACCTTGCCGTAAGATACAAAGACACCACCGCCGGCTATATGATTTTCTTCGTTGGCATCGGTAATGAATACCTTGTTGGTCTTGATAAGCCAGCAATCTCTATAAATGCCACCAGCATAGGTAAAGTCGAGCACATCCTGCGCCTTTCCTGGAGGATAAGAAGGATCATCGCTGTTATCTGCCATCACGGTAATGACATTATCCTCTCCATACTTCAGCATATTGGATACATCAACGATGACAGGCAAGAAACCTCCAAAATGCTGCTTCATCAGCTTTCCGTTCACCCATACCTTGGATTTGCCCATAATGGCCTCAAAGTAGAGCACCAGTCGCTTACCCTTCCAGGCAGCATCAGCATTGAAATGTTTTCTGTACCATACTTCTCCCTGATAATTCACACAGCCACTCGCCTCCATCGGGAGTTTTTCTATGCCATCAGGCAAGGAAGTCAGTTTCCAGGAACTGTCATCGAAACTTACATTCTCAGCTCCATCCACTATGCCCTTTATGCATTCTCCATGCAGGTTCATAGAGTAGGCATTTCTTCCGGTACCGGCAATCTCGAAGAAGCCAGCCGTAGAGAAATGCGGCTGATAGGCAGCTGCAGCATAAGTCAGAAAAACAAAGAATGCTACAAATAAGGTTAATAATATTTTCTTCATGCACTTTTCTTTTAAAAAAGGTAGCCACTATGATATTACCATATCGTGGCATACCTTAAAACCTATTATTATCTATGATTATTTACCAACCTTCACTTGGTGAGCAAAAGAGTATTGGTTTCTATTTCCTTTGATGGAATTGGATAATAGTAATACTTGTTCGTATCTCCTACTTTTCCTGTTTCCAACTGTTTATATCTCACATCGCTGCAAGTCTTGATTCGCTCATCCAGCAATCCCCATCGACGCAGGTCGTAGAAGCGCTCACCCTCCACGAAGAATTCAATAGCCTTCTGATGCTCCAGATCCCTGAAGATCTCTGTCTGGCTCATCGCTCCACTGTAATCATTCAGGTTTGCACGACGGCGAATCTGGTTGATATACTCCACAGCCTTGTTCAAATCCTGCTTGGTAGGGCTATAGAGATAGCATTCTGCCAATTGCAACAGAACTTCAGCATAACGGATAGCACGCTCGTTGATGCAAGACATCGGTGGATCACTTTCCTCTTCAGCCGTATTCCAATTCTGATACTTCAAGATCCAGGTAGTATTCCATCTGTCTTTCTCAAATTTCTCGCGGAATGGCTTCAGATAATAAGTACATCCAGGATAATCCCAGGCTGCTGAGACTCGTGCACGATAGTCGTAATTGCCATCCTTGTCCAATTCCTGCTTGAAGATATCCATCATCTGTTTGCTAGGCGTAGCCTCATACCATCCGGCAGCCTCAGGAGCCGCATATTCCTTAGGACGGGTATTGGTCTGAGTGGAGTTGTTGTTCTCACCATCTCCCCACAAGTCGGTACCACCCAGATTATCGATCAGGAGTTCGGAAAATACTCTCGGCATTATTCTCTGCGAATCGTCGAAGTTCCATGCAAAATCATCCACCAATTTATAGGTATATGGTGACTTGGTCAACGGCTCCAGCACATCAATGGCTTTATCGTATTCCTTCTCATAAAGATAAATCTTACCCAATGTTGCCAAGGCTGCTCCCTTGGTAGGTTTTCCCACAACCTCATTTTTCAGAGGAAGCAAATTGGCAGCTTCAGTAAGATCCTGTATCGCCTGCCCCCATACTTCTTCCTGAGAAGACTTAGCCAGCGGGAAGGTTGAAGGAGACTGAGAGGCAGTGAGTCGTAGAGGTACATCCTTAAACTCTTTAGCCAACTGGAACAGATAGAAGCCACGGATAAAAAGACATTCTCCCTTTGCTTTCCTGATGAAAGCTTCAGACAAGACGTCCTTCTTCTCCTCTAACTTCTGCATGATGGAGTTGGTGCGGTACAAGGCATTATAGAACTGATAGAACATACCCTGCACCAGGGAATTACCTGTGGAATTGGTAAAATTCTGAGCCTGATATACTTCGCTGATATCATTTCTGAAATCCACTTCATCAGCTCTAGCAATACGCATCATCACACCACGAGTTCCATAATATCCTCCATTAAGAGCATTCTTAAGAGGTGTATAGCATGAAGTAAGTGCCAACTCAAAATCAGCCTCATCCTTCCAGAAGGTAGCTTCTGTAGCCTGATTTGGATTCACCTGGTCGAGTTTGCTGTCGCAGGAAGTGTACACCAGGCACATACTTCCTATCAAACCGCCAATTATATATGTCTTAACATGTTTCATTGTTTCAATTTTTTAGATAACGACTTAAAAGTTAGAATGTAAGATTTACTCCAAACATAAAGGTTCTATTAGCAGGATAGATGAATTCATCGAATCCACGCTGATATACACTGGATGAGTTCACGTCAGGACTATATCCTGTGTAGCCAGTAATGGTAAAGAGATTATCCACACTGGCATAGACACGTGCTTTCTGGAAGAAGCCCAACAGGCAGTTCTCAGGCAGGGTATAACCCAACTGAACGGTTCTCAATCTCAAATAGTCACCTTTCTCCAGGAATCTGTCAGACTCTGAACGGGCATTGCGGTTAGGATCATTCCATACCAATCTTGGTGTCTTGGCATTGTGGTTAGACTCTGTCCAATGATCCAACACGGTTGACAGATAGTTGGTACCACGAGTCACATCTTCCAATTCCAGTCGGGTGGCATTGTATATCTTATTACCGATAACACCCTGGAGTGTGAAAGAGAAGTCAAAGTTCTTATAATTGACACTTCCATTCAGAGAATAGGTAAACTTAGGGAAAGGACTTCCGCAATATACACGGTCGTCATCATTGATAGTACCATCATTGTTCGTATCCTTGAATCGGATATCACCTGGTTCTGCACTTGGCTGAATCAACTTGCCATCCTTGGAATGTGCCTGTACATCTGCCTGACTATTGAAATAGCCGTCGCATGGAATCAGCCAGAAGCCGGCGATAGGATAACCAGCCAAAGTCTTGGTAGTATAGGTACCACCATGGATAGTTCCGCCAGTGATGAACTGAGATTCAGAACCCATAGCTACCACCTCATTCGTATTGAACGAACCGATGGCATTTACGCTATATGAGAAATCCTTGTCAAGACGATCGTTCCAGCCCAGATTGAATTCGAAACCCTTGTTTCTGATCTTACCCGCATTTTTCACAGGGTCGTTGGCTCCACCTGTAGAGATAGGAATAGGCACCGACAGGAGGATATCCTTGGTATTCTTAACATAGTAATCCATCGTGAGACTCAATCTGTTGTTCAATGCTATCAAGTCGATACCGACATTGGTCATAGAAGTAGATTCCCACTTGATATCAGGATTGGCAAAATTCTTAGGAAATGCACCCTGCAAGAGTTCACCATTACCATTAGGATAATTGATACCCGTTGTTACAGTAGAAGAATACTGATAATCGGAGATTTCCTGATTACCCAACTCTCCATATCCTGCTCTCAGCTTCAACTGGTCGAGCCACTCAACATGATCCTTGACAAACTTTTCCTCGGCAATATTCCAACCTACAGACACAGAAGGGAAGTTTCCGTAACGATTACCTTTGGCAAACTTAGAAGAACCATCACGGCGCATCGTCATGGTAATCAGATATCTATCCTGATAAGAATAGAAGATACGACCTAAGATGGAAGTCAATACAGAACGGTAAGAATTGCCAGAGGTACCTAATCCACTGGCTGCAGCATCCAATTCCCAAATTCCGGTTGACATACCCTGTCCCCAGCCACTCAAATATCGATACTTTGTATCCTGATAAGAATAACCAGCCAACAAAGAAATCTTGTGGGCACCAAATTGCTTATCAAAAGTAAGAAGATGTTCCATGAGGAGATTTCTTGTACGAGACTGGCGTTCTGTATTCTGAGTAATGCCATTCTTATCCAATCCAAAATCGTAAAGACCCGTTTTTCTCATTATAACGATAGAACTGGAAATCAGGAGTAAAATTCATCTTATACTTCAATCCCTTGACGTCGGCTCTATAGAAGAAATAACGTTGGCATAGACTTTTGCATTGTCACTCTTGCGGCCCAGGACGTTATCATCACAGGTACCCAATGGGTTACGGAGATTAACCACGTCACCATACAATCCACCATATCCACCAACACGGCTACTATCATATCTGGACAAAGTAGGAACAGACTGCAAGGTATGTCCCACCATACCTCCACGAATTTCACTGAACAGAGGTTTATCCTTATCATACTCCAAGATGATATTGGTACCCAGGTTTACGATTCCCTTCTTGTAATCCACCTTGCTCTGCATGGTATAACGCTGGAAATTGGTACCCTTCAACACACCGTCCTGATTGGTATAGCCAAAGCTATTATAATAGGTAGTATATTTTCCACCACCCTGAACAGAAAGATTATAATTCTGCATCAAAGCAGGATTGAACATAATATCCTGCCAGTCATTATCCTCTTTAGAAGCCAGATCGAGCGCCATATCCAGCGGCTTCAAACCAGATGCAGCTCTAGACTCGGTGGTAACCGCTGCCCAATCAGATGCATTCAAAAGATCCAAGTATTTGGCAGGAGTATTAACACCAACATTGGCAGTTACGTTTATGGTTGGCACACCCTCGGTATTGCTACCACTCTTGGTAGTAATGATAACGACACCATTGGCTGCTCTAGAACCATAGATGGCTGCAGAAGAAGCATCCTTCAGCACATCGATGCTTTGGATGTCGGAAGGATTGATATGATCGATACTCGACATATACATACCATCAACAATGTATAATGGAGAGGCATTGTTAAGAGTACCAATACCTCTGACCATTATACGAGATCCTGAACCAGGCTGTCCACCTTGTGAAACGATGTCAACACCTGCTATCTTACCTTGAAGAGCTTGTCCTATTGTTGAGTTACTTTGCGTATTTAATTTCGTAGCATCTACATTAGCTACCGAACCAGTAAGATCAGCTTTTCTCTGAGTACCATATCCGATGACAACAATCTCTCCAAGAGCCTTGTTGTCTTCCTTCATAACCACGCTGAGCGATGATGAGTTGCCTGTCTTGATGAGTTTTGTACTGTAACCTACATAAGAAACTTCCAACTCATCACCTGGAGATACTTCCAGCGAGAAATTTCCATCCAAATCAGAGATGGTTCCATTGCTCTCATGTCCCTTTACTCTAACGGTAGCACCGATGATAGGTTCGCCGTTTCCGTCCTTGATGACACCTTTTACACGTCGCTGGTTTCCTACCTGTTGAGCACCTTGATGCTTGATAGAAGCCTTTGAAATAATGACATTTTTTCCTTTCAAGGTATAGGTTACACCTTGACCTCTAAGGACTTGTCCAATAGCTTCTGCACAATTGGATGCATTGACTGAAACACGTTTGCTGGTGTTTAGGTCTTTTGCTTCATAAACAAAAAGAATAGCCGCAAGTCTGCTGCAACTTGTTAAGTGCCTGCTTTACCGTGACATTCTGCAAATTCACGCTCTGAGCCGAAATGCTCATGTTCAAGCACAAGGCAGCAGCAGTTAGAAAGATTTGTCTTTTATCCATAACAAATTTCATTTAAGTTGTTAATTGTTGTTGCTAAATTTGGCTTATAGACGACGTATTTTGCAAAATGGGTAGTGAGAAAGCACATTTTTTTCTAAAAAAACATTTTTTTCCTCAATTTCCTACTGAATAATGATAGTCTTACCACTTATTTTATAGGTGAACTTTCCTGTTGCAGCAAGCGCCTCCATGATATCATACACATTTTGACTGTTTCTGTAAAAAACACCATAAAAATGGAGTGAGTTTTGCTTAGATGGAGATATCTTGAATTTGATAGAATAGCATCTTTCCAATACAGCTGCTATGTCCTTGAGAGACTCGCCATTAAAGGCAATGATACCTTTGGTCCACTGACATTTATTAGCCAGAGTTTTTGTATCCAGTAG